>VOFG01000778.1_pt1 | contig 50953 bp, 50 predicted proteins | sample 5384171 | NCBI WGS metagenome assembly VOFG01 (sample SAMN12384726, study PRJNA508395) | human gut metagenome | isolation source: healthy gut F | host: Homo sapiens
TGCTCCCAGGAAAGTACCCGAGTTGTACGAAAATACCCATTTGGTAATCTTGCCTTCTCCATTCATGCTGTCATACACTGCCCCCGTCTGACGGTCGAACAAGTTATTCTTCTCCCATGTATATATTTTAATGGCCTCATTCAGATAAGCCTGTTTGGGTTTTCCGGCCTTTTTACCCATAGCATCGTAAAAATTATACAACCGGGCAGCAATAAGGGCAGCAGGACCATTGGAACAAGCGTTCTTAGATTTTGCCACATCCGTCTTCCAGGTAATGCCACCAAACCACGGAGCCTCATCTTCCGGTCCCCAAGTAGACCAAACCCAATCATCGTAGGTCTGTCTCGCCTTTTTTCAGATACTTGGTATTCTTAGTGCTTTCAAACATGCGAATCTGTGCCAGAGCAATCCATTCCATATCGTCTACAAACACATTCCACCACGGGTCTTCCTCTCTGCCCGCAAAATTGAATTTCGGTGCACCTTCCCACCATAACGGGTATATATTCAAATACTGTTTGCTTCCGGTACGCATATATGCATCTACCATGACATCCATAGCATGTGCCTGTGGCCAATAATGATTGGTAGTCATATTGGAAAGATCACTACCATAATTAAAATAAAACCGATTCTCATACCCTTTGAAGTTTGCGCCCCAAAAATGCTTGATAAGGGCTTGCGACATACCATCTGCCATTTTCTGCCAATAAACAGGCGTCTTTTCCGCCGGACTTGCTGTAGTTTTTTCTACAAATTATTTCATCCGGATTAATTTCTTCCTTCTTTATATCCTCTGCCGGAGGAGTCGAAGTTATCATTCCGTTCTCATCTACATAGGCAATCATATCCTCAAAGCTATTTGAGCTGCCCGATAATTTCTTGCTTTCTTTCTTTTTCAGTTTTTCTTCTCGTTTAGCGAGTCTTTTCTTTTCATTTTCACGTTTACCAACTGTCATGGATTTTGCCATAGAATTTATATTTAGTTTTATATTAATTTTAAAGAGATTGTTATTTGTTGATTTCAAATAGTATAACTGGCTTTATTCAGCTTCTTACCCGTCAGTTTCTGAATATCATTAACGAGTTTACGCTCTTCCTGCGAGCAGAATGTCAGTGCTGTCCCTGTATTCCCGGCTCTTCCGGTACGTCCGATACGATGCACATACGTTTCCGGCACATCAGGAAGATCATAGTTGATAACTAAAGGAAGTTCGTTAATATCGATACCTCTGGCTGCAATATCAGTAGCCACCATCACACGTGTTTTGCCCGACTTGAAATTGCCCAAAGCCAACTGCCGCGCTGCCTGACTTTTATTTCCATGAATCGCCTGGCTACCAATTCCCGCCTTGCCCAGTATCTTTACGATCTTATCAGCATTATGCTTCGTACGTGAAAATACCAACACCGACTGATCTTCTGATTTTTGCAAAATCGAAACCAGTAAAAGACTCTTTTCCTTTTTCTCTACGAAATAAACCATCTGTTCAATAGCATCCACAGTCGATGATTTCGGAGTTATGCTGATTCGTACAGGATTCTTCAACAAAGAATTCGTTAAAGAAATAATTGTATCAGGCATTGTAGCGGAGAAGAATAAAGTCTGTTTTTCTTTCGGAAGTTTTGGTAATATCCGCTTGATATCATGAATAAATCCCATATCAAGCATACGGTCTGCTTCATCAAGTACAAAATATTGTATCTTATCCAGATGGATATGTCCCTGATTCATCAAGTCAAGCAAACGTCCCGGTGTAGCAACCAGGATATCAATTCCTTTGTGTAACATGTCAACTTGAGGACGTTGATTTACTCCGCCAAAAATAACCCCATGCCGCACTTGGGTATATTTGGCATAATCATTAATGCATTCACTTATTTGCAAGGCAAGTTCACGGGTGGGCGTCAAAATCAACGCTTTAATCCCCCGGCACTTGGCTGCCTCTTTATTCATTTGCAAATGTTGTATAATGGGAATAGCAAACGAAGCAGTTTTACCTGTTCCCGTTTGCGCACAGCCTAATATATCTCTTTTTGCTAATGCAGCCGGAATTGCCTCTCCCTGAATGGGAGTGGGCACTGCATATCCTTTTTCTTCAATAGCTTTTAAAATCGGTTCGGTTATATTTAATTCTTTAAATGTCATAATTGTTATTTTTGCTGTATCAAAACAGCTATTAATTTATATTGTAAAGGGACTGACAAACTCCATCATGGGAATGAAAATCCCGTAGGTTAAGCCAGTTTATGGGTTGCCAAGAAAAACTCGCGCTCCAGTGTACTCATTACTTCTTTTACACTACTGATTTTTTCAGCGAGAAAGGCGTTGCTACCGGCAAAAGCATAGCCTTTTTTTCATATTTCCTTTGGCTGCATTATATAAAGCCTTAATAATGCAATAAGGACTTTTTGTATAATCACACGTTTTAATACAATGGAATGAGCAACTCTTAGGCCTCTCCAGTCCACTATTCACATTGTGAATAAATTCCCCGTCAATAGCTCGTCCTGGCATTCCCACAGGACTTTCAATAATAAGAACATCTTCGGACTTGGAGTGAATATATACTTCCTTGAACGTCTCGGACGCGTCACATTCCTGGGTGGTAACAAATATACTTCCCATTTGTACCCCTGCAGCTCCCAGTCCCATAAAATGTGCAATATCTTCACCCGTCGAAATGCCGCCGGCGACAATCACCGGAATCTGTTTCTGTTCTTTATAGCTGGATGCAATCATTACCACTTCCGGAATCAAAGCTTCCAAAGCATAATGCTGATCCTGTAATTGTTCTTTTTTGAATCCTAAATGTCCACCGGCTTTAGGCCCCTCCACCACGATTGCATCGGGCAGATAATTATAGTTCTTCTGCCATTTATCGCAGATGATTTTGGCTGCTCGTGAAGAAGATACAATAGGCACTAGCTTGGTTGTACTCTCCGGAGTCAGATATGAAGGCAGGTCGAGTGGAAGCCCGGCACCGGAAAATACCACATCAATCTTTTCCTCGATTGCGGTGCGCACCATATCCGCATAATTCGATAAAGCAACCATGACGTTTACGCCAATAATACCTTTTGTTTTCGCACGTGCTTTCCGGATTTCCTCTTTCAGCCCGTTAATACATTTTTCAGGATAAGTACCTTTCCCTTTGGGGTATAACAAACCTAAACCTGCGCATGATATAACGCCTACTCCTCCTTCGTTTGCTACTGCCGAAGCCAAACCCGAGAGCGAGATACCTACTCCCATTCCACCTTGTATTACAGGTGTTTTTATCTCAATATTTCCTATAAAGAATGATTTCATATGTTTTATTTTGCTTTAGAGCAATTGAACAAGATAAACAGTGTGAGCACACTTTATTCAAGCGCTCAAGATTGGCCCTGTCATTGACTATTTGCCTTGTTGGGTGTAATTTATTAAACCTTTACTCCTGACTTCTTCAAGAGTATTGTGTATTACAAAAAAGTCTAATAAATCTATTTTCAGAATGGAAAGTGCAGGAGTAGATATTCCTGATATTGCACAGAAAAAGAGCCAGAATTAGCAGAACTTAAATGTAATATGATTTTTTGTCTTCCCCTGTGTCAATCAGAAGATTCCTCCGTTGAATCATGAAACGGAAATAACTTATTAAATAAAAGCAGAAGATATTATCTTCTGCTTTTATTCGGATATTAATATCTTCTAGAGTTATTATAACCACCACGGCCACCACCGTTAGACGGTCTTTCAGTACGAGGACGTGCCACGCTTACTGAAATAACTTTCTGGTCGTATTCAACTCCATTCAGTTCGTCAATTGCTTTTTGTCCTTCTGTATCATTCGGCATTTCTACGAAAGCAAATCCTCTGGATCTACCAGTTTCTCTGTCAAAAATAACTTTAGCTGAAGAAACTTCTCCATACTCTGCAAATAAATTTGTTAAGTCAGCATCATTAGTGCCATAGCTTAAACCTGAAATGTAAATGTTCATTTAAAATTTTATTAAAATAAATACTAATTTGGAGTGAGGAGGATAATTAAAGACAAGGACTGCTTGCTAATAAAATATTATAAAGAAGAACTATACGATAATGATTCGTAACTCAAACTCTTGGTACAAAGGTAACACAATAAATCAGAATAATACATTTATACCCGTTCTTTTTCGGAAGAAAGACGATAATTATCATTTATTAGCACACAATTCATCCTAAATCGGCGAGATACACAATTTTGCCTATCATTCTTGATATTCTCTTGTAATATATCTACTTTTGCCATTACATAAATTATCAAGTCCCACTTTATGGATGTCAGAATAGAACCAAGTTGGAAACAACAATTACAAGAAGAATTTGACAAACCATACTTCGAAAAGTTGGTTACATTCGTCAAAGATGAATACAAACGGGCACACGTCCTCCCTCTTGGACATCAGATTTTTCATATATTCAATTCCTGTCCCTTCGAAAAAGTAAAAGTAGTTATCCTTGGACAGGACCCTTATCCCAATCCCGGACAATATTATGGAGTCTGTTTTTCTGTACCTGATGGAGTAGCTATCCCTGGTTCACTAAGCAACATCTTCAAAGAAATACACCAAGATTTGGGAAAGCCAATTCCAACTTCCGGTAATTTGGATCGTTGGGTAGCTCAAGGTGTATTCCCGCTAAACTCTGTTCTTACTGTACGTGCGCACGAAACCGGTTCTCACCGAAATATGGGCTGGGAAATCTTCACAGACGCAGTTATCAGGAAACTAAGTGAAAAACGGGAGAATTTGATATTTATGCTTTGGGGAAGTTATGCGAAAGAGAAATTATCTTTGATAGATAGCAACAAACATCTGGTACTAACCACTGTTCATCCCTCTCCCCGCTCTGCCGAATATGGTTTCTTCGGTTGCAAGCACTTCAGCAAAGCCAATGCTTTCTTGCATAGTAAGGGAATAGAAGAAATTGATTGGTAAATAAATGATTTCTCAAAACAAACTATCAGTACCCAGAAACATTCGCCATGAATAAATCAAACGATATCACCCGAGAAGAAATGTGGGCCAAGCAATGCTTGTCTGCTACCGATATTGATTACGCCGTGTGGGAACGGGATAAATCCATACTTCACCAACTTTCAAAAATCTGTCACAACTGCACATTTGTTGTCGATGTTTACAAATGCAATTACACGTATGCATCCTCGAATTTCGTTGATTTACTGGGGTATGACAGTCACAAGATAGAAACTTTGGAAAAGCAGGGAGATTATTTAGAATCACGTATTCATCCGGACGACCGTGCGCAACTGGCAGCATTACAGGTCACGTTAAGCCAATTCATTTACAGTCTGCCTCTCGAACAGCGAAACAACTATTCCAACATTTACAGTTTCCGTATACTCAATGCCAAGCAGCAATATATACGTGTCACTAGCCGACATCAAGTTTTGGAACAAGACCGTAACGGCAAAGCATGGCTCGTAATAGGCAATATGGATATTTCACCCGACCAAAAACATTCCGAAACAGTAGACTGCACTGTCCTAAATCTGAAGAACGGGGAATTCTTCTCTCCTTCCTCTTTGCTAATGCCTTCTTCGCTCAACCTCACTAATCGGGAAATAGAGATATTACGGCTTATTCAAAAAGGGTTGTTAAGTAAAGAGATTGCAGACAAGCTATGTATCAGTATTCACACTGTCAATATTCACCGGCAGAACCTGTTACGCAAATTAGGTGTGCAAAATTCTATCGAAGCCATTCGTTTGGGACAGGAAACCGGACTACTAAGTTAATTAACCCATACGCCTTTTCCTGAAGCTACCAGTCTGTCTAAGGCACCCATTCCACCACACCCACCGCCGGATGCAATCTTCTCCATTCCTCAAATTCCGGATAACTACGTACACCATCCTGAATCACAGCTTGATAATACTCCACTCCCATAATCTTTTCCGTATCAGGCGTTTCGTATTTTAATTTCAGGATAGCCAGTCTCATTTCATCTGTCAATACCGCAGAAATGCGTTCGGCCACCCTTTCAAAATAGCCATCATAACGAGAGCCTTCTTGGATATGAATCATATCCATTTGCCAAAGTTCTCCTTCCATATCCTGATACCATGCATGCCACTCTATACACGCTTCTGCTGTATGTAATAAATTCGTATATTCAATCTTCTTTATGGACGTATTTTCCGCCAATTCAGCCATCGCCCGAAAGCTGGCAGACAAATCCAAAGGAGAAGTATAAATATGAAAATCAATATCCCGATGTTTCATCAATAATCCTATACGCAACGAACCTACCAGATTCACTTTGGCACCAATCCCCTCCCATATCCGAACAATACGGGTATCCTCTATAATCTCCCAAGCTTTCTGCTGGTTACGTTTTGCCAATTCAAAAATATTCATCTTTTTCCTTATTAAGTAAGTATGCAAAAATAGGAAAAAGGATACATATATAGCTATAAATAACTATTTAATCCCTTAATGGGTTGAGCTAACTTTGTCCGCAAATTCAATTCTTCACCATACAACTAAAAAGAGATTATGATATTCAATCAAACAGAGAAACAGGAAAAAGAGTATTTACAGCAAGTCATAACCACTATCCATGATACGATCAACACCACCAGTACTTCCGTCAAAGAGCATATAGACACCCTGCAGGAGTACAAGGATTATCTATGGTCGAACAAAGATATCGATCCCCACGAAATCCGTTCCATGCGCGAAAGCATATTAAATCATTTTGCAATAGGCGAAAACGTAATTGACAAACGCAGGCGACTAAGCAAAATACTGGATATCCCCTATTTCGGACGAATCGACTTTCAGGAAAAGAAAGACAAAAGCCAAGTTAGTCCAATCTATATAGGAATACATACTTTCTATGACCTCAATCAAAAAAAGAATCTGATTTACGATTGGCGAGCTCCTATTTCAAGCATGTTCTACGATCATGAATTAGGCGAGGCGTTCTACTCCTCCCCGGCAGGCAAAATTAACGGGACGATCTCACTCAAACGCCAATATCGCATTCGCAAAGGAAAAATGGAGTATATGATTGAAAGTTCCGTAACTGTTCATGACGATATTCTGCAAAAAGAACTATGTTCCAATGCCGACAATAAAATGAAAAATATCGTCACGACAATTCAGAGGGAACAGAATCAGATCATCCGTAATGAAAACGCTTCTGTACTTATTATACAAGGTGTTGCCGGTTCAGGAAAAACCTCTATCGCCCTCCATCGTATTGCCTACCTGCTTTATGCACAGAAAGGACAGATTTCTTCCAAAGACATATTAATCATCTCCCCCAATAAAGTATTTGCCGATTACATTTCTAATGTACTTCCGGAACTTGGCGAAGAGACCGTTCCCGAAACCAGCATGGAGCAAATTCTGTCGGACGTAATTGACAACAAATATAAACACCAGAATTTCTTCAACCAAGTGACGGAACTATTAGAAAACCCGACACCCGACTTTATCGAACGGATTCAATACAAAGCCTCCTTCGAGTTTATATCACTACTTGACAAATTCATCCTTTACATGGAAAACAACTATTTCAAAGCAACAGACGTAAAACTCACCAAATACATCACCATTCCTGCCGAATTTATTAACGAACAGTTCAAACGATTCCACCGCTATCCCATACGTCAACGATTTGAGACTATGACAGATTACATTCTGGAAATGATGCAACTACAATATAATCTCACAGTTAGCACTCCGGAGAAAAACCAACTAAAGAAAGAGATAAAAAAGATGTTCGCGGGAAATAACGATCTCCAAATCTATAAAGATTTTTTTGAGTGGATCGGAAAACCGGAGATATTCAAGACACGCAAAAACCGCATACTGGAATATGCAGATTTAGCCCTTTGGCTTATCTGCATATTGCATTAAATGGGAACAACGCCCAATCTTATGTCAAACATCTTCTGATAGACGAAATGCAAGACTATTCTCCCATACAATACAAGGTGATTCAAAAACTTTATCCGTGTCGAAAAACAATTCTTGGAGACACTTTCCAATCCGTCAATCCTTATGGTTCTTCCACTGCCGGTATGATTCAGAAAGCATTTGCAACAGGAGAAATTATGAAACTTTGCAAAAGCTATCGTTCTACTTTTGAGATTACCAGTTTTACACAAAAAATTCAACCGAACAATGAATTAGAACCGATTATGAGACATGGGGAACACCCCAAGATTCTTCCATTCAAAAATACAGAAGAAGAGATCCAAGGTATTGCGGATTTAGTAAACTCCTTCAGGAACTCCCATTATACCTCATTAGGGATCATCTGCAAAACAGAATCCCAAGCAAAAGAACTTGTTCAAAAGCTCCAGATATATGCAAACGACATCTCACTTTTGTCAAATCAAAGTTCTGCTTATGTAAAAGGGATTATCATCACTTCCGCCCATATGGCGAAAGGACTGGAATTTGACGAAGTAATCATTCCGCAAACAGATGATAAGAACTATCATTCCAATATTGATAAAAGTATGCTTTATGTGGCAGCCACAAGGGCTATGCACAAGTTAACTTTGACTTATTCTGTTTCTTCACCCGGTTGTCGGTTCCTGTAATAGAATATAACATCGAAAATTAATTGAGAGAAAAAAGAACAACCAATCTCCTATTATTTTCTATTTTTGTACAATGGAAAATAAAGGAATGAAATACGAGTTTACCGCAAAAGTATGGAACTACTCATCGACTGTTGGAACGGGCGGTTGGCACATAGCCTGCCTGCCGAAAGAGATGTCCAAAGAAATAAGAGAGAATCTCGGATTCTTAGAGGAAGGCTGGGGACGGTTGAAGATGACGGCCAAAACAGGCAATACCCAATGGGAAACCGCAATCTGGTTTGACACCAAACTTGATACTTATTTACTTCCTCTCAAAGCGGAAATCAGAAAAAAGGAAAAGATCACAACTGATAAAGAAATAGAGATTATGATTTGGATTTAAAACAAGTGATAAGAAGAACTACCCGCAAAACAAGAGCCGCTTGAACAATCTCAAACGGCTCCGTAACTCCTTTAACAACATGGTTATCGAGCTAATACAACCACCGGTCTATATTCCTTTTTCTGCACTGAACTCCACTCCAACTTTAACCAACTCACGCCCGTCTACCTGATAAGGTATCAGATAGCCTTTTTCATCAATCTGCTGCAAAGCCTGTTCGGCAGTACCATTCAGTTTAAATTCAAATACATAAATATACTTCGGAGTTTTCACCACTGCATCCGCCCGTCCGCGGGCACTACGAACCTCTGCTCCGGTAAATTGTCCCATCAATTTGAATACTAAGTAAAATACAACTTGATAATGTCGTTCGGTCTTTTCATTCAGTTCATAAGGGAAATCTGCGAAGAAAGCCTGCAAGCGGGTAAGAAAAGCATCAACATCACCACTCTCCAATTCACGTACAAATTTACCAAGATAAAAACCCCGTTCATCATCTACCACTGATGTGTAATAAGGAACCAAAAAATCCATAAATCCATATCGTACTTCATCATTGGGAAATTTCAGCAGGTAGTTTCCAAAACGCTTGTCATACCCCTTTATAGTCAAATAGCCACTCTGATAAATCAACGGAATCGGATTATTAGCATCTACCCTATATTCCATAAACGAAGAAGCATTGGCTTCTACCCCATCAATCAACGTACGCAAATCATACTCACTCTTTTTAAGCAGTTCGACTAAAAAAGTAGGAGTACCGGTTTGGAACCAATAATTACTAAACTTATACCCGTCAAAAACGTTAAGCACACTGAATGGATTGAATACTCCTTCCGCAAACTCACAAAAATGATAACCGTCATATAAAGCCGTCATCTTGTTCAATGTTTCTTCATAAGTCAGTTCATTCGTTTCTGCCAATCGATTCAGTTCAGGAATAAAAGTATCCTTCAATTCTTGTCGCGTAATACCACAAATGGTGGCATACTGCGGCTTCATACTGATATCATTCAGTTGATTCAAATCACTGAACACACTGACTTGCGCAAACTTAGTCACACCGGTAAGGAAAACAAAACGAAGATACCGGTCAGAACTTTTCAGTACACCATAGAAGGCCTTCAATGTCTTACGATAGTCATCAAGCAAACGTCATCACCCAATGCCTGCAACAAAGGTTTATCATATTCATCCACCAAGACTACGACTCCACGACCAGACTGTTCACAGGCTCGGCGAATTACACCCGCAAAACGTCCGGAGAGAGTTTCCTCATCCTCCCCTTTGCCATATTTCAGTTCCCATTGCGTCAACTGCCTGCTAAGAATTTCGACTAAAGCCTGGGGAGAATCATATTTTTCCGCGTTTAAATCCAAATGAAATACCGGATATATCTTCCATTCCTTTTCCATATTAGCTATGGCCAACCCTTCAAATAATTCTTTCTTACCTTCGAAATAAGCTTCAAAAGTAGAAAGAAGAAGACTCTTGCCAAAACGACGAGGACGACTTAAAAAATAAGGAGTCTCCGTTGAAGCAATTCTCCATACAAGAGCAGTCTTATCCACATAAAGATAATCTCCTTCACGAAGTTTCTCAAAAGTCTGTATTCCAATAGGAAGTTTACGTAATATCCCGTCCATGATTTTTCCTCTATTTTGATTATTCAAAGATACGCATTTCCATGGGAATACACATACAAACTCCACAAAAAAAAGTACACAGTTTCACAGACAGCACTACCATGACTCCATTTTTCATCAAAACTAACTTTGTACCAGACAAACAACATCTCACTTCCTCTTCACTTTGCAAATCCAACACACAATAACCAGAACCAGCAAAATAATTCCGTACCAATACCAACCTCCGGTTGTCCTATTAGTAGTTTTCTCAACTCCCGTTTTATGAATCTCTGTCTTAGCACTCATATCCGATAAGCTCACAGACTGTGAATTCACTTCTTGAAGAAGTTGTTTCTCATTAACGTTTTTCCTATCCACCACAGTCTTTACCGCCATCCCAACCTTCAATCCAAGCGTATCCACAGGAAACACAAACAGCACCTGTTCGATATGCTCCTCCACACCTCCGAATCCTTTTCTAAAGCAACCTTATTTTTAACAAGACTTTTCCCGGAGCTACTATTTAAACTTGAATCAACCCTAACTTCACTCTCCCTGTTTATCACCTCTTTCTTACTCCTACATCCCGACAGCAATACAGGCACAACCAAAGCCACCAACAACACAAACAGTAACTCCCTCCCACTCCTCAAAAACTCCTTCACATCAAAACAGGGACAAGCCTTCACATATTCATAAGGTTCAATCACTCCGTCACCATTCAAGTCCGGTGAAGTATCCCGATGTCCCAACACTTGGAGAATATTATATTCCCGCTGCAAATCCATAATTATCTGATAAAGCACCCGTTTTTGAGCATTCGTTCGGGTATCTGCCGGACGCCCGTTCTCATCCAATCCGCCGATATAACATATCCCGATACTCTGCTCATTCCAACCTTTACAATGAGCACCGGCCAAAGCGACATCCCGCCCCTTTTCCAATTTCCCATCCAAACGGATCACATAGTGATACCCGATACCGTTGAACCCACGTTCTCGGTGCCAACGGTCAATATCTGTGGCAGTAAAATCCTGTCCGGCTTTCGTAGCCGAACAATGCACTATGATAGAATCTATATTTCTCATGATTATTCATTATTAGTTCAAACGCACCAGTTAATAATCCGAAGGCGGCATACGCTTCACACACCCTCTAATCTCACACTTCTTCACTTCCGACTCCTTCTGTATCAACTCCACTTCATGACATTTATGTATCCAGTCAATCTTCTCTTCCTGCTCCTTGCGAAGTTCAATATAAAGCCCGTCTATCTTCTCGTCACGTTGAGTCAGCCGTTCTTCCAGCCAGTCCACCTTTTTACGGCGATTTTCTTCTTCCATACTGTTCACGGACGCTTCCTCTTTCCGTGCATCCGTCTTACGACAAGTGATATACCTCACTAACCATTTCACTGCTTCCAAACCACCCATAGCGGTAATAAAAGCAAGGATTGTAGTTATTTGCATATTCAATCATTTTTACGTAGTTATAAAGAAAGAATGAGGCCGAAGCCCCATTCCATACAAACCAGACAGTTCTCAACGATCTATGAATCAAGCTGCCGGATCCGGTGCTTCACCATTACCACCCGAACCACCATCCGGATCCGGAGTTTCACCCCCATCATCCGAACCGTCACCAACACTACCCAAATCATTAATATGATCCAAATCCTTGAACTTCAATCCGTCCGAACGGGTAGTCGTCCCGGTAAACAGACGAATATCCGAGTTAGCACGAAAACAAACACGAAGCCCTGAAATATTAGCGATCGTAAAATCTTCCGCCTTCTCCGTCCCTTTCTTTGGGCAGAAAGGTAAAAATATCCCAGACCGGAGATATTCACCGAACGGCCACCCAGCAATGTCTTTCTCAATAACGTACGGAAATCTTTCAATACACTAATCGTTTCACCCTCGCTGACACCGGAAGCAGACGCAATCTCCTTTGCAAACTCATCCAACGTTGCACTCGTATCATACTGATAAGAAATCACCGGATACACTTTCTTTCCTGCTTCTTTATTTGTAGGGTCACACAGGCGAGACACCCTTCTAAATCTAATAGCCATACTACTTTTCTTTTTTTAATAAATACTGTTTTAATTATCACTTCGCTAACGTTAACGATGCAAAGATGCAGCATCTTCCACGGAGATGAAACGACACCTAATAACCTCATCAGAAAAGTACTAAAAAGCATTTCAGACATATACAACTGACATAGAGGAACTAAATAAACGACAAGAAAACGACGAAAAGCAGAGAAAAAGCGACAAAATCAATACCTGGGGGAGAATAATAAATAAACAAATATATTCAAACGAATAGATATCATACAAAAAGAGTGCACCTTCTCCCCCACCGGGAAAAAGATGCACCACACAAACAAAACAAACAATAGGCTACCTTCACAGGCAGCGGAAAAGTCATGATTCCATTTTTCTTATGCTACTATTATAAAAAGAAAAATGGCAGGGACACGGATTCCCTTGGGGAAATGAGGCGCTTCACAGCGACATAAAGGATATAGGCCATTAAACTCATTTATTATACTATATGGGGAAAACCTACATCTTTTTCTATTCTCACAAAAACATGAAATGAAACAATTAATTTCCTTTTATTGTTTTCCAGACTGGCACTGATACCACCGCACCGACAATCAGCCACAATAAACAACCAAAGCTGGCTGATAGCCTCCACTCCGGCAAACAATGCCGGACCAATGCTACGGGCAGGATTAACCGATGTCCCCGTAACGGGAATACATACAATATGCACCAGTACCAGAGTCAATCCGATAGCCAGCCCGGCAAAATGAGGACTGCCATTATCGCGGTCGGTAGTGCCCAATACAGTCAGCACGAAGATGAACGTAAACACCGCCTCGGCTACAAATGCAGCCAGCAGATACGGCTCTTCAAAACCGTTGGCTCCCGTACCTTCTATCCCCATTGTGTCGGTAATCAACCACAACAATGCAGAGCCAAGTATTCCGCCCGTCACTTGCGCTACAATATACACACCGGCTTCCATTACCGACAGTCCGCCATTCAGCCAAACGCCGATGGTGATGGCCGGATTGATATGACAGCCCGAAACAGGACCGATTGTGTACGCCATTGCCACCACCGACAAACCGAACGCGAAAGCAATCGTCAACACAGCGGCTACCGATGTCGCACCGCCATTCAATACAGCAGCACCGCATCCCATTAAGACAAGCACCATAGTGCCCACCATTTCAGCTATAAATTTCGTTTTCATAATCTACTTTTTCTACTCGTATAAGATATACTATTCTCTCTCTAATCATCCTCCCATTCCGAAGGCGGCAACGACTTCTTCCCATACCATTTCATCCAGGCACGAGATTTCCGCTTTCTCAAATAAAGCGCATCGCTACAATGCTCCAACGCTTCCCAATCAAATGAAGAATGATGTCCAAACCACCTCTCCAACCAATAAAGCAGATGATAACTCATGAACGCAAGCAACATCCACCACCACGAAAGCCAGACGGATAGCACCAATGCAGGCAATAATGCCAAGAAGAAACATTCCGTATACTGTCGCGCATGAATCTGAAGTTCCATCTCCTCCCACCCTTCCAGATACTTGAACCGGGTGAAACAACAACCGAAAATCATAAAATAATGCCTCTTCCTGTTCAGGAAAGTTTTCGCCAACAGACTATTATATATTATCATATCCTCTTCTTCTTCATTCAAAAAAGCAACATTGCAAAGGACCATCCAACTACCGGCCGACAAGCCCACCTTGTAACGACAAAGCACTTTCAGTCCCGACATAGAAGAAAACGAGACAGCCCCGCAATGTTGCCTGAAATACCTTGAAATGAAATAAAACTATTATTCGACGATTACGACGCGGTTCAATTCAGGTTCACTGAAACGGTTGTTCGTATCGCCCTCCGCTTTCTTCACGAGACGTTCAGGGGAAATTTTATACTTTTCGACTAATAAATTGTACACATATTCCATACGTTGTTCACTCAAACGTTGGTTCAGTTCCTTGCTGCCCGTAGCGCTGTCCGCCGAACCAATCAGCGTGAAAGTCTTGTTCTTATCCGCCTTGATAGCGTTATTCACATAAAACTCAAGATTGGTAAGTTCCTTCTTGTCCAGGGTAGCTTTGCCGATATGGAAGAACAGGGCTACCGGCGAAGCAGTCACTTTCGATTCATTCACCACTTCCGGTTTCCGATTTCTGGCAGCTTCCAGTTCGGCGGCAAGGCGCTGTGCTTCGGTGCTCAAATCATGATTCTTGGCACGAAGCGCGTTGATACGTTCATTGTAAGATGAATAATCTGCCGGAGCCACTTTCGCTACACGGTCGAAACGGGTCTTGCCCAACTTCACGCTTAGCCCCAGTGTCACAGAACTCATTCCTTCACCTTTGCTGCCGCCTACCGTTCCGTCAAAACACTCTTTCACTAGCATCTGCCGTCCTTCCAAAGTCAAGTCCAGACGCCTGCCCAGACAGAACGTATTCAAAATACCGATGTTGGCGGCAATTTCATTATCATACGTACTGTTTCCCCACGAACGTGCCCAACCGAAACCGACAAACGGAATCACATTCCATACACGTTTCTCATTGAATCCGAGGAAACCGTTCGACCAGTTCCACATAAAGTCCGCATGGAGATTGGAAACATTAAACTCTTCCTTGTAATAACCGCGATGCGCCCCTTTGGCATACATCCCGCTTGCATCCGTCAGCCCCTTGGCTTTCAGACCCGAATATTGCAGGCGGACTCCGTAAGAAGGAGTTATCCACTTGCCCAACGACACATCCAATGCGGGAGCAATACGGTTGCCCACCGATGTCTTGTTATCAAATTCACCTTCATAGATATTGATTCCACCGCCTACACCGATATACCAGTTACTCCAGAAACTATTCGTTTCATACGGGCCACGGAGAATATTTCCGTCCGTGTCACGATTTTCCTTTTGTTGCGCCATGGCGCAGACTGATGATAATACCAATGCAACTGTAATAATTTTCTTTTTCATGTTTCAATTTTTATGTTCAACATTTAGTTCAACCTGTTTCTTTACTCTAATTTCATTTTACTTCCGGGACGGAATTTCACTTGTCGCTTAGCCGGAATTACCATTGAGCCGCCCGTAGCAGGATTATGCCCGTTGCGTGCTTTCCGTTCTTGAATGACAAAACTGCCGAAGCCGACTAAAGTGACACTCTTTCCTTTATGCATTGTTTTCGCAATGGTTTCAATTATTGCATCTACTGCATTTGTAGCTTCTCTAAAACTCAACTGCCCTTTAAGGGCTACTTCTTTGATTAACTCTGATTTGTTCATAAGTTTATATTAAGAATAAATTATATGTATTTATTCATCACGGACACAGCGGACTTGCGCAGCGGTAGAACGGGCTTCCGATAAGTCTGTCTTTCCACCGAAAGAGCTATAAAATACATTATCCAATCGCGAAAAGTGAAAGATCATTACTGTATTCGAGGAAATGCCCGGTCCCTCCATTGTTCCACAAAGATGCCCCATATAGCCTGCTAAAAATTTTAGAGTTGGCTCTTCTCCCCATCGAGCACCAGCAGAAATAAAATATACTCTCCGCCCACTATTCTCTCCACCACAATAAAAATATGCTCCATATTTAGTAAAAAGCGGAGTATTAAAACTTTCTTCCTTCATATTTCCTATATGCCCAATTATAGTCCCTGTTACAATATCAGTTATAGTTTCATTTATTATAGGCTTTTTAAGAAATGCCCCACATATATCTGGTGGCGATATCTTATAACCGGCAGGACATGGATCATAAAGGGTCTTCATTGTCTCTACATTAACCATTTTATATTGCGAATAAGGGTTATTTCCCCATAGATATTGATTCCCCGCATGAGCGTTTTTTTCTCCGCTATGAACAGCAGTATAATATAACCAATCAGCATAGCTATGGAAACTTCCGTCATCTCTAATAAATACATTAGGATATTTTATTCCATACTCAATTGTCCCTATACTTGCATTTTTCACTTCCTCTTTCAGTTCCAGCTTCGCTCCACGAACATTATACATTGAAGCATTTTCCGGTTCGGGATCGTCATAAGAAACATAAAACGAGGCCGGACCAACAAAAGGATCTTTACGTCCCCACTGATACCCCAAACCACAAGTAGTCAATTCATCCGGTATAGTTGTCGTTGCTCCCAAATCCCTATCCATTATTTTATAATTCTTTCCACTATAACTTTCTCCATTGGTAGGCAGCCCCAATTCAATAATATCAGGTTTCTCCGTACACCAGACATGCCAGCTCCAAAGCACATTTGCATCTTCCGCATTCGGATCTGACTTATCATAAACCGCAATGACTCCATTTCCCGCGTCATGACTCAAAAACTCAACCCGATTAGTAGTAGTATTAAACGCTACCTGTGAAATAACATTTTCCTTATCCTGCCAAATCAATTTTGCAGATTTAGGAGTTATCTTAACATTTTTCGAGACTGATATGTCCTCACCGTATGCATTTTTAAAATGATATTGTTCCGCATCCTCTCCCACTAAAGCCTCACCATTTATATGCGCTTTCGTTTCCTCTACAATGCCATCCGTCCCGTTTCCTATCACCGTAGCGTCAAACGAATAAGCGCCATAAGTCACCGGAGTAATAAAGCAATTTGCCGGACCGTCATCATCCACAGGAAACACTTCTGTGCGAGGTATGATACTGAAAGGGATATACTTCACCATATTGCCTATTGATAATTCCAAGAATCCCTCTGTCGGCATAAGAATAGATCCGTCAATCACAGTAGCATATATCCAATATTTATTGTTTATCGGCAATTCACATTCGTTTCCGGTAACTTTTCTCCCACACCCGGATATGAAGGAATAGGATCCATGGCAATTCCATTATCTATTGGAATCAGATGTTCATTATCCGTGCTATAAAATGTTTTAATGAAAAAACGGGACACTACCTCTTTATCTTTTTCCCAATAAACGTACTTTACGGGTTGTCACATTATCCAAATTGACATTTCCTGCATCATCTGCCTGCAACTCTATCTTCAACATTATCACCGGATCCGTTATTGTACCATGCAACAACTTTATTTCTTCCCTATCCATCTTAACCAGGTATTGCCCGTTTGAGTTGAACCCTTGCGTCCATTTATCAGAAACTGTTATTGTATATTCAATATTGCTTCCCGGATTTTGGATTGCTTCCTGTGCGGAAGTATATCCTTTACTTTTCAACTTCGTAATATTAAAACGATAAGCGTGGTTTCGCACTATATCCAAATACTTACCTGTTTCTTTATCCCAAAAGTCCAGACGATAATACTCCTTATTCGAGCCATCCGGATTCTGAACAGTAAGAAGCAACATGGAACGGTCTTGGGAAAACTTTTTTCATCCAGCACATTTCCTAAAGCATAAACAGAATGCTTGTACTCTAAAGGGTAATAGGTAGTCACCAATCCAATCGACTCGTCGACAGGTATTGTCGCAGAAAGTAAATCATACTTTCCGGAAGTAGCAGCGCCATTGATAGCTCCTTGATAAATGCCACGATATTCGCTGTCTAATACAAAATTCGAATAATTCAAATTTTTCCATTCCCAATAAACCTGTTTACCGGAAAACAAATCTGCTGCTGCATCAACCGTAATTTTTGCAAGACAACGGGTTAATAGACACACGTTAGAGGTAGCATTTTCATTCCATTCCATCCACCCGTACATAGGAATTGTCTGTCCTTCATCTTTCAAATTAGAAAACCTCTCATCAAACCTTGGCTCGCATAATTTCTTAACTGTTCTTCACTAGCCGTTTTATCTATAAGAAAATCACCTGTTTCCGATACAGAAGAACGATTAGTCAGGTTACAAACGACATAGATTCGTTCTTTGTCAGCAGGAACATATTCTTTCAATGTCACGGTAGGCGACGCGGTTCTATTTCCAAACAAAAAAGATAAATCAGTCGTGCCCTCCTGATAATATACAGGAGATGAGATGTGAGAATCATTGTATACGAACACTTGTATACCGCTAATCTTACATTCCGATTCATTTGCCACACTACGTACCTGAACCAGTTCCGCATCAGGGATAGATAATCTGATAATATTCTTTTGAGATGGATTAATTATACCCATTTCATTATCATCGCTACAACCAACTAACAAAAGAATATTAATTGTACAGAGAATTAATAGACATTCTCTGAATAAGTAATATAAGCGTTGCTGTATTTTTTGTTCTCATTTCATTTATACTTTTTGATTTCTAATGAATTATTCCTTTACACAACGTATAGAGCCAGCCTGTACAAATCCAAGCCACAGAGTCCTATTTAACTTATTTATGCCACTACCCTGGGGGTAAAAATAAAGTAAAGCTCCCATTTTTTGCCAATAAAAGTCATCGCTACGTCTTCCATAAACTGACGAACTCCAATACGTTCCATCTATCGCCGGAAAATATGCCCAACGGGGAGTACAAGTTATTGGCAAAAAAATCATTTTATTTTCTACATAGGCAGTAACACCATCCATATTTACCCCACTCTCATTAAAAATAAAAAATGCATCGAATGGTGATATTTTATAACCTACAGGACAAGGATCGTAAATTGTTTTAATAGTCGAACTAGGATAATCGGCTATTGTTCCTTCCGGATTACCCCACACATAGCGCATTTCTGTTGTTTCCGAGTCTGAAGTTTTCGTACACCAAGTATCGTCTGACCAAGTTCTACAAATAAATATATCCGGATTATTTATAGCTTGGGCAAGAGTTAGCGGTTCTTCATGAGTCATCTCTTGCCAAAAGCCGACACTTCTAACATTATATAACGTAGTCAATTCCCCATCATTTGTCAATGGACTGATAAACGGATCTTTACGTCCCCATTGATAATGTAATCCTTGTGTAGTCCACCAAGCAGGTGTAGTAGTAGTTGCCCCAAGATTACGATCCATCATTTTATATTCATTGCCTGTTGTGGGTACAGTAAATTTTATAATCTTTGGCACAACTGTACACCAAAGATGCCAACTCCACAACACTTTCGCATCCTTCGCATTAGGATCAACCTTATCATAAACAGCTATCAATGCATTTCCCCGGCTTCGTCCCATTTTCACTTGAACCTTACCATCAGACAAACCAACCTGTTCCACCAATTCATCCGTATCTTGCCAAAGCAATTTTGCCGATAAAGGATGAATATCCGCGCCTGCCGCTTTTGTCAGTATATTGCCCATTGCATCTTCAAACTTCCCTTCATCAATAATGCCGTCTACTCCATTTCCCATAACAGTAGCTGTGAAAGAATAAGAAGCCGCACCTCTATCCGCTATATAGCTGTTGGCAGTACCTTCCGTATCCAATGGAGTAAAAGTATCTAATGAACTGATAGGAATATATTCCACATGTACATTATCGGAAGATATTTCAATAAAACCGCCCTCATAATTAGCGGGAACACTGCCGGTTGTACAATAGAAATTCATAACTTGCGTGGCAGTAAGGTCATAAATGCCACTGTTATCCGCCAGTTTATCTGTTTCCGCTATTCCATTACAATACAGTTGTAAATCTGTTATTGGCATTAAATCTGTCTTATTAGGTTTCAAGGCTCTGATTCGTAGACGTCCCGGAGTATAACAGTCCACTTTCACCAATTTCACCGGATCGACAATATCTTTAATAAGGGTTATTCCTTTACTTGCAGTCCTGTCTATATAAAAGTCAGTACCTACAATATCACCTGTAACCCTTACATCTTCCCAATCAAGCATATCCGTGAATACTTTCACTTCATCAAGACTTAGCACTTGTACATCCACCGAATAAATATGATTACGTTTCATCCGATAAGAATCTTTCGCTTTTACAGGTATCGTGCGTTCTATCACCCGGCTGGTTATTCCGTCCGTCACAGGAATAATCAGTTTCACCGAAGTCACATTGGTTGCCGGATCGTAATCAGACTCCTGTTCCAAATAATTTTCATAAATGTAATGAGAATAAAAAGTAACTGCTTCACCTAAATCCGGAAAAACCAGACGTGCCGCTTAACAAAAACGATGCGTTTCAAAAAGTACAAAAACGACACGTACAAGAAAAAAGGTGAGCGCGGTCCTATTCAACATGATCAAAGCCCACCGTTTTTCTTTCACTTGAACCCTCTTTAAATGGCTTTAAAATATCATTTAAAAGCCATTGCAGATTCAAAATAATTCACTATCTTTATGCAATGTTAGGCTGCTATACCTGACACCTCATCCGGCTTCGTGTACAGCATCATGTCTGTATATTTAGCTTGATAGTTTACGCTTGCACTAAACTCCACTTTCCTGCATTCCTTGAATGGGCTGCCGACAAATGGGTTTCGGTCCATCCAGTCGCACAGTTCTAAAATGGAAGACTTGTTCGAAGTGAAATACACGAACGAATGCCCTTTCAGAACGGTTAGTACATCCAGATAGTCAGCCAGACGCCAGAACATCTTGTAAGTACCCACCTCGGTGGAGAGGTACGGCGGATCAACCAGGAACACCACACCCGGAACATCTTTGTAACGTTTGAATACTTCCTTGTAGTCTTTGCTGGTTATAGTCAGTCCTTCCAGATAATCCTTTGCTTCGGGATAGTCTGTCTGCCGAATCCTATTGTAAATGGCTTCTTTCTTCATTCCTTCCAAACTGGTCACATATTTCATGGCGAACAACAAGGATGCGGAAACCGTGATATAATCCACGTAGCCGTGCTCTTTTTCTTCTTCCCTCTCAATACGGGCAAACATTTTATCGCGAATCTCCCCGGTTATACGTTTGTTTCTGGGTTCCCCTTCAGCTATCCGACGCAAATCGGATAACAGCACATTAGTGGCCGGGATATTTACAAGTCGGCAGCGGTAGTTGTCGAAGTCATTATACACAACGGTGGCATCAGACCTGACACATTTGGTAATATGTGACAGCAGGCCCGAGCCACCAAACAGGTCCACAAACACGGTGCTATCCGGGAACTGTCCCAGCACCTTGATAAATTCCCTCGCAAACATGCGTTTCTGCCCCACGAAAGGAAGCGGGGCGGACAAATACATCTTTTTCATTTCATTCTGCTTTAAAACGGCCGCAAAGGTCCCCAGAATAAACGAAAACAGCGGGAAACATGAACTGTTCCCGCTGCAAGACATATACAGCAAACTACACGTTCAACCCGAAGCGGACCGTCTCGTCACCGGCGATCAGCGCACGGGTGCCCGGGATATTATTCTCGTAGATATGTACATTGCCCAGGTAGAGAGTGATCGACTTCAAGGGAAGTTCTATCTGCCGCGCCATCAGGTACAGGTGGTAAATATCGGAAGGCAGCCCGAGGTTCGCGTCACTGCTACGCTGGTAGGCGGATAGAACCAGTTCACCGCCATCTAACTGGAACTGTACCAGACTCAAACAGGGTGCCTGGTTGCTCTCGGCACCGGTTTCGCCCAGGAAAAGCACGTAGTTCTTGCTGTTGCGCCTCTCCCGGTTAATTTTCGCTATCAACGGGGGCAGCTTCTCGAAATAGGTCGGGTAACTGTTCACCAGGATGGAGCCGCAATAGTCCCACCAGTTGATGCCGGCCTCCCGGTACTTCTCCACGTTGCGCTCACCCTGCATAAATAACTGCAACTCGCTGCGGAGCTTCTTACGGGCGATATTATGCCCCTCGAATATGTCGAGCAGGTCCGCCGGTGTCAGCGAGAGCTGCTCGTTCAGAAGGTACTGTATGTTTCCCTTCTTGTTGGTCTGTGTCTTTCCCGTGGCAAGAATCTTGTCCAGGATACGGTAATACTTGTTCATAGCCATTTCCTCCTTCTAAAATTGAAACACCCTAAAGATAAGGGGAAACGGCACTCCCTACGGCATAAAACAACCCGTTCACACTGCAAGCGTCTTGCAGTCGCTCTGGAATCGTTTCACCAAGGCATAAACCTTGCGTTCGCTCACCGAATACTTTTCGGACAATACGGCCACAGCATACGAGACTTTTTCACCTTGATCGAGTAGGCGGGTATAGTCCGCGTACAGGTCGATATACCGGGCATCTTCCAGACGGATGCCGGCCGCCTGAAGCCTTTTCAACAGCTCCCGGTTAAAGTTTAATATCTCAATCACTTTCATACAACAAAAAAATTATATCTTTGCATCGCCAATCATTTTTTAGACAACAAAAAAAACGTCAAACCGTGACAGAGGGTATTTGCCCCCGGTCGCGCGGTTTGGCGTTTCATGTTTATAAAAGTGATTGGCGTTACTTTTTAACAGGCCGGGGGCTTTTTTCTTATCCTCCCCCGAAGGATTTATTCCACCCGGTACTTCTCCGGATCAAAAGCGTCTTTCTTCCTCCAGCCGTCAGACAGCGTGTCCTGAACATGCTTCATGGCTTTCGTGTAGAAATCGGTCAGTTCCTCCAGTGTGACGAACTCCCGATATTGGGGAACCTCATCCGTACCGAACTTGAATGTCACGGGAAGCGTAGCACCACCAGTCTGTACGGCCAGATCATACGCTGCCTTATAATTGAACTGGTTTTCACTTGACAGCCATACCGGCATACCTTCATAGAGAAAACCGGAAAGTATCTCACGGTCAATTTGCTCATTATACCAGTCTGTAATGACGGACTTTATAGTATCCATGTGAGGTCTGCCGACAAAGCTTTCCTCCATATAGGAAGCGGATCCGTCTTCACGTTCCTGCACATCCCAGCGGATGCGCCATCTGTTGCGTGCCGGGCTCACGCACTCGATCAGTCTTATCCCGGATGTTCCTTCTACCCGTTTCATGTAAATATGTATTTAGTTCGACCTTTGCCGAAGGTTTCCGTCTTGATGGTGGTTTCGAACGGGAAGCCGTCCGGCATTTCCTTCACTTGCAAGAGGATGTTCTTCATCTCCTCGCTGTTGGTAAAGAACTTTTTCGGTTCGCCGTTCATCTCAATGGCCACGATACAGCGGTCCTCGCCCTGTTCGGTCTTGATGCCCGTCTCAAAGTCCTTCACAATAATCGGTAAGTTTACCAGTTCCCGGATGCTTACCACCACCCCGGGAAAACGTTTCTTGCCGTCCTCCGGCTTGTAGGAAACGTTCAAGTCTTTAAATGATCTCATGTCTTTGCCTGTTAATTTTTTAAACAACGTATGACAGTCGGCGTGCTTGGCCATCCCGTAGAACGACGCTATCAGCTCACGCCTCCTCCTTCTCGATTTTACCTCGTGCATTTTTCGGGCGAACTTCTGCTTGATGCGCTTGCGAATGCGGACATGGTCCGCACCGAAAGTCACATACCCCAGAAAGTCGATGCCCTCGCCCGGCGGGAACACGCGCTCGTTCCCCTTCACCAGGAGACCGGCACACTCCATGCGCCCGTGGACGGCATCACGAATCTTCCACAGTTCCGCTTTCGTTTTACCCAGTACGACGCCGTCATCACAATAGCGGTAGAAATGACGCACGGCATACCTGTCCTTCAGATAATGGTCCAGATACACAGACAAAAGCAAATTGCCCAGCCCCTGCGAGCTGCGCAGGCCGATACTCAGACCTTCAGGCATCAGGCGGATAAAGCTCTCCAGCATGGTCACGAGCTTTGCGTCCTTGAATATCCGGTTCACGCAATACATCACAAAATCTTGTTTCACGCTCTCGTAGAATTTGGTGATGTCAAACTTGTAACAGTAACGCGTACCATCAGGGTCCTCGGCCATGTCACGGCGGACATACGCCAGGAGGTCGTGCATACCCCGTCTTTTTGATACTGGCGGAGGTGGTACGGATGAAACGTTTCCGCAGATGGCGGTCCACCACCGCCATGATGGCATGCACGGCGATGCGGTCCTTCATCGGGATCACCTGGATGCGGCGCAGCTTGCCGCCCTCGATGATCTCGCGTTCACGGTAGTCCTTCACGCGGAAAGTACCGGATGCGATCTGCGCGGCCAGCTCCTCCAACACCTCGGGCTTATGCGCGAGCAGATAGCCCCTGGCGGCTGCGTTTACGCTTGCTGCCGCGAAGGACCTGCCGGAAGGAAGCCTCCATGTTGGAAGGCTCCACGATCTCCTCGATGATATACCCAACCCTGCGCATAAATTACTGTTTATTGCTTTTAATACGGGGCCTTCAATCCCCGGGCCCGGCTTCTTCGAACCGTTTCCGGCCTACCAAACCCTACCCGACACTTTATTTTTCAGTTTTCCGGCCCTTGCGGACCGCTGTTACTGCGGCTTGCCCCCTCGGCTCCACGGTGGGGACAAGTCCCCGGTGTTGTACGCCGATTTTAATTTCCTTTCGATTGTTGTTCAGACGGGAACCGATATTCGAATTCGAGTTCGAGGCATCGTTGTTCGCATTCGACATCGAAACACCGCCATTCGGGTTCGCGTTGTTGTTGCCACGATAGACCACACGGCCTATGGGGAGGCGCCACCTTTCAAATGCAAAAGTACTATTCTCAAATTATTATTTAACAAACAGATACAAAACCTGACGTCAAAAAATATTTTTCGACGGGCTGACGCCCGTTTTCGAACGGTGTTCCCCTGCCCGGGGAACACCGGACGTTTTGTCGCTTCGCTCCCGCTTTGACGCTTTACGCGGCCGATCATGCAACCTCGCTTATCGCTTTAAACGCCACGGCGCTCGACGCCCTGACGAGCCGACCGCGGAAGGCCAGACGCGAGCCGACACCCGCACTCGTACTCGAAGCATCGTTATTCGCATACGCATTCGACACACCGCCATACGCGCCCGCATAGAAGCACCCGCGATAGACCACACGGACGGAGGCAGTGGATATGTAGTAGATGTCGCAGTAATTTGTCGAGGAGGAACCCGAAACGGAACCCACCGGAATCACGTCCATATATTTGCCATGCGCCACGGCGGTAATCCAGATACCGGAGCTCACGGAACCCTTAACCAGGCGGGTACTGCCGTCAGGCATCCAGATGCGCCACTTCCCGGAATTGCCCGTGTCATTAGGGGGAGGTCCACGCCGTCCATCATGTCATACTTATGGCCGTAGATGTCCTCATAGCCAAGGCAGCAAATATTATTCACCTGCGTAACCGTGGCCCCGCCGTAGTCATCCTTCTCACGGTACCACGCATACTGGTGGACGGAATTTTCTATCAGGCTGTTCGTCACATTAGGGTTGATTGAGGAGGCTTCCTCGTAGCCGATCGTGTCCGTCATCCCGCGGCTGGCAGTACCACCCGTAGTACGGTTGTTCGTGTGAGAGCCCGCGCCGCATTGTTCCTGGCTGTCACGACGACCGTACTTCGCGTAGAAAAAGATTCGCGATGCGCGAGTGCATAAGGGCATCAATCTGCTGCATACCGCGCTGGACACTGTAATAGTGAAAATCAGCCCAGGTCATGCTCGCCGTAGTGCTCCCGCCGGTAATGCAGGCGCGAAGTTTAGAACCGACAACACTGCTGCCCACAACGGCACACAAGTGCTCGTCATTAGGCACCCATTCGGGTTCCATATCCTCGATCCTGTCACTGTTAGAAAGGACAACCTTATCGAACTCTGCCGTGTTCAGAATGGAGAAGTGAAGAGCAGTGGCACCCTCCGGAACATCGGCAATCAGGTACATACCGGCCTCGAACTTGTTGCTCAAGGTAGGGACGACGATTGAACTGATGACCGTGCCGGAATCGTCTGTGAAAATGCTTCCGACAAGGCTTGTACCGGGAACGCTCGGGAAACGCACACGCTTGTAACCGTCCACGTTCACCTTGCATACCGAATACGTACTGTCAGTACTGTAGCTGTTCGAAAGCGTATCCTTTCCGCTCATGATCTTACGACCGGAAAGATAACCGCCACTCGTGCCCTTAATGTCGTCAAGCGTAAGGACGTCAGCATCCGGAACGGAAGGCATGTTATCCGAACCGTTACTGCTGTAACAGGAGTAATGCTTGCCGTTCAGGTAATCATTGATACCCTTGCTCCAGAAGAAGGGCTCGTACATCATCCAGTCACCTTCAGTGCCGTCCAGTCTGGCAGCCGTGCCGTCGGCGTACTTGTTGCTGTCCGTGTCGTCCAGCGGGTAGTAGGTCATCTCACCGTCCAGGTTGTTCACCGTGGTATCAACGTTCGCCATGTTCACACCCCGCGTCGTCGCTTTTTTAGTCACTTTAGCAAGTACACGGTGACGCTGCTTCAGGATGGCGGAAATATGACCGCTCACCTCATACGCGTTGTCATACTTGTAGCCGGTACCGTTGTCAAGGTTGCTCACGTTCGCGTCATCCGATACCTCGTCGTCGAACTCGATCATCGTGTATTCCGGCTGCCGGATATTCAGTTCCGGGAAGTGCGCCTTCAGAGCGCTGTACGTATCGTCATCAATGTAGCGCGTGAGCTGTACCGTACCCACCAAAGCCCACGTGTCCGTAGTATTGCCATCGGAATCCACACCGCCCATCCCGACAAACTTATTCAGCCACGTACCGTCATCCTCGCGGTCAATACCGGTTACTCTGATACGTTCCACACCCGTGCAACGGCCCAGCAGGGTTTCCCAGTCAATACCTGGACAACTGTCAAAGATGAAGGTCTTCACCTTGCTGTAGCTTTCCAATGTCAGCCCGCCGGTGGTCAGTCTGCCCAGATATTCCAGACGGAGGCTGGTCAGTGTACCGGGAAGGTGGAGCAGCGTCACGGGAGAACCCTTGGCTAGCACCACGCTCTGCACCTGCGTACCGCGGGCCTCAAGTTCTTCCAGCTTGGTCTGCGCACTCAAATCCAGCTCGGTACTGGTACTTCCCCCGGTTTTCGCCTGTGCCTGGTTACGAAGGTTGAGTTTACGTAGCTGCTTGCAGTTGCCGATGTTCAACCACCAGCCGGTACTGCCGTTGCCGGAACTTTGAAGGTTCAGTTCGCGCAGCACGGTACATTTGCCCAGGTCGAAAGCGTTTTTCAGGTGGTCGGCGGCCCCGCTCATATCCAGCACCTTCATACGGCTCGCGCCATAAACCCTCAAGGGATCGTTCACCGTATAGGCACCGGTGATGGAAAGGCTCGCAGCCGCATCTTTCTTGATGATGCCGGTATTCCCTATATTCGGGCTGTTGTTCGTACCGTAGCCGAAAGCATAAACCTCGTTGGCCGTAATCTTCAGCACGTCGGGGGTGTCAGCAGCCGTACGTGCCAGATAGAGGTCGATGTTGTCACTGGTGAAATTGCTCGTGCCGTACTTGGCATCCAGAAGGGCGAAACGATTACGCACGAAATATTCACGGTGCGCACGGTTACTGCCCTGAAGGGCGTAGATGAACGGCCACACCTTGCCGTACATCTCCTGCGTGGCGGGCAGGATGTACTTCAGCTCGCCGCTCTTGTTATAGGCACGGTCGCACCAGTTGCCCGCCTGCTCCACGTTCAGCATGTCCAGGACACGGCTGGTGGTAAGTACACCGCGAAGAGCCTGCGCCTGTGTCTTCAGGTCAGCGTCCAGGTTGGCCAGAACGAGGTTCCAAAGCCAGCTGTCACGGCCTTCAAAGGCATATTTCCCGGCCTCGGCATCATAAGTGTCGCGGTCGGTGGTGTAGTCATACACCAGGAAACAGTCGTTGCGTTTTCCCATCTGGGTATCACCGTCGTAGTAGGTGATGTACCATATCAGGCCGTCCCACGTGCGCAGCATCATGTTCTTCGCACGCTGGTCAACGGCAAGGAAATAGTCCGTCCAGAGGTAATACGTCAGCAGGAAAGCCTTGTCGAAATAGTCACTTATCTCGTCCCTGAACTTCTCGCTCTTAAAAGTGGAGAGGTCGGCGCTCGTCGCACCGTCCGGAACACACGAGCGTATCCATGCGTACAACCGTTTCACGGCCGTACGCTGCGACTCGTCAAGGCCCGCCCATTTCACATCATCCGGAACGTTGGTCTCGGCACCGGCATCAAACACCTCCTCCAGATGAGCGTCACTTGTGGTCTTGAAAAGGCACATGGCCTCGGTATTGTTCAGCATTTCCAGAGTGAGGGGACAGGCAGGATCGTAACCCTCCACGCCACTAAGGCCGAACAGGTCGCCGCTCTTGCTTTTCTCGTTGTTGAAGTTGTACTGCCCCACATAGTCGTTCTCGCCGTCCTCCGCAGCCGCCACAAACATGTCGATAGGCACACCGTCGATAGCGGTACGCACGGTGACCGCGTTCAAATCGCTGCCGCCCGTCTCGTACTGGTAACGCTGCGGAGGGGTGAGAAGCCCCATCTCCTTCAGCACGTCGTTGAACAGTTTGGCACCGCCTGTGTTCAGCGACATGGACGAGTCGGAATAATCACTCTTCAGACAGATCAGGTTCATGGCGATGCCACCGGGACGGACGGGATATTTCTTTTCCGCCTGCTCCTTGCCGCCAACGGTGAAGCTAAGGTTCGTGCCGCCCTTGCTGATATAAATACGGATGTTCTTGCTCGGGTATTTCGTGGAACTGGTACCCTGAATACGGATATAACAGTCACGGAGCACGAAGTCGTATTCGGATCCGAAAGGGGGAGTAATAGAAGATATCAGCCGAAAAGTCCGTCTTCTTGTTGTTCTCGGCATACACGTCATCGAGCTTGTTCTGGCGCACGATACGCAGCACCCCCTTGCCCTTGGCACGCAGCTTGTCCATATCCACAGTGTCGGTATCACCCAGGATATCGTTCTCCTCGTACAGCGCGATCATCTCCTCACCGTCCGCACTGTCCACCATCCGGTTCTCCAGTTCCTCGTCGTCACTCAACCGGCGGGTATAGATACGCACGCTCTTTACCTCCACGTCCGCCCCGGCGCTGTCAATGGTGATATATTTCGGATTGTTCTGGCGGAAGCTGAAGGCGTTGTCGTAGATGTCGGCACCGGTACGGTTGCCGTCCACATAAAGCTCCATCAGACGGCTCTCATTGCGGGTACCCACCATGAGGGCCACCTTGATCCACCGGTCTTCCACATAATTCGTGCCCAGCTTGATCTCACGCTCCACCAGCTCGTCGTCCTCGTTGGTATAGGACACTTTCTCACCGGTCTTGAAACTCGCTTCCGAAGGGGTGATATAAAGCCCCTTGCCACTGTCGAGACAGTCCACAACTGCGGTATCGCTGTCAGTGGGATTGCTTTACCCGGAGGGTCAGTTCAATGGTCAGCCCCGTACTTTTCACATCGGTGGCAAAGGGCCGGTAGCCGATGACAGCTTTCGCGCCGTTGGTCAGCTTCAGAGCCTCACCCGTCCAGCCGTTGCTGCTCCAGTCAAAACCCTCGAATGTGGTCTCCACGCCGTTCGACTCCCATGTTCCGGGGTGCTCTCCCCGTTGCTGCGGCCCGCCGCGTCAAGCTTTGACCGCCAGGCCGTAGGTGGCCTCGCTGATATCGATGCCGCTCTCACCCACGTCGATGCGCAAAGTGTACCCGGTCGGACCGGCTTTCAGGACAAGCGTCTGCGTGCCTTCCTCGGTAAACCGGTTACTGTAGGTCATCATGCTGCGGGGAGCGCTCACGGTACTGCTCTTGACGCCGTTTTTCCAGAACTCCACTTCAGCGGGCACACGGTCGGGATCATAGGCCACCCAGTCGAAAGTGAGCTTTTCGTAGCGGCCGGCTTCAAGGACCGGCTCCAGATGCTCGTCCCGTCCGAGGACATGCCCGTCGGCATGAATGAGCTTCAAACCGATGAAGGGCGCGCCGGTTCCGGCCTTCAGCAGGTCGATATGGATGCTCTCGCTTTTTCAGCGTGAGGTCGTCAGTTTCCATCTCGGCCACCAGCTGGGCGGTATGCCGCCCCACGGACAGGCCGGTCATGGAAACCTCGAAACTGCCGTTCGTCGTGCCGCTGCGGGTGACCGTATGCGCGTTCTGCTGTACACCGTCCACGTACAGGCTGACGGTTTTCGTGCCGGTACCGCTCACGGCGTAGGGTATACTCGCGGAATCATAGGTACCGTAACCGCCGTTCTGGATGGTGGCCGCCAGGTTGTAACCGCAGGAAAGGGACAGGGTGACGCTCTTCACGCTCACATACGCCTGCTTCTTCTGCGCCTTGCCCGTGGTGGGATCGGTAGTCTCGGCAATGACGTAGATATCGCTCGTGCCCACCAGCAGGTATTTGGTCAGGTCAAGGGTATAGGTACCCTTGCTCACTTCCTTCAGCGAGGAGGAATAAGTGGTGGTCGTCCCGCGCTTCACCTGAATGGTGACGGTCGCTTTCTGTCCGGTACTGCTACCCTTGTCATCACCGCCGGCAACCTGGTGGTCATAGGTATAGGTAAGTTTCACCGCTCCGCCTTCCTTCACGGTTTTCTTGTCGGTCTCGGCAAGCAGCACGATCTTGGTGGTGGAGGACTCACCGCCGCCACCGCTGCCGGCCGGGATGTCAACGCTCGCGATCTCCGCCCCGCTCTTGTTGGTCAGCGCAAGGCGGACACTGCTCTCGTCGTCGCTCACTTCCGCGCTCATGCCGAACACGGTACCGGCTTCCACCTCCTGGAATTTGGCGGCGACGGTCTTATTCTGGACGGGATTGGTACTGTCAGCATCCAGGCTCTCGTCCACTTCCAGCTTGTCGATGGTCAGATCCACGTTGCCCTCGCTGTCGGGAACTTTCTTCTCGCCGTTCACCGTCAGGCTCTTCATCGTTCCGGCACCGCCGAAGTCCTCCCAGCTCGCCTCCTGCCCCCAGCTCGACAGACTTGTCCCCACGAACTGTTTGGTCTCCCATTTGCCCTGCGAGACTTCATAGGTGATGCAACGGCCCTTGTAACGGTATTTCTCATCCACGGCACCGATCGCGGAGGAAAGGACATAATAACCGCTCTCCAAAGGGACTTCCGCCGTCACATTATACGTGTTACCGCCACCGCCCGTACCACCGGGAATATCAACGGAGGCACTCTCAGTCCCGGTCTTCCCCAGCAGGGTGAGTTTCACCGTGTCGTTCTCCTCATCAGGGACGGCCGTCATGCCACCGACCAAACCGTCGTTCACACCGGCGGCGGCATCCTCCGCCTGTTTCGCAGCCGCGGATGCCGCTGCCGCGGCGGAATTTGCAGTTTCAGCAGCCTGATTGGCGGTACCGGCCGCATCAGACGCCATACCCGCAGCTTTATTCGCCAAAGCCGCAGCATTATCCGCTTTCGTGGCAGACGCATTCGCCGTGGCAGCGGCATCATCGGCCGGTTTACGCAAAAAAGGGTGAGCGGAGCACTCACCAGCTCACTGCCGCGAAGGGCGGGGAGACTTTTGATATTGTCAAGGGAGCTGACCTCCACAAGTTCATCAACGCTCTGGCTCTCGGCCTTGATAGCGTTCAGGATCTCCTGTTTTTCCGCATTTGTCATGGCTAATCCTCCATTACCCTTCTATCTGTTTCACTATTTGGGAATAACAGCCCGGAGTAAGACCGGTGACAGCTTCCTTTATCAAAACCGCATCCTCCGATGTCAGATCCACATCCGCATCGGAACCCATAATCCTCATGCAAAGACTGTAAGCATGTAATTTCTTTTCATTATCCGTCTGAATATTACCGCTCGGACGGAAACCGGTACCGTTGAACAGGCACTGGGAGACTATGACTCCCATACACTGGGGTTTCTTATCAATCAACAGCACGCTACCGTCGAAATCCTTAAAATACACATTAAAATTTACTTTCATATCCTTTTATTTTTAGATATATGTCATCTTAACGACAATTCCATTAACAACCTCAAGGGTATAGTTATAAGTTGTAAAATCACTCTTTACACCACCGGAAGGTACCTGAAACACCCTTTCGGTAACTGTATGTCCCATCGCTGGCCAGGCTCCATCCCGTACCGTAATTGTTCGACAGGATATCACCACAATACACCGCCCCGTTCACATGCACACCACCGTCAAAATAGCCGGCATAAGTATTGGCACTGATAGGATAGCTCTGACCAGAGGACTTGCTGGAGGCATAGATAGCGGCACCACCCAGATTCGAGCCTACGGCCTTGACACCGAACCGTCCCTGCGTGGCGGCATTAAAGGACACATCCACAATACCCTCCATGTCCGTTTGTGAGACACCAAGTTTCAGACTGCGGGAATCATTGCCGAAATAATCACCGGCTTTCCAGTACAACCGTCCGGAATCAATCGTAAAACCGCCGATTTTACCCTCATAGGCATACACTGTACCGTAAATCTTGGCGTTGCGCGTCTCAATACTACCGTCTTCCAGAATCTTGAAATTATCATTAGCCGTAACAAGCCCCTCCAAAGTGATATTATCGCCCTTGATTTTTACGCCGTCACCCCCAACACCTACAAGGGATTTCAAATTTCCATCACCGTCAATGGCATACAACCCGGAATATTTGGAAGTAACCATCAGGCCGGTCTCTTCCAGCAGGTTCTCGTCTTTGTCGAACACCGCCGCCGAAATCTTTACCAGACGCTCCGACTGCTCGAAAAGGGTTTTATAACGGTGTGTCAGGGATTCCACACGGTCGGTGCTCAATATGAGCATATACAGGTAAATATCACCGGTAAAACTCAATTTAAAATCACCTGTACCGTTCCAGAGTCCGCTACAAGTGTACTGTACGTACCCGTCGGTCGCGGACAGTTCTTCCTCCACCTCCATGCTGTTGAAATTGGCAAAGCCTGTCTTATCCACACCCACAAACTCCACACGCAGCGTGCCGGCCTTGGCACAGCGGTAAAAGAAAGTCAGGAACACCGGGACGGCTTCCTTCTCCCCACTGTCATTTTCAGGCATGGAGGGAATACTTTTCAGGTTCTCACGTTTCTGGAGGATGTACTTGTTACGAATCCGGACAACCGTACGGCCGTCATCCTCGGTCACGCTCGCGCTGTCACCCTTCCTCGTCAAGACGTTACCGTTCGCCCAGATCCACCGGTTGCCCACAAGGAAGAACACGGTCTCGTTCTCCGTGTTCCACTTCATAAGGCCGTCATCAAAGGCGGGGTTATTCAGGTAGCCGCGCTCGGTGGCAAAGTCATTCCGCAGGGCGGTGACGGAACTGACGATTTTCCCCTCGACTATCTCGAACTTCGTCTTGATATCCTCGCCCGTTACCAGAAGGAACGTACCACGCAGGTAGGCGTTGTCGCTGTACAGGCCATCACCGTGAGGCTGGTTGTCTGAAGGGAACCAGTCGTCACTGATACCGTCAAGGTTGCCCAGACGGGCACGCAGGCAGCCGGTGAAGTTCTTCGCCTTCACCACGTCCATCACGTCCACACGGGGCTGCCCGTCCTCGGTGGCGGAGATCAGGATCAGGTTCTGGCGCAGCGGATTCTCCGTGTTGCCCATCAGCACGCACTCGTCACCAGACTCCGGAAGAGAAGCGCCGAACTCGTCCTCGCCTACGAGGATGGAACCACCCTCCACGCCGGCCACCTCAACCCAATAGCTTTTCAAATTCCCGCCGCTGAAGGTCTGGCAGCGCATGAGGTCATGGGCCACGAAAGTGTTCTCCTGCTCGAAGGTGATCCTCCAGTAACCGCCCTCAAGAACAGCGGTCTTTATTTTCCCGTTGGCGGCACTGACACAAAGCTGGCCACCGACGCTGCGTACCTTCTCGATAAGCATCTCCAATACTACCATGACCTGGCGTACCGTCAGCTTGTCGATGGTCAGATGGGACAAAGCGTCCTCCATCCAGAGCCGCCAGCCCTCACCGAAAAGACCGTCCACGAATTTCGGACTGCGAAGAAGCTCACGCACGACAAGGGTCAGCAACTCGGCATTGCCCTTGTCATCAATACCCGCATTATCCTCCTGTCCGAAAGAGGCTCCCGCTTCGAAGGTGATCTTCCCTTTGCACGGTCATTCTTTTTTTTTGCTGATGTGTTCCGCCTGGCTTCTCCGCGCAGAAAAAGATTGTTGTCCGTAGGCAGTGTCTTGTCCCAGCTACGGATAATGTCAGGAAGCGCGGCACCCTCCGCCTTTGACTTCGTATAGTTTTTCAGTTCCCCGATACTGTCATTCACCCGTTCAAACGCACCACTATGCAGGGCATCGCTGATCTCGATGTCCATCTCCCCGGGTTGGTTCACCTTCCGGGTAATTTTCGTGATACGGCTGCTGCGATAACCGGTTTCGGGGAAATACTCCTCGCTTTCAAGTCTCACACGGCGGCCTACGGACAGGGAAACACCGTTCTCCTCAATCCACACATGGTCAGTCGGGGCCTTGTAAACGGCAAGATCCTGCCAGTGTTCGGTATTGAACTGTTCCACCGCCGTAAGAAACTCCTCCTCGGCAAGCGGGTAATATTCGTCCGGCATACGGATATTCCAGAGAATATAACGGTCACCGGATTTCGGGACAAGTTTGCCGCCGGGGAGTTGCGTGTCATCATCATAGGGCCATATCGTAATAATCTCGAACTCACGGGTGGCACTGTTGAAATTCACCTCGAAACAGTGGTCCTCACCCTGCCCCAGTCCGGAAAGGTCACCGTCCTGGAACGATACACGTTTGGTCTCGTCGGGCAGCTCGTAATCGTTCGGATCGAAGTTCAGGCTGTCGTCCCTGAAATAATAGACCGTGAAAGGGTTGCCGTCGTCATCTTTCACATCTTCGCTGCGCACACTGCTGACAGCCCCGATCCTGCGGGGATAAATGCCGCTGAAGGCGTCTTGCTCGTAACGGTCATAGATGCCGTACTCCTCCGTATGTATCTCGACATATTGCCTGCCCCCGGAAGCATCAGGCGGCTATGCCCGTATTTTGACGGATCTATGTTCCGCGTGCTGCCTACCGGGAACAACCGAGTATAAAAAATTGTCGGTACCCGTCGTGTCGCGTTCGATTCCGGTCAGTCCCTTCCCGTAGCCCAGCGTTATTTCCTCGCCATGCTCACACCGGCACACGTTCACGGTCTGGCCTTCCACCCACCATTCAGCCTGCCCGCCGACCGCTTCGGCTATCTCTTTCAGGGCTTCGTTGCAGTACTTCCCCTCGTAATCGATGACGATAAGGTCCGTACCGTCCACCCGCCCCACTTTCCAGTCGGTGGTGTGGTTCATTCCGTCATTGATACACTTCACGATCATGGCCACGTGTTCACGCGGAGTCGCTGTCAGCGTGAACACAGGCTCGGTGTTCCCGTCGGTGGTCTCCAGCACAAGAAAACGTCTCACCAGGCTCTCGATACCGTAAAACTTCAAATCATATACCCACTCCTGGCCGCTCTTCTGCTTCGGGGTGTACCGTTCGGTCAGCCAGTAGCGCTCACCCTCAAAGTCCACCCGGTCATTCACGTCCAGGGCGATATATTCATAATGCGTGAAAGAGAGTGTCAGGACATTGTCACCCTGCACCTCCTTCACCTGGGTGGAGCTGTCGCCCGCCTCGATATCGGTCCGTCTGTTGCCGTTGCTGTCATAGATGGTCAGCATGTCTGTATCTTGTTTAAACGTCGTTTGAATAGGGTTTGAATCACATTTATATGACCGGGACAGGTTCCCGGAACTTCACCTTGAACTTGCCGGCGTGCACGCCTTCCTTCCAGAGATAGGTCAGAGGCTGGAACTTGCTGCAATCCGTATATTTCACACGGAGAGTCAGGGCAAGTTGGGGAAAGGAAATCTCAAAGCCACCCGTCACGGCCTTTCTTCAGGAAATTGATGAACTCGAAATACTTCTTCAGCCAGCCGGCCTGCGTTTTTGCCAAACAGGGCGAAATGAAGCGTCACGTCACGGGCCTCGTTCCTGGGCGTCAGCACGGAGGAATATTTCTCCCCGTCCTCCTCCCGAATATTCACAGCCGTATCCGTTTTCGTCTTGCTCGGGGTCAGGATGGCGGTCAGGTTATCCATCCCGCCGCGCTTGTCCTCAACGAGGAACACCCCGTATGTACTCCAGATGTCGGTACCGTTGACAAGTACCAGACCGCCTAATATCTTTTCCATATCATTTGCATTTTACTCCGTCACGATTGATTTTACGAATCTCTTCCTCTATTTTGCAAAGGTGCGACGCGCTCGTGCCGGTGTTCTCCTCGATACGGGCAAGATGCCCCTCGGCGGTGTTCATCTTGTCGATGACGCTCTCCATCTTCTCATCGATGCTCGACCAGTGTTGCAACCCGCTGGTGAACATGCCGTCCAGTTTTGTACCTTGGTCCTGTGTCATGGCTGAAAAACCGCCGGTTTTGGCGCTCTGGCTCGTACCGCCCGAGTTATCGTACCCGGTGGCCGCGGCAAGATTGTCACGAAGAGCGACGGCTTCCTCGACATACTTCATGTACTCGTCCTGGAGGGCCTTACGCTCGGCTTCTGTAAGGTCATTGTCTTCCGTCGCCTTGCCGAATTTCTCCCACCAGCCTTTCAGCTTGTCGGAATACAGCTCACCGATCTTGTTTGACAGCATCGCACGCATGAAATACTCGGATATGTCCTCCGCCGCGGCTGCGGCATCATACTTCATATCCATCAGGTTATCCACGAAACTGCTGTACATGCTGTCGAAGGAAATACCGGTGAGACCTTCATACAGCTGGTCGGTAAGTTCCTCCAGCTTGCCCGCCTGGTCGATATAGTCATCCAGCTTCTCGGTCAGACGACCTCCATATCCGCCCTTGCCGGTATCCTGGATCTGCGTCCACATGTCCACGTTACTGCGCAACTTCTTCATCTCCTCCGGACTTAGGTTCCAGATGTCACCGTTCCAGCTACGCCCGATCTGACCGCTCAAACGGTCAATCTGTTCCTGTGAGAAACCGCCCCAGTAATAATTCCAGCTGTGATGCGAACCGTGATAGCCGGCCTGCGACATGGCCATGTCCAGATAGTTCGAGTTCGTCTCCTGCTGGAGCCTGTAGGCATCCCGGTAGGCGGCCACGGACTTTGTACCCTTGCTCGCCTTGATCTCCTCCGTCAGGTCCTCGATAGCCGTCTGCAAGGTCTCGTTGCGCTCGGTCAGCCGGTCGATGGTTTCCTGGACCTCTTTGGCATTGCTTGAAGTCGTCCAGGAGGAAAATCCGCCCCAGGTCAATGCGTCGAATATCTTGCCCACACCGGAAAGCAGCGATTTTCCGATAGTCACAAAAAGATCACCGGAAAGCACATCGTCAAGAATACCGCTCACGGCATTGAACACCGCATCGAGCAGGCCACCGATGACCACACTCAAACCATCCTTGAAAAGGTCTATAATACTTACAATCCAGCCGACAACAGGCACATCCTCAAGTGTTTCGGAAACCTTTCCGAAAGCCTCGCCCAGTTTGCCGTCCACTTCCTTGGCACCTTTGCCGAGTGTGATCAGGCCATTATACGCCCGCTGATACTGCCGGAGGCAATCTGCTGCAATCCGTCCCTCCCATTCTCCATACTGGTCTTCAGACCGGAGGCAGTATTCGAGAGGGACTGCCGGGCACTGTCAGCCGTTTCCTGCAAGGCGTTTATATTCTCACTCGCGGCATCGGCATTAGCCTGCGCCGTTTCCAGGGCTTGCCGGGCGGACTCCTTCTCCTGTTCGGTTCCGGACTGTTGCGCCTCAATGTATGATTTCTGGGCGGCAATGAGCGCCGTATAGGTGTCCGCATACACCGCCTGTGCCTCCTTCAGGTCTGAAAGGGCTTTCTGGTAGGCAGTAACCTCGGCACCCAGTTTCTTGAAACTGACCTTGCCGGAACCGCCCAAAGCCCTCTCCATCTGCTGTACGGCAGAGACAAGCGCGTCCTGACTGGCATGGTCCGCATTTCGGAACTCGTCAGTGAGCATGTATTTTCTGGCATCCGCCAATACAGGCTTTATCATATCGGAAAACATCCCGCCGAATTCACCGAAGACAGTACCCCAGTCAATACGGGCTTTCAGTTCCTGCACTTCGATGCCGGCAAGTTTGCTGTCACGTTCAACACCGAGAGAGCTTCTCGCTGCCGGATGTCGTCTTTTGTATCTTTTCCGCATATTCGGTCGCGATGGCGAGTTTCTTCTGCTGGAAGGTGCCGTAGGCCTGCAAATATTCCTGCATCACTCCGAACTCTTCCCGATAAGCTTCCGCTATTTTTTTCTGTCGGCCGGACTCGTTCAACTCACGGGCCTTGTCTATTTCGGACTGCTGATCTTCCGACAGCGAACCGGACTGCCCCGCTTTCGCGTTGTCACGTTTCCAACCGGCTTCCTGCTTGGCTATTTCATCCTTGCGTGCCTGGTATTCATTGTCTATCTGGCGCAGCTTCTTCTCCACCCCTCGGTCATCATCTCAATCTCCGCCTCGTCATTCTTCCTTTGCAGCCCGACGAGTTCCTGGCCCAGCTTTTCAGAAACCTGTTTGCGGCGTTGGGCTTCCTTCTCCGCCTTGTCCGCCTTCTTCCGTTCGGCCTCGGAATCCTTATCCTCACCGGGCTTGACCTTGTCGTACTCCTTTTTGGCGGTATCGACGGCATCCTTCAGTTCTTTCGCCTTCTTCTCAAACTCCTCACGGGAAAGGCTGTTGGACGTTTCCTGAAGAAAGGCGTTATAAGCCTTGAGCGCGTCCTGGTATTTCTCTTTTGCCGCAGCCACCCAGTCAGTGCTTGAATCCGTGGGCAGGTTACGCCGGTTTTGTTCCGAAACCAGTTTGTTCAGCTGATACTTCAGTTCGTCACGGGAATAAGTTCCGGTAAGATTTTCGTCACCCTGCGTAATCTTTCCGTATTCCTTCTCCTGGACAGACATCCGGGCAAGCAGGGTTCTACGCTGCTTTATCTGCTGTGCAAAGGGTCTCGTTACTCACACCGGTCAGGTTTTCGAAATAGGCATTTACCTCGTCCTTGCGGATTTGTCCGTTCAGGCTCTTGCGTTTTCCGTACAGATTCTGAAGCTCTGCCTCCTCATCCCTTGAACGTGCGGATTTCTGGACATATCGGGCTCTTTGCCGCCCGTAGCTGTCCTGGTAATATTCGGTTGCCAACCGGGTCTTGCCTTCAAGTTCTTTTATCCTGTCATCCACACGTTTCAATTCATTGGCGGGATTGGATATGGACTCACCGGCTTCCAATCGGGCTATCTCTTCCTTGATTTTCTTGATATTCTTCAGTTTCTCATACTCGGTGTCGTATTTGGAGAATATATCCGGATATTTCTGTTCCAGCTTGTTTAGCGCCTCACGCCGGGCATCCGTGGACACGGCTTCATCCCCGGCAATGGAACACAGCTCCTCTATTTTGCGCCTGTGCTCTTCCTCGGCCTCTATGGTTTTCTGCTTCTGCTGCTGATACCTTTCCTCGGATTCCTGCAAACGTTCGGTTTCCGTCTTCATGGAGATCAGTGCCACGGCAACACCGGCAAGCAGGGTCGCAACCAGCACATAGGGATTGGAAAGCATGGTCCGGTTGAGCATCTTCTGCGCTTTCTCAACCAGCAGGAGCCAGTTGTAATGCAACGCCTCCGCAGCCACCGCCCAGCCTTTCACGGCCGTGACTGTCATGACGGCGGTCCGGTACACCATACGTGCCGACAAGCCCGAGCAGGATACGGCCGAAACGTTCGTAATGCTCCACCATGTAGGAAACACCGGAAAGCGTGGTGTTGATGACACCTTCCGACTGCTGCCCGATTTCATTGAACATCATTGAAACGGCATCCTCTATATTGGAGATCTGTCCGGTTATCGTTTTGGATTGTGCCTCCATCAGACCACCGAATTTTCCGCCCTCGTCCGTCAGGCTCTCTATGACCTTCTGCACTTCGGGAAAACCGACCTTGCCTTCCTCCACAAGCTCCTTCACCTTGCTTTCAGCCACGCCGAACTGCTTGGCCAGTTCGGCGATCATAGGGATGCCCCGGCCGGTGAACTGGTTCAGGTCCTGTGTATAAAGCCGTCCCTGGGACATGGTGGTGCCGTAAAGATAGACCAGATCGTTCAAAGGGATGGAAAGTCCGGCAGCGATGTCACCCAAGCGGATCAGCGTCTCGTTCACTTTCTCCGCTTCAAACCCGTAGGCAAGAAGCTGCTTGGCACCCTGCGCGACATCCTCCAGGCCGAAAGGAGTGGTCGCGGCCGTATGTACCAACTGCTGCATCAGGGTGTCGGCCTTCTCCGCACTGCCGAGCATGGTCTGAAACGACACCTCCAGCTGCTGGAACTCGCCGCGTACCTTGGTGATGTTCGACACCAGCTCCTTGATAGTAAAGGCGGCTGCCAGCTTGCCGACGGTGTTGTTCAACAGGGAACCGCTCCTGTCAAGTTCCCGGATCTGTCTGTTGGCGGACGATGCCTGCTGGGACATCCGCTCGATCTTGCCCACGGCCTTGTCAAGACGGGCGCTCAAATGGTCCACCATAAGGAATTCTATTTGTACCGGTTTCATCTATTTTAGCTTGCTTTGAAAAAATCCTACTATTCCATCCGCTTCATCCTCGGCGCTCCGCTCATCCGCAGGACCGGAAGATCCGGACTTGTCACGGACATACCGGGGAGCGTCACTAAGCATCATGATCAGGGTCTGGTAATTCACCTTGTTCAGTATATAGTCCACGCTCCAGCCGGTGGCACTGGCAATCTGCCACACAAAACCGAAAGGGCTATGGGAGCCTTCATAACGGCTCTTTAACTCCCCTTCTTTCTTTGGCTCAGTCTCAAGCTCATCGGATTCGTCCGCTCGGCTGATCTGATAATAGGTATAAAAGGGTCGGTACCCATCAGGCTGACAAAACGCTTGATCGCACCCACCAGATAACGCTGTTCCATGAAGTTCCTTATCAGCCATGCCACCGGGCGCAAAAGCACGCGGCGGCTGAAAGGACCACGACAAAGGGTATAGGCCACCATACGGCTCACCGCCTTGCCGTGAGAGGCCAGAAACTGCATTTCCTCCTCCTTGCTGAACCCCCACATCTCCTCACTGGTGATCCCCATCGACAAATATGTCCGGGCAAAAAGAATCTGACCGGACATATAAGGCCGCCTCATGGTCACGCGCAGCTCCAGCGGGGATTTCCTGAAAGGGATATGAAACGCTTTCAGCGGGACGCTCACACCGATATCCAGCAGCGCGTCCGCACCCTCACGCTGGATCTGCTTGATGACAGCTTCGTCCATACGCTACTCCTCGGCCGGGTTAGTGGAAGCAGCAGCGGCAGATTCAGCAGAAGGCAGTTTATACTGTTTCCACTCTTCGGGATAGAATCCGTATTGAATACGCCATAGGGCTGGGAGCCGTCTTCCGGCATGGCCACTTCCAGCGTGCATTCGATTTTCGCCGTTTCTGTCAGGGTCAGCTTGCCGCCGAGATTGGAAAGTAGCGTGCCATTGGGAATCAGGATGCTCTGCCCCGAAACAAGGGCTATTTCCCACGGACCGGTCAGCAACACGGCTGCCGTCGGGGCCGTCCAACCAATCGGGGTTTTTTTTCCGAGTCCTCTTCCTTTGTAGTGCATGGTACCACCCAGCAAGCTATGCAGGTTTTCGTAGTTCAGCTGGATAACGTTGAACGTGGGGGCGATGCTGCCATTCGACTGGGGAATGATAAGCACCGGGGTTCCCGGCACCTGCTCCGCCTCGATTTTGGCGGATTCGGGTTTCTGCCCGCCCATGTCAAACGAATTCTTCTCTATGTAACCCACCACAAAGTCCTTGTATTTCACGGCACCGACGCCGTACATGAAATTTTTATTCATTGTTTCTTGATTTTGAAAGTTAATACTATGCCGGCAACACATCCGGTTATAAAGCGGCCAGCGCTATTTTAACGGGACTAAAGCGACGTTCAAATTCCGTTTCAACTGTGAATGAGTCCTCATGTGTCTCATTACGGATACGGGTCAGTTCCTCCTCATAACACAGTACCAGCCGCTGGAGGCTGTCGCAGGATGCCTCCGCTATGATATTGCCGGCCGCATCGCTCTTCACCGTCAGGCCCGCCTGCCCGTTCCTGGAATGGTAGGACGAACCGGAGGGAAGTTTACGGAGGCTGTCCGAGGGATCGTCAGGCTCACCGCCGATTTCGGAATCCCCGCCATCAACAGCCCCCCGCCTCACGTTTGACACGTTGTCGGCGCTTGACGACAGGCTGCTGTTCCAGTTCACCTCCGTCCTGCTCTTTTCGAGTACTCGCGCATCCCGTAAAGAACAGGACAATCATCATGATGCCTGCAACTGTTGGCAGTATCAATGGCTTTCCGGAGGCGTGCCATTTCACGCCGGGTCGCCTCATGTTCGGTGTTGTCAATCCGTACCGTCTCGGCTTCGGCGGTAGCCTTCTCCGCTTTCGCCCTCGCTTCCCTGACCGTTGATTTCAGGGTAATGATGGCTATTATCGTGGCTACCGTGACCACCGCCCAGCACCAGATTCATGACTGCACTGAAGTCCATACGCACACTGGTCTCTTTCAGGTCAAAGAACCCTAACACAACGCGATATACCACGTGGCATTTGCTTCCGCATCCAGCCACCATAAAAGCATACCCGCAAACAGTCGCCAAGCCCCTGCATTTTGGAAACAGAGCCTTTGATCCCTTCCTGTGAGCAACACCACGCCACCGACAAACCTGGCAAAGGTGGTGATCATCGCGCTATAATCGACTTCCGGTACTGTACCGGTTCAGCAAAAGCTGCTGACACGAACTGGAGTATCAGCACACAAAGAGAATAAAAGAAATCTTTCATGTTGTTGTTGATTTATTGAGTTATACCTATTTGTTTAAGCCATCTCTGTATATCAAAACTGGGGCAGGCTTTGGCCGCCAGTTCATTGTGACCGACGATTCTCACATCGGGAAAACGACGGTGGAAATCCTTCACGTACTTCTCAAGCGCCTTTTTTGCCAGGAGGTACGGGTGTCCGCAGGCGTTTTACCATCCTTTGCACACCCGCCGGCATAGACGATATGGCGGCTCACGGGAACAGGTCGGTATATCCGACCTGCTTCCAGCCGCGGCCGCCCTTTGAGACGGGGTTCGTATGCCAGGCGCGAATCTCCGCACCGCTTACCTCCGCCCTTCAGGAGTGGCCGTGCAATGGATGACAAGATACTTCAGCTTTCCCATCACTCACCGCCTTCCTCTTCATCAACGGCCGCCTGGGACAGTGCTATCTCCACCTTCTTCTCGGATCGGCGTCCAGGCCCAGTACAAGTGTGCCGGATACCGCCTTGCCGCTACTGTTCACACCGGCGGTGACCGTCAGAGAGCCATCGGTACCGACTGCCGTGAAACCGGCAGGAATGGAAACCACGCTGTAATCACCGGAGGCAGTGACCTTCACCTCCTTGCTCTCACCGGCGGCCTTGAAGGAAAGAGCGGCCGGATCGGCAGAAATGCTGCGTTCCACTGCCTTGAACACCGGAGTCTCACGGGTGTCAAGCACCACGAACTCCTCGCCGAAGGCGATTTCCGTGTCGGCCTTCATCAGCAGCTTGAAGAAGTACAGCTCGCTGGAGTTCATCCACTTGTCAATCTGGATCACCTCCTCGTCGTCCTGGAGGTTCACACCGGCAAAGGTTGCCGTCAGCGCTCATCGAGCAGAGCGTGGCTACGATAAGGCCATCAGGCCAAGAATTCAGCGTCTCGATGGTGATGCCCTTGTAACGCTTGCTGTTCACGTCCGTCTCGCTGGCGTTCTTGGCCTCCCGTTCGGTCAACTCATCGTCGTACTTGTCGAAGTCGTCAATACTCATCAGGATACGCAGGTTCGGATTCTCACGCAGGGCTTTTGGAATAGCCTTGCGGACAGCCTTCAACTTGCCGATCATGGAAGTATCGGAAGGAGCCGGAACCACGATCACATCCGGATCTTTAGCCGCCTGGGTCAGGATACCGTTGAAAAGGTGGTCGTCGTCCGAACCGAACTCGCCGTTCAGGTAATGCCAGCCCAGCTCGAACTTCACACTCTTGCTAAGTTCATCCAGAAGCGTGTTCTGCGCTTCGGGGGGAAGTTCGGCAAACACGAGGTTGCCCTTCGGCTGCCACTTGCGCCAAACATGCTCGAAGGCGCGGGGATTGAAAGTCGTGAACGCCATGAAGTCCTCCGGATCCAGTGATTTCTCCGAGTAATTGAAATTGCCTTTCGAGTCTTCCAAAGTCGGGTTCTCCTTACGCTTCTGGAGCATCTTGCCGGTCTTGATACGCGGCAGGCTGATTTTTTTCTCCACACCGGGGATCACCATGATCAGACCTTTTTCTACAAGGTCATTCCCGGTGGTGGCCAGGACCAGTATTTTCTCCAGTACCTCGCCGTTGTAATTGGTGTTCTTTACTACTATTGCCATGGCAAATGTTTTATTTATGGTTCAACTTGTCCTTAATCTCGCTCATGCGCTTGTTCCAGGGGCTTTCACCCGTCGGATTCACACGAAGGTCAGTCATGACACTACGTTTTGGGAAAAGCTTCTCCAATGCCTTTTCCCCGTTCTCCCGGTCTTTTGCCAGAAGGTTCTCATAGATGGGGCGGGTGGCGGCATCGATACGGCCGTCCTGTTCCGCATCATCAAGCAGTTTCTTACGCGCGGCAGCGTCATCCGCATCCGCCTTGTCCTGGAACACCTTCAGTTCGCCCTTCAGGCGGGTGACCTCGGCATCAAGGGCCGGGACTTTGCCAGCCTCTGTTTCCAGCAGTCCGATTTCACGCAGGAAATCGTCATCCGTCGCACAGTTCTTGAACCGCGGACGTCTCTTGAGTTCGTCTAAATTCATGCTATTCTCGTTTTGTGGCTTGTGCAGCCGGTTATTGAATATTTGAAATACCTGTTCGGGGGGGTACTGTCCTCCGGTACCGGGTCAGCGTCATAAATACCGTCGATAAGCCCCAGCGCCAGCGCCTCGTCGGCACGCAGCCAGTGATCCTTGCCGTCAAAATACATCGCGCGGATTTCCTCCTTGTCCTTGCCCATACGGGTGGCATACATCTCGCAAAGGGTATCCTCAAGCGCCTCGATCTCACGGATGCAGTCCTTCATCTCATCCTTGTTGCCGTAACAGCCGCCCTGGACACTGTGAAGCATCAGACGGGCATAACGGCTCATCCGGACGGGCTTGCCGCAAAGGGCGATGACGGAGGCCATGCTGGCGGCGATGCCGTCCACGTAGATGGTAATGTCGGCCTTGCTATTCTTCAAGGCATTGAAAATGGCGATGCCCGAATAAACCTCACCGCCGTTGCTGTTGATACGCACGTCCACCTTCCCGGTCAGGGCTTCCGCTTCCAGAAGTTCACGGGCGATATCACCGCTGCGCACGTTATCATCGTACTCACCGATGTCACCGTAAAGAAGGATGCAACAGGCATCGGTTCCGGGTATCATATTGAAAAATCTACTCATGTCACTATCGTTTTGGCAGGTCCTTCCCTGCAAAAGTTTACGGTGCGAAATTAGGGGATTAAAAGCCTTTTTCAAACCGCGTTTTCATCATGGAGACTTTAAAGGATTGCCATGACGCTTTAAAATGTCATCATGCGGAGCGCGTTTTTTCGCTACTTTTCCTTATCAATTTTGCACGTAAAAAAAGGAGGTAATATGGCCGAACTTACAAACGAGCAGAAAAAGGCATGGGCGAAAAACGCTCTACACCCGCGAGACGCTTACGCAGGCGGAAATAGCCGAGCGTGTGGGGGTTTCACGGGTGACTGTGAACAACTGGATAGGCAAAGGAAACTGGGAGCAGTTGAAGGCTTCCATAACCATCACACGGGAGGAGCAGCTGAAGAACCTGTACCGGCAGCTGGCGGAACTCAACAACGCCATCATGGGAAAACCGGAAGGGGAACGGTTCCCGAACGCCGCGGAAGCGGACACCATTTCCAAACTGTCGAACGCCATCAAGAAACTGGAAACAGAAGTGGGGCTGGCGGACATCATCTCCGTGTTCTCCGACCTGCTCAAATGGGTGCGGACCTACGATTCCACGCAGGCGAAGGAGATCACCCCGCTTCTGGACGCGTTTGTCAAATCAAAATTATCCTGACATGGCAAAGAAAAAGACTCACAACACAGGACAGGCTCGCGCTGGACAGCTGGAACGAACTGGTGGCATCCGTGCGGGAGAACATTCGGACATCAACCCCACGGACACGGAAACGGAAATCAGGCAGAAAAAAGGCTGGAGAAGAACGACGAGGAGTGGTTCAAATACTACTTCGCCATGTATTGCACCTGCGAGTCCCGCCGCCTTCCACAGGCGCCACCAGCGGCATAATGGCGCAACAACGTGCTGCTGCGATCTCCAACTCGGCAGGACAACGCCCAGCGTCTGCTCCTGCCCTTCATGGCCAATCTCGAAGAGAACCAGCGTATCATACAGGACTACGGAACGCAGAAAAGCCGGGCGCGTGGGAAACAGGGGAATTTACCTGCCAGTCGGGTTGTTCCTTCCGCGCCATCGGAGCCGGGCAGTCGCCCCGTGGTACACGTAACAAGAACTTCCGTCCGGACTGCATCCTGATTGACGATATAGACACGGACGAGGAATGCCGCAACCCGGAACGCATCAGGCCAAATGGAAGTGGCTGGAAGAGGCGCTGATACCGACCATGTCCGTAGTGTACCACATCTTCTGCATCCACAACCCGCGCAACCTGTCACCGCTGCGGAAGGAACGCCACGACCGGGCGGTCGAATGGCTGGAAGCCGTGGCGACCGAGGAGATATCGGTGGACGGCCTGCCCCTGCTGTCCGGAAGAGACGAGGGACGGCAAAATCAAATTTCCTTATCAAAAGCAACCGTAAACGTTCAAACCATTGGTAATATGAGCAAAAGAAAGAAAGGGGCCGGAAAGATAACCCAAAGCGGGAACCTGCCAAGGCCCGGGCAGAAAAGGACCCGCAACCATCATACTGACACAGCCCAGAAGGGTTCGGTATAGACATAGCGGACTACATGCTCGCGGTAAGGGCTTTCGAGAATGTGGACTACTCAGGACGCTTCAGGCTGTACGACCTGTACAGCGACATACTGATGGACACGCACCTGACAAGTGTCATAGAGAAACGGAAAGAAGGCCGCACTGGCATCTTCCATAGAGTTCCAGGAGACGGGAAACCGGATGATAGGTGAACAAGCAGATCAGTCCCCATGGTTCCGGAAGTTCATAGGGGACATCCTGGACGCCAAATTCTGGGGATTCTCACTCGTGCAGTTCTACCGCGAAAGGGGAATGGGTGAACTACGACCTGATCCCCCGAAAGCACGCCGACCCCGTGCGCCGCCTCATATTACGCCACCAGACGGACACCACCGGGACGTCCTGGGACGAATACCCGGACCTGTTGTTCATCGGTTCACCGACGATCCCGGGCTGCTGGTGAAAGCCGCTATCTGGATGATATACAAACGTAACGACATGGCCGACTGGGCGCAGTTCGCCGAAGTGTTCAGGCGCCCATCAGGAGTACACCTATCCCACGGATGACGACGAGGCACGGCAGAGGGCGCTGAACGATGCGGACAGCACCGGAAGCCTGTCGGTGTTTTTCGTGCACGCGGAGGATACGGTGCTCAACCTCGTGGAAAGCCGCGAACAAAGACGGGGAGCGCGGACCTATACGACAAACTCTGCGAGCGTTGCAACAGCGAAATCTCAAAGCTGTTCCTCGGAAACACGCTGACCACGGAAGCCTCCGACAAGGGCACACAGGCACTGGGAACCGTACACAAGGATGTGGAGGAGAAAGTGACGCTCTCCGACAGGCAGGACATCCTCGACGTGCTCAACTATGACATGGCCGACATATTCGCAATGCTCGGAATAGACACCACAGGCGGGGAGTTCTGCTATCCGGAAAAGAAGCTTATCGAACCGGAGAAAAAGATGTCCATCCTCACACAACTGCGCACGAACTTCAACCTGCCGGTGGGTGACGACTATCTCTACGAGGAATTCGGGATCGAGAAACCGGCAAACTATGACGAACTGAAGAAACGCCAGGAGGAGAAAGCGGCGGAAATCGAGGCGGCGAAGGCCCGAGAGACTGCTGGAAAAGCACGGTAAAGGAACACCCAAAGAAAGACAAAAATGCCCTTAAAAAACGCGTACAACTGGCTGAAACGTTTTTCGGGAAAGCCCCGGGGAGAGACAGGGCAGCTTTAGAATGGTGATGAACGACCTCTACAGAATGGAGGACAAACAGGTGGAAACTTTTATTCTCGTTCGATGAAGAGGTACTGAAGAAAGCCCTGAAGAACATCTACAGTAAAGACTTCCACCCCCTGACGGAAATCGAGGAGAACCTGTTCGAAGCCACATGGAAAACAATAAACGAGGCAGCGGACAAGGGGTTTGGGACACGAAAGCCCGACGATCCAGATTATGACTTCTACCGGGAAATCCGAATGAACAACGCCGTGTTCGCAGCTTTCAAGGTACACAGGGCACAGAACGACATGGCAGCGCTGCTGCTGGACAAAAACGGAAGTTTAAAGCCGTTTGAACAGTGGGTAAAAGGAAGCCATGCCCATAGCCGACCATCAGATGGTCCATTGGCTGCGTACAGAATACGACACGGCCGTCATACGGGCACACCAGGCCGCGGACTGGAGGCAGTTCGAAAGGGGAAAAGGACGTATTGCCGAATCTCAAATGGATGCCTTCCACATCCATACATCCGGGAAGCGACCACAGGATTTTCTGGGGGACCATACGTCCAATAGATGATCCGTTCTGGAACGAGCACAGGCCCGGGGACAGATGGAACTGCAAGTGCACGCTCTCATCAACGGATGAAGCGCCGACAGCGGTACCGGACGAAAACGGGCAGAACAAGGCACATGACGGTCTGGAAAACAATCCGGGAAAAGACGGCAAACTGTTTTCAGACAAACACCCCTACGTTACTGAAGCGCATCCGGGAGCAAAAAAAGCCGTGGACGCACTGACCAGGCGCATCAACGAAATGATAGCCGAAATGCCGGACAACCTGACGCTGGAGGAAAAAACCGACATCGCCCGCAACAATCTCAAGATAGAAAAGGCACTCGGCGTTACCAAAGGCAAGCCGATGACATACGAACAGGCGAACAAGGGAAAGGAGAACCCGAAATTCGGAAAAGAGGAAGGATACCGCGTGAATTGCCAGACCTGCACCATGACACACATGCTCAGAAGGTTGGGGTTTGACATCGAGGCAAAACCCAACATCAGACAAAAGCGCATACAATGAAATGGCAAAACAAGGTATCACATGGGAAGAACGTTTCCCTGAACCGGGACGGAACAAAGCCGGATTATGACTATACCTATAAATGGCAGGTCAGAAAGGGATATCAAGTAATGAATGCAAACCGGCTGAAGGAATACTGCAGGGAAAAATTCAGAGAGGATGGAATATACGAGATATATTGTGCCTGGAAAGGCGGCTCCGCACACGTGTTCTGCGCGGAGGTGACTGAAGGAAAGACAAGGTTCTTCGACCCGCAAACCGGAAAGGATGATGCAAGCAATTACATACAGAGCATGAAAGCGGGCCGTGTGGGAGTGATAAGAATAGACAACAAACTGGTAAATCCCAAAATCATGGGACTATTCATCACCAAATAAACGGGAAGAAAGTGCCAGCCCCTCCTCACCGTCCACCAGACGGCAGGACTGGCCGTCGAACAGAATAAAGGCGGGAAGACCGACAGGCAACTCAAAACCATCCCCGTCAACACAGCCCACGGAATAGATGCTTCCTTCAGGGGAACTGGCTGATAAGACAACGGAGTTGTAACCGCTACTGTTTGCTAATTCCGACACTTGTTTAGGTATTTCCATAACGCAAAAAAGGCACATAAAAAACGCCTTGCTGCAAAAAGTATAAAATTATTTTTTAATTCAGTCATTCATGGACATAAAAGAATAGTCAAAACTGATAAAAAGCCAAACGGAAAGAACTGGATGGGCTAATGAAACGGAAGATGCCGGTTATCGCCGGACGAATGGCAAAAGACCATTTCCAGGACAACTTCCGGCAGGGAGGATTCGTAAACGGGGGATTACACCCGTGGCCGAAAGCGAAAAGGCTGTCCTCGGGACGGACCGATGCGGCAGGGAACTACGGGACGCTGCTCTCCGGAAGGAACCATCTCTTCAGCTCCGTCAAATACATGCCGGGAGAATACCGGGTGAGGGTGGCAAACGAACTCGTCTATGCGCCGGTCAATAACTGGGGAGGAGAAGTGCATCCGACCGTTACGCCCCAAATGCGGCGTTTTGCATGGGCGAAGTATTACCAGGCTTCAGGCAAGGCTAAAAAAGCCGCCACGGGCAAAAGAAAAGGCAAAAAGAAGGGTTCTGCCGTAAACAATAAACCGCAGGAAAATCAGGAAGCGCTGAAATGGAAAAGGCTGGCGC
>VOFG01001058.1_pt1 | contig 50885 bp, 76 predicted proteins | sample 5384171 | NCBI WGS metagenome assembly VOFG01 (sample SAMN12384726, study PRJNA508395) | human gut metagenome | isolation source: healthy gut F | host: Homo sapiens
GCTGCCGCAAGCATTGTAAGTATGAACATCCCCATCATATCGTTTTGTGACAATGGCATTTCCTGTCGCAACAGCATAGCTTAGTATAAGTGCTGCAGAACAGACAAATGCCGCTGTATAGCTCACCCTTCTTTTTCTGAGAAGTTTGTAAAAGGCCATGCCAACTATAGAAATATGAAGTCCGAAATAGCCAGTATATGTGAAATACCGCTGACCTGGTATAAATCCTTTATCTCATCATCCAGATACGACTTGTTCCAAGCAGCATGGGACGAAAAGCACTCCTGCCGTTGTCTCATCAGTCACTTCGCGAAGTGAAGCTTGACAGCGTATCACGAAGTTTTTCAAGTCTGTGGTACGCCCATGCATGTTTACCGGCGCTTGTCTTAATACTGTCTGTGCATTCACTGAGAAATCAATTCCCCTGTGAACGGTAAAAGCGCGCCTCTGTCAAACTCTCCCTCATTGGTTGCAGACTTAAACAAGCCTATCTTGCCGCAAACTTTCATATAATCGCAGATGTGCGCTTTTTTGCTGTCAAGCAGTATACCACGACATCACCACAGTGATATTTTTTTCTGTCGAAAAGCCGCTGTACCGGGCTGCACTACGCAGTCCGTCATATAATACCTGTATGAGAAATACTTGTATTCAGTTTTATAAATCTTCCCCAGACGATCGCAAAAATAAAAACATCGGTCTTTTACTAATACTCTTCTCCTCCTAATCCAATCTATTCTATTTTTCAGTTTTTTCCGTGGAATCATCAGAATCCACTATATCCTTATTAAACTCATACATGTCGCTTAGCTTGTAATTATAAAGCAGCATGCCGTCATTCTCACCGTCAAGCGAGATCTGTACCTTGTCCACAGTAGGAAGTGAGGTGAGTGAATTAACTATCGAATACAGCACCACATCCTCTGTCAGCTTATTGTCAATAGTATTTCTGAACGAAGAGTCAAAGTTCAGATAGCATATTCTATCTGCCACAGACACATTGATAAGCTTTGTTGTGCCCGGAAGAGTTGCCTTGAGCTTAGAGCCCTTCGGTCCCTCAATAAGCTGCTCAACAACAAGCTTTTCAAGCGCTATATTTGAGCTGTAATGTATCACTCTTTGGTCTGTTTTTCAAGCCCTGTACCATCCTTGTCAGCAAAATAAAGCGTGAGTGTCTCCTTTCACACTTGTATTAATCTGTTCACCCGGATTCTCAACAAAATCATCAGCACCCATGCTACCGACAATCTCATCATCCGAGTCCACAAGAGGAATACTGTTTACGGTAAATGTCACATATGAAATACTATCCAGCTGTGTGAGCGTGCGGACTACAGAAGCTCTCAAAAGCACTTCCTGTGCAGCCGTAAGGTCATAATACTCCTTGCTGAAATCCACAGTGCAGTTATAGTTTTTCTCGTCATGACCTCTCACAGACACCTCATCCGGAATCGCCTTGCGCAGTCTTGAGTCTTCAGGCTTATCCTGCAGTCTTCCTAGAAGCTCATCCACCTGCTTGTCTACATCTGAGTTTTTGCTTCTAAGCACATATGACTCCGGCACGCTGCTCGTAACATCCATATTCAGACAAAACACCTCAACCGTATTATCTGCTTTTTTCTTTGTGCAGCCGCCCATGGAGAGCAGAATTACTGCAGTGAGCACGAATATAATTATTCTTTTTCACGTCAAGCCTCCTATACAATATAGTTGAGCGGTATACGCACATCAAAGGTAGTGCCCTCTCCCATCACACTGTGAGCCTTTATAGCTCCCCCTATGCATAAGAATAGAGCTTCTTGTAATGGCAAGTCCCAGACCTGTACCGCCAATCTCTCTCGAATGCGACTTGTCCACGCGATAAAATCTCATAGATGTGCTCTAAGGACTCCTCCGGTATACCTATACCGTTGTCCTCCACCTTCAGATAGAAATGAACTCCTGTACATCTCAATCGGAGCCTCATCACCCATGCTGTTGATGGAATCTGCGAGTACCTTCATGGAAGTAAGAGGTGTCTTGAGCTCATGTGACACATTCGATACAAACTCCTGTCTGGACTCATCCATGACCTTCATTCCGCTCATCAGCTCATTAAAATTCCTGCTTATTATAGCAGTCTCCGCATAGTCATCTACATCCAGCTGCTCTTTTCCAAAGCCATCCTTAATGTCTGATATCTCGTCAGAAAGCTTCTTAATCGGAACAAAAGGTGCAAAAGCACAAGCACACCAAAAAGAGCACCACCGCACCTGCGATAATAGCAACCGTCACAGCAATCTGTGTCAGATACGACATATTTAGCGATATATTGTCCGTCGACACACTTACAACAAGTGCTCCCTCTATCTTTGAATCCTTGTCGTTTGGATTGCTTATCGGAACAGAAAGCTCGATATAGTGGTTTTAGAATCATAGTTAGTAATCTCTGAAGCAGAGAAGGTCTTGATAACCTCCTCTGAGACAATAGTATTGCCATCATCTAAATTGTACGTATCCTTAATAATCTTAAAATGCTTGTCAACTATGAGCACACGGCCCTCATATATAGTAGTAAGAGTGTCAATCTGAGCATCAATATTGCTCAAGTCACTGCCATCCTCATCAAAGTATTTACTTGTGGATATCTTGTTTGCGAGAATCTTTGCCTGACTAAGCACTTCACTTTCGCGGATTGAAACCGCTCTGGACTCGTAGGTGTTAAGTATGCCGAAGCACAGCACCACCTCCGGTACCAGAACGAGAACAAAAATCATGAAAATCAGCCTGGATTTCAGACTCTTATAAAATGCAAAATGTACTTTACTCTTAAACATTTTAGAACCTTTCTGAAAGTATTACTTCTGGTTGTAGTAATATCCCACACCCCACTTGGTATGAACGTACTTCGGCTCGCTTGGATTTGCCTCAATCTTTTCACGAAGACGTCTGACATGCACATCAACCGTACGCACGTCACCCGGGTAATCCTCGCCCCATACAATCTTTAAAAGGCTCTCCCTACTATACACTTTATTTTCATTTTTGATCAGAATCTCGAGCAGTTCAAACTCTCTTGCAGTCAGATTGATTTCATTATCATTTATGAACAGACGTCTGCTGTCACAGTCGAGCTTGATATCACCCTTTTCAATTACAGATGACTGTACCTGTGGTGCGCGTTCCGGTGAAGTGCGCCGCATGATTGCCTTGATTCTGGTCTTTACCTCAAGAATATTAAATGGCTTTGTGATATAGTCATCAGCGCCGTACTCAAGTCCTAAAATTTTGTCCATGTCATCGCCCTTTGCAGTGAGCATGACAATCGGGACATCAGAAAACTCCCTTATTGCCTGACACACCTCAAAGCCATCCATCTTTGGAAGCATGACATCTAAAAGAATCATATCATATGAATTGGCCTTCGCCATATTTAAAGGCCTCCTCACCGTCATATGCGCAGTCTACCTCCATGCCATCCTGCAGCAGACTGAAACGTATTCCTTTTACAATTAACTTTTCGTCGTCAACGACCAGCACTTTTTTTGCCATTTATACACTCCTAATTTACTGTTATATCATCTTTTATTTTATTGAACATCGCTTCACCGATGCCGGACACCCTCGTGATATCCTCAATCGAAGAAAACAATCCATTTTTGGCGCGATCTTCAACAATACTCTTTGCCTTGCTCTCACCAATTCCGGAAAGAGCCATTAGCTGCTCGACAGTTGCGGTATTGATATTGAGCTTGCCATCCTTTACGCCTATATGCTCCTCAGCACCGCCCTTCATCAGCGAGCCATCTATACCGGTGGTATATGTGCCCTCAGGTATGTGATCCGACTTAAGCTCCTCTACAGTCGGGAAATACAGCATCTGCCCATCATACAGCTCTGCTGCCAGATTCCAAAAGCTCTTGTCAGCTGTATCCAGCATGCCTCCTGCCATATCAACGAGCTCACAGACTCTCGCGCCCGGCTTTACTCTGTATACACCGGGATTGGCAACCTGACCACAGATATAGACGCACCACTCAGTAGATTCATCAGTGTCATCTGCTGTGTCTTTTGCCTTCTGCTCCTGTTCTCCATCGGATGCAGCTTTCTTCTCCTTGGAATCGGCAGTCTGTCTGTTTACATCACTTGAAACCACAGCAGTCTGCTCCGTTTCAGAAGCAAAATGAACTGTGGCATCATCCTTTTACAGCCGCAAAGGCCAAACGCTATTGTTAAAATAAACGCACTTAATAATATTATTTTTTTCATATGGTCTCCTTTGATTAATATCATAATCTCAAAGGAGAAATCGATGTCCTCTTTATTTTACAGACTTTTTGACAGTATTACAAGTGTTGTTTCAAGTTTTTCTATCATTTCGTCAACATCACTCTTTTCGATAACAAGAGGAGGCACAAATCTAAGCACATTGCTGCCTGCCGTAATGACTATAAGACCTTGATTTAAAGCCTCTGCTGAGACCTTTCCTACAGGAAGGCTGCACTCCACGCCCTGCATGAGTCCCATACCCCTTCTGGCTGTGAGACAGTCAAATTTTGCAACAAGCTCATCAAGCTTCTTTTCCAGGTAAGGTGCAACCTCCTTTACATGGCTTACTATATCAAGACGCTTAAACTCATCAAACACTGCACTTACTGCGGCTCCTACGAACGGATTGCCGCCGTATGTGGTGCCATGGTCGCCCGGTGCAAGGGATTTATCTGCCACCCTCTGTGTCATGAGAAAGGCTCCAACCGGCACACCACAGCCGAGTGCCTTCGCACAGGTCATGATATCAGGCTTCACATCATAGTTCTGCCATGCGAACATTTCGCCACTTCTGCCCATGCCGCACTGTATCTCGTCAAGGATAAGAAGAATATCCTTTTCATCGCAGAGAGCTCTCACTCCCTCGATAAACTCCTTCTTTGCCGGGTAAATACCACCCTCACCCTGAATAGTTTCCATAATAATGGCGCAGGTTTTGTCTGTCACCTGAGCCTTAACGCTCTCTAAATCATTGAAATCTGCAAATTTAACGCCCGGCATAAGTGGCTCAAACGGCTCCTGATAATGCGCATTGCCTGTGACAGAAAGCGCTCCGATGCTTCTTCCGTGGAAGGAATGGTTCATGGCAATTATCTCATGACCTGCATGTCCGTCTCTTGTAAAGGCATATTTCTTTGCTGCCTTGATAGCTCCCTCAATAGCCTCTGTACCACTGTTGGTAAAGAAAATACGGTCCATTTTGCTTGCATTAAGCACCTTGTCTGCCGCCTCGATGACAGGCGCATTGTAGTAAAGGTTTGATGTATGTAAAAGCTTATCAACCTGTGCCTTTAATGCCTCCTTGTGGTGCTCATTGCTGTAACCAAGTGCACATACAGCTATTCCTGCGGCAAAGTCCAGATATGCATTGCCGTCTGTATCATAAAGATGTACTCCCTCGCCGTGATCAAGTACAAGCGAAAATCTGTTGTAGGTGTGAAGAAGCTCCTTTTCTGCCTCATCAATGTATGACTGTTTATCCATATTATTGCTCATTGTTAAATTTCTCCTCCGAATCTCCAAGAATAGCTGTTCCGATTCCTCTGTTTGTGAATATCTCAAGCAGTAAGCAGTGCGCGATACGTCCATCAAGAATATGTACTCTTGAAACTCCGTTATCGATAGCATCTATGCAGTTGTTGAGCTTAGGAAGCATACCTCCGCCGATAAAACCATCACCTATAAGCTTCTTTGCATCTGAGACTGTAAGCTCTGAAATAAGAGTATTCTTATCTGAAGGGTCCTTATATACACCCTCGATATCTGTGAGGAATGCAAGCTTTTCTGCTGAAACTGCTCTGGCGATAGCACATGCTGCATCATCTGCATTGATATTGTATGTATTGTATTCGTCATCAAGACCGATTGGACACACGATTGGAAGAAAATCCTTCTCGAGCAGGTCATAAAGAATTTTGGATTGACATCAGTGATTTCACCTACAAAGCCTATATCCTCTCCGTTTGAATACTTTTTTCTTTACCTTTAAGAGACCACCGTCCTTGCCGCTCACTCCGACAGCCTGCACACCAAGCTCCTCAACAAGTGTAACGAGAGATTTGTTTACCTTATTCAGTACCATCTCGGCAATCTCCATTGTATCGGCATCAGTCTTTCTGAGTCCGTTTACAAATACAGGCTCCATGCCGACCTTTCCTACCCATTTGCTGATTTCCTTGCCGCCACCGTGTACGATGATAGGCTTGAAGCCAACCAGCTTGAGAAGTGTGACATCCTGGATCACCTGCTTTTTAAGCTGTTCGTCAACCATTGCAGATCCGCCGTACTTTACAACGATAATCTTTCTGTTAAATCTCTGTATATACGGAAGTGCCTCTATGAGCACCTGTGCCTTTTCCATTACCTGTTCCATGTTCTTATCTGCCATTGTACTGCTCCTTATTTGTTAAATCTTGTTATATTTTCTTCGTTAAGTGTGAAATCATAGTAGTTTAAGTCTTCTCTGAATGTCCATCCCTCTTCCTTCCAGAAGTGGTTTCCCAGCTCATTCACCTTGAAGGCTATGATTGACACCTTGTTGATATGCTCTGCCTGAAGTGCTCTCATGCAGGCAACCACCATGCTCTTTCCGATGCCGCACTTCCTGTAATGCTCATCCACGCATACATGATACAGGCAGCCTCTTCTGCCATCGTGTCCGCAGAGTATCGCTCCAACTATCTTTCCATCCTCTACCGCTACAACACTCGTAGTTGGATTTCTCTTAAGAAATCTAAGGACTCCCTCTCTTGAGTCGTCAATAGAACGGATTCCAAAGCCGTGGATGGTCTGCCAGAGACTGTACACCTCGTCATAGTCATCTATCGTCATAACCCTTATTTCATATTTATTCTCATTACTCATTTTATTAAATCATCCTTATATTTTTATATAACTATCAGCATTATAATGCATCTTTCTGATAATTACTTTTCTATTATTAATTATTACGGGAACATAGGAACCATATTGAGTCCCTCTGCCTCATCGAAGCCAAATAACAGATTCATATTCTGGACAGCCTGACCGGCAGCGCCTTTTACCAAATTGTCGATGGCACCCATCATAATAATTCTGCCGGTTCTCTCATCAATCACAAAGTTTACATCCACATAGTTGCTGCCCTCAACCCACTTTGTCTCAGGGCAGACACCCTTTTTGAGTACTCTGACAAACTTCTCATTTGCATAATACTTATCATAAACTGCCTTAATCTCATCATATGTAGGAAGTGTTCCATCAGGTTTTTTCTTAAGTGTCGCATACTCTGTAGCGAGGATTCCTCTGTTCATCGGAACAAGATGCGGAGTAAAGTTGATAAGAATTTCTTTTCCTGCCGCATATCCAAGCTGTTCCTCTATCTCAGGGGTATGTCTGTGTGAGGCAACGCCATATGCCTTCATGCTCTCATTTACTTCACAAAACAGATTAGGTGTCTTTGCACCACGTCCTGCGCCTGATGTGCCTGACTTTGCATCGACGATAAGTGTATCTGTATCAATAAGTCCCTCCTTCACAAGCGGATAAGCTGTAAGGATGGAGCATGTGGTATAGCAGCCCGGATTTGCCACAAGCCTTGTCTCCTTTGTGACCTTGTCCCTGTTTATCTCACACAGACCATATACAGCCTCATCAATAAACTGCGGCGACTTGTGCTCAATCTTGTACCATTTCTCATATGTGGCTACATCCTTTATACGGAAGTCCGCTGACAGATCGACAATCTTTACCTTACTTAATATATCCTCAGTGAGCACGCCTGCCAAAAAGCCCTGTGGGGTCGCAGTGAAAATCACATCAACAGACTCTGCAAGCTCCTCCATATTGTCATCCATGCACTTTGCATCAACTATCTGAAACATATTTCCATAGATATCGGCATAATTCTCATCCACATAGCTTCGTGAGCCATACCATGCAATCTCTACCTCTTTATGATTCATCAAAATTCTCACGAGCTCTGCTCCGGCATATCCGGTGGCTCCAATAATACCAGCCTTTATCATAGTATTTCCTCTTTTCATATTGTATTTCTGCATAACCATATAAAATTAATATAGTACAGTAATTTCAATCTGTAAAGAGAAAAATTATACAAAATTATGTATATTTATACATGAATAATGTATATTTTTTTTCACTTGCAATATGTAAAGAACTGGTATATATTTATTCTAAAGTAATTATTCAAGGCTTTTAGACACAAAAGCAGTTAATGGTTACCATCATAAAGAATAAACGAAAAGAGGACACGCACTTATGAAAGACAAAGTTGTATTAGCTTATTCAGGCGGACTTGATACTACCGCTATCATTCCATGGCTTAAAGAGACTTATGACTATGACGTAATCTGCTGCTGCATCAACTGCGGACAGGGAGAGGAGCTTGACGGACTCGATGAGAGAGCTAAATTATCCGGAGCTTCAAAGCTTTACATAGAGGATATCTGTGATGAGTTCAGTGAGGACTACATCGTACCTTGTGTACAGGCCGGCGCAGTTTATGAGCACAAATACCTCCTTGGAACAGCAATGGCAAGACCGGCATCGCAAAAAGCTTGTAGAGATTGCAAGAAAAAGAAGGCGCTGTAGCCATCTGCCACGGTGCAACAGGAAAAGGAAACGACCAGATCCGTTTCGAGCTCGGTATCAAGGCACTCGCTCCTGATATCAAGGTAATCGCTCCATGGCGTCAGGACAACTGGAAAATGGATTCACGTGAGGCTGAGATCGAGTACTGTAAGGCACACGGAATCGACCTTCCGTTCGGCACAGATTCAAGCTACAGCCGTGACCGTAACCTCTGGCACATCAGCCACGAGGGACTTGAGCTTGAGGATCCTTCACAGGAGCCAAACTATGACCATCTGCTCGTATTAAGTGTCACACCTGAGCATGCTCCTGACGAGGGTGAGTATGTTACAATGACATTTGAGAAGGGTGTTCCTACATCTGTCAACGGCAAAAAGATGAAGGTAGCAGACATCATCAGAGAGCTCAACCGTCTCGGTGGCAAGCACGGCATCGGCATCATCGATATCGTTGAGAACCGTGTAGTAGGTATGAAATCACGTGGTGTATATGAGACTCCCGGTGGAACAATCCTCATGGAGGCACATGACCAGCTCGAGGAGCTCTGCCTTGACCGTGCCACAATGGAGGTCAAAAAAGAAATGGGCAACAAGCTCGCTCAGGTAGTATACGAAGGAAAATGGTTCACACCACTTCGTGAAGCAATCCAGGCTTTCGTAGAGTCAACACAGGAATATGTAAGCGGAGAAGTTAAATTCAAATTATATAAAGGCAATATCATCAAGGCCGGCACTACTTCACCATATTCACTCTACAGTGAGTCTCTTGCAAGCTTTACTACAGGAGATTTATATGATCACCATGATGCAGACGGCTTCATCACACTGTTTGGTCTGCCACTCAAGGTTCGTGCAATGAAGCTTCTTATTTCATTCTTCAAATCAAGTGCCTTATCCTTAATGTGTCTAGAAGCACTTTTTGATATAAGCACCCTTGCAATGAGCTTTGAAGCCACATCCCAATGGTCAAGCTTATAATTCATCTGAGCTAAAAGCAAATCAACCGTATCCTGATTCATACCACATATAGGGAAATGCTCAGTCTCAACCGCTCTTGTCATTCCATCAAGAGCCTGCTCATAATAATATTTTTCTGCCTTTTGTGCACTTACAAGCTCTTTTTGCTTTCCGTTGAGATACCATCAGCCGTAAGCTGTTCGATCAAGCCGCGATAAAGCCAGGATAGTTTAAGACAAATATATGCCTTTTCACTATGCATAGCCCTTTTAACAATCGCTGAAAAAAGTGCCAGCTTAAATCTGTCTATTGCCTCATCATACGAATATAACAAAGGCACAGACTTGCTTCTGGGCTTAAATTTGGCAGCAACCTGCTCCTTAAGCAGCCTTATCTGTGTACTCGATACATGTACAAAGTCGCTATTCATCGCACTATAACCACAATGCGGACACGATGTAACACCATACTTTATTGTATCAATTCCCTTATATACCGGTCTGAAATCATCATCAGAGCCAGCGAGCCTGATCTTTGATGTCCGTACCGTCAGGGTTTGAAAGCTCTCATCACACACCGGACATGTTATATTCTTTACGAAAACAAAATCCGTTTCATCCTCTGTCTGAACAGCAGCTGCCACCGGAGCATCCCCGGTGGCAGCTGCTGTATCCTCATCATACAGATCATTTATGTCTTCAGGATTTAAACCGAATTTGTCAATACCTGACTTTAAATCCATATTTTACCTCTATTCTTCTCTTCTGTTTATTTTAGTCAAAAACTATTTAGCTGTCGGAAGCTTGAATGAGCTCTTTAATGAGACGATTCTGTTAAATACAGGCTGTCCATCCTTTGAGTCCTTGCAATCCGCGCAGAAGAAACCATTTCTGACAAACTGGAAGCTGTCATAAGCCTTGGCATTCATAAGCTCCGGCTCCACTACACAGTTATCAAGCACTGTGAGTGAATTTGGATTAAGATTTTAGGCTTCCGTCCTCATTGTACACTCCAAGTTCCTCATTTACGATATTCTCGTAAAGACGTACAGTTACCTGCTTTCCATACTCGGCTGAAACCCAGTGGATAGTTCCCTTGACCTTTCTGCCATCAGGACTGTTGCCACCCTTTGATGCCGGATCATATGTACAGTGAATCTCTGTAACATTGCCGTTTTCATCCTTTATGCAGCTATTGCACTTCACAAAATAAGCGTTCATGAAACGCACCTCATTGCCAGGGAACATACGGAAATACTTCTTCGGTGGCTCCTCCATGAAGTCATCTCTCTCCACATAAAGCTCTCTGGTGAAAGGAACCTTTCTCTTTCCAAGCTCAGGATTCTCCACGTTATTGTCCACTTCAAGATACTCAACCTGTCCCTCAGGGTAATTGTCGATAATCACCTTGACCGGATCAAGCACAGCCATCATACGAGGGCGCTTAGCCTTTAAATCCTCTCGGATACAGTACTCAAGCATAGCGTAGTCAACAGAGCTGTTAGCCTTTGATATACCACACAGATCAACAAAATTCTGGATAGACTCCGGTGTGAAGCCCCTGCGTCTGAGCGCTGCTATAGAAACAAGCCTTGGGTCATCCCAGCCATCAACGATGCCGTCCTCCACAAGACGCTTGATGTATCTCTTTCCTGTTACAACATTAGTCAGATAGAGCTTTGCAAACTCAATCTGCTTTGGTGACTCCTCAGGAGAATTCTTAAATCCACATTCAATAACCACCCAGTCATACAGTGGTCTGTGGTCTTCAAACTCCAAAGTACATATAGAATGTGTGATACCCTCGATAGCATCCTCTATAGGATGAGCAAAATCATACATAGGATATACACACCATTTATCACCTGTATTGTGATGTGTCCTATGAGCCACACGATAAAGAATCGGATCTCTCATATTGATATTTGAAGAGCTCATGTCAATTCTCGCACGAAGTACCTTTGTGCCATCCTCAAACTCACCGTTTTTCATGCGTTCAAAAAAGGTCTAGGTTTTCCTCAACACTTCTCTTTGAGTATGGATCCTCCTTGCCGGCCTCTGTGAGTGTACCTCTGTACTCTCTTATCTCATCAGAGGTCAGATCAGATACATATGCCTTTCCCTTCTTTATCAGTCCTACTGCACACTCATACATCTTGTCGAAATAATTGGATGCAAAAAACTTCCTGTCAGCCCAGTCAGCACCAAGCCACTTAACATCGGTATCGATAGACTCTACAAACTCCAGACGCTCCTTGGTAGGGTTTGTATCATCAAACCTGAGATTGAACTGTCCGTCATACTTCTTTGCCAGTCCATAGTTTAAAAGAATAGACTTCGCATGGCCGATATGCAAATAACCGTTTGGCTCCGGTGGGAATCTGGTCTTTACAGTCTTGCAATGACCCTCAGCCAAGTCCTTCTCAATAATCTGTTCAATAAAATTTTTCGAAACTGTTGCCTCGTTCTCCATAAATGTTCCTCCGAAAATAATACTGTGTCCATTATAAATTCATCAGTTTACTTTGTCAATGAATTAGAAAAAGTAGTACATGTATATTATACGTGCGTATGTGTAAACAGATGATCCTGACAGTATTCCTTGTTGCCGGTGCACTTCGAGCAGTATCTGAATGTTAATTCAGGATTTGACAATTCTGTTCTGCCGCATATATAGCACTTGTGACGTGAGATGCCACTTCCCGGGCGAGGTTCGGAAAACTGAGCTTTAAACTGTGCCTTTCTCCTCTTCTGGTGCATATTCTGTCTGAATGAGAGCCTGTGCTTGCAGCCATAGATGAATAACAACAGATTTATAAGTGCAAGTACGATTTCTGAGCCGTAAGCCAATCCAATCTTCCATCCAAAGCTCATATAGGTCTACACATCATATGCAAACATCACGAAGTAAACAAGCACCATCCACTTCATCTTTATAGGAAGCACAAAGTAAAGCCTCACCTCTGCCTCCGGCATCAAAAGACCAAGCATCAGATACATAGATATAAGTATATAGTACATAGTCAGATTGATGGATAAACCTGTCACTGCAAATACAAGCATTCCTACTATATCATACAGCAAAAAGCCACCGAAAAAAGTACACATTCATCCTAAAAGAGCCAAGATATGACTCCATGCTGTCTCCAAGCGTCCACAGACAGAATATAAATAAAAGCTGTAAAAATGATATGCTGCCGCTCGGCACAAAAATCCAGCTTATAAGACGCCATACCTGTCCGTGCAAAATAGCAGAAGCTGAAAACTGCAGATAATAAAGTACAACATCTCCCTTTGTCAAAAGCAGCACACTGCCTATCAGATTCGCAGCGATAAATATTCTAGTGATATTCGGAATCGCTTTACTTCCATATTTTTGTTCTAGTTTGTTAAGCCAGTTCATACATTTTAGCAGACATGGTTCATTCCCCTGCTGCTCACACAATTATGTGACAAGCAGTGGTTACATCGCGATGCAATAAAACCACGTATCTGCATCCTCCTGTCATATTATTGCTGCCTTTTACACTATAGTGCAAAGGGCAGCGATTATTACAAAATTTATTATGATAGTTAAATCATACTTTGTCAACGAGACTGCGAATTATTCACAAATTCTTTATAATTATAGTCATTGTAATTTGTCGATATCTGTCGTATAATAATCTCTGTTTTGATAATAGAACAGTTATATATTTTAATAAGAAGAAAGATATATAAAAACATATAAGTAATACATTATGGAGGAACCACTATGGAAAATAACAGCTTACATAAGTTGGGCATTGATATCGGCTCAACCACCGTTAAGATTGCACTTCTTGATGCCGATGACAATATCCTCTTTTCCGATTATGAGCGTCATTTTGCAAATATCCAGGAGACACTTGAGTCCCTTATCAGCGACAAGACAGGTGACCTTTCAGTTTGTCCTATGATAACAGGCTCCGGCGGACTCACGCTTGCAAAGCACCTTGAGGTGCCATTCGTACAGGAGGTTATAGCTGTATCTACCGCACTCACACACTATGCTCCACAGACCGATGTTGCAATAGAGCTAGGTGGCGAGGATGCCAAAATCATATACTTCGAGGGCGGTAACGTGGAACAGCGTATGAACGGCATATGTGCCGGCGGTACAGGCTCATTTATCGACCAGATGGCTTCTCTCATCCAGACAGACGCTACAGGACTAAATGAATACGCAAAAAGCTACAAGGCCATCTACCCTATAGCAGCCCGCTGTGGAGTATTTGCCAAAACAGATATCCAGCCTCTCATCAATGAGGGAGCCACACGTGAGGATTTATCCGCTTCAATCTTTCAGGCCGTGGTAAAACCAGACCATCAGCGGTCTCGCCTGCGGTAAGCCAATCAAGGGACATGTTGCTTTTCTTGGCGGTCCTCTGCACTTTTTGTCAGAACTTAAATCAGCATTTATCAGAACCTTAAATCTCGATGACGAGCACACTATCGTTCCTGAGAACTCTCATCTGTTTGCAGCAATAGGCTCTGCATTAAACTATAAAGACAACTCTGTCACCACACTCATCCTTAATCGACCGCCTCTCAAACGGCATAAAGATGGAATTTGAGGTGGCACGTATGGAGCCTCTTTTTAAGGATCAGGCTGATTACAATGAATTTACAACGCGTCACGGCAACAACCACGTAAAGACCGGTGACCTTTCTACATACAAGGGCAACTGCTATCTCGGAATAGATGCAGGCTCAAGCACCACTAAAATCGCTCTCGTAAGCGAGGACGGAGACCTTTTATACTCATTCTACAGCAACAACAACGGAAGCCCTCTCGCTACAGCCATCCGTTCTATTCAGGAGATTTACTCAAAGCTTCCTGAGGATGCACATCATCGTACACTCCTGCTCTACAGGCTACGGAGAGGCTTTATTAAAGGCAGCTTTAAAATTGGACGACGGCGAAGTTGAGACTGTAGCCCACTACTACGCAGCAGCATTCTTCGACCCAAAGGTAGACTGTATCCTCGATATCGGTGGACAGGACATGAAGTGCATCAAGATAAAGAACCAGACAGTCGACTCAGTACAGCTCAACGAGGCCTGCTCCTCAGGCTGTGGCTCATTTATTGAGACATTCGCAAAGTCCTTAAACTACTCAGTTCAGGATTTTGCAAAGGAAGCCCTTTTTTTGCAAAGAATCCTATCGACCTTGGAACCAGATGTACGGTTTTCATGAACTCAAAGGTAAAGCAGGCCCAGAAGGAGGGTGCATCTGTCGCAGATATATCAGCAGGACTTGCCTACTCAGTAATAAAGAATGCACTTTTCAAGGTTATCAAGCTTTCTGATGCAAGCGACCTCGGTGAAAATATCGTAGTCCAGGGCGGTACCTTCTACAATGATGCCGTTCTTAGAAGCTTTGAAAAATTGCAGGTGTACATGCCACAAGGCCTGATATCGCAGGTATCATGGGTGCCTTTGGTGCCGCACTCATCGCTCGAGAGCGCCATGAGGCTGATTACAAGACAACAATGCTCACAATCGACCAGATAAACGAGCTCACCTACACCACAAAGCTCGCACGCTGTCAGGGCTGTACAAACCACTGTCTTCTGACTATCAACAAATTTTCCGACAACAGACAGTACATCACCGGAAACCGATGTGAAAAAAGGGTCTGGGCAAGGAGAAGAACAAGGATAACATCCCAAATCTTTTTTGAATACAAGAACAAGCGTATATTTGACTATGAGCCACTTGACCCAAAGGATGCTCCACACGGTACAGTCGGCATCCCAAGAGTTTTGAATATGTACGAAAACTATCCGTTCTGGGCTACATTTTTCAAACGTCTCGGCTTTTCTGTAGTGCTGTCACCACAGTCTACCAGAAAGATTTATGAGATGGGTATCGACTCCATCCCAAGTGAGTCAGAGTGCTACCCTGCAAAGCTCACACATGGTCATATAAGCTGGCTCATAAAGCAAAATGTAGATTTTATTTTCTACCCGGCAGTGCCATATGAGCGCAAGGAGTTTCCTGATGCTAACAATCACTACAACTGCCCTATTGTCACATCATACTCTGAGAATATCAAAAACAACGTGGACGAGATTACCTCAGGCGAGGTTAAATTCATAAATCCGTTTATGTCATTTGAGAGTGAGGAAACTATCTCACAGCAGCTCGTAGTCACCTTCTCAAAGGGTGATTTCAATCTACCTGAGTCACAGATTCGTGATGCGGTAGCCGCAGGCTGGAAGGAGCTTGCCATGACAAGGCTTGAGATACAGCGAAAGGGCGAGGAAGTGCTCGACTACATGGAGGACACCGGACGTCGCGGAATCGTGCTCGCAGGCCGTCCGTACCATGTGGACCCGGAAATCAACCACGGTATCCCTGAGCTCATCACAAGCTATGGCATCTGTGTGCTGACAGAGGACTCAGTATCCCATCTGGGCGAGCTTGAGAGACCTCTCATCGTCATGGATCAGTGGATGTACCACACCAGACTGTACTCAGCAGCCAACTTTGTAAAGACCCGTGATGACCTTGACTTAATCCAGTTCAACTCGTTTGGCTGTGGTCTCGATGCTGTCACAACCGACTGTGTAAATGATATACTGACAGGCTCAGGCAAGATATACACCTGCCTGAAGATCGACGAGGTAAACAACCTGGGCGCAGCAAGAATCCGTATCCGCTCGCTCCTTGCCGCCATAAGAGTCAAAGAAACCAAGCATGAAAAGCGTGACTTAAAACCATCTAACTACGAGCGTGTTGTATTCACCGAGCAGATGAAAAGGACAACTACACCATCATCTGCCCTCAGATGTCACCTATACACTTTGACCTTCTCGTGCCAGCCTTTAAGGCAGCCGGCTACAATATGGTCATACCGGATATCCCTGCAAGGGAATGTGTGACGTGGGACTTAAGTTCGTAAACAATGACGCCTGCTACCCTTCACTCATTGTTGTAGGACAGATTATGGCAGCCGTCAAATCAGGCAACTATGATATGACACACACAGCCATCCTCATCTCACAGACAGGTGGCGGATGCCGTGCAACAAACTACATCGGCTTTATCCGAAGAGCCCTCGAAAAGGCCGGATATCCTGATGTGCCTGTTATCTCAATCAACATGGTTGGTCTCGAGAAAAACCCGGGCTTTAAGTTTACTCCAAGCCTTATCCAGCACGGACTGTATGCACTTGAGTTTGGCGATATCTTTATGCGCTGTCTCTACAGGGTACGTCCTTATGAGAAAGAGCCGGGAAGTGCCAATGCACTCCATGAGAAGTGGAAAAAGAGAGTCATCGACTTTGTCGGCAACACAAAGATGCTCTCTCACAAGAAATACAAAAGATGTGCCGCGAAATCATAAGGGATTTCGACAATCTGCCTATGACAGATGAGGTTAAGCCGCGTGTCGGCGTGGTCGGTGAGATTCTCGTCAAATTCCTGCCTGCAGCAAACAACTATGTGGTTGACCTGCTCGAAGCTGAAGGAGCCGAGGCTGTAGTGCCTGATCTGACTGATTTCTTACTCTACTGCTGCTACAACACGAATTTCAAGGCTGACTATCTCGGAGCTTCTAAGAAAGCTAAGTTTATGAACAACCGACTTATCGCCTTCTTCGAGTGGCTCAGAAAGGATGCAAGGGATGAGCTGGCTAAGAGCAAACATTTTGAGCCAACTGCTCACGTGCAGGATCTCGCAGAGTATGCTTCTCCTATCGTTTCTTGCGGTAATCAGACCGGTGAGGGCTGGTTCTTGACAGGTGAGATGCTTGAGCTCATCAATGAGGGCGTCACAAACATCATCTGTGCACAGCCTTTTGCATGCTTACCGAACCATATTGTGGGTAAGGGAGTTATAAAGAGAATCAGACATGATCTATTGATTACGATCCGGGTGCTTCTGAGGTGAACCAGCTGAACCGTATTAAACTGATGCTTTCTACGGCACAGAAGAAGCTTAAGAAGTAAGAGAATTGCACTATTGTTGCTAGTGGGACGAAGCCCGGCGCAGCCGGGGCTTTCTGCCCTTTCCCGCATGAACTACGCTGCTAAGTGTCTGTACGAATTGCATATGCCGGTTGTGGCTTTTTGACACAACCGGCTTTTATGCGCCGTCCATGGCGCATAACACCTCGCCCATGCGTCCATGCATGGGCGTTGTTGTTTTTTTCGTATGCAATTCTACAGACTCTAAGCAGCTTCGTATATGCGGGCAATGGCAAAAGCCCCGGCTGCGCCTGGTTCTGTCTTTGGTAACTTTCCACTTTTTTATGTACAGATGTTCCCTTATTTTAAATGCTTCAAAATCTCATCATATTGGTTATACATCTTCTGCACTTCATTTTCCAGTGTATAGTAGTGCATGATATATGGCACCAACAGCACTAAGAATAACAGTGTAAGTACAAGAAGCATTGGGTTGCTTATCATGATGGATGCGATTATTGACATCATGGTGAGTATGGCAAAGGTTACTGTCACTATGAGGTGCACGAGGCGCTCATGCTGGAAGAAGCCTATTTGTGTCAGGTGTTCCTGCAGTATTTTCTTCCACTCTTCTTTTGATATCTTATCAGGATTGGCAAGCAGATTGTCAATCTTAAGTCTATAATTAATTATTCGTTTTTTCATTTTATTTTCGACCTTTCCTAATACGTACTTTTTTATTTTAATACAATGATAATTGAATCTAAAAATCCGCTATACCAACCTCTGGCATAGCGGATTAAAAAATAAAATGCAATTAAAGATATCACCTGTTATGTGATTATAACTGGTTCAAGACATTTGATGTTTGCAGATAAACACCAGCAATAGCATTGATAACTGCAAGTACGATGGTAATAATTGACATAACAATACCAGCGGTTGCCATGCCCTTCCACCCTTTTTCCTGCCTACGATACCGAGGATAAGTCCTACAATACCAATAGGTCCGCCAATGATTGGAATACACCAGAATACCAGACCGATAATACCAAGTACCATAGATGCAATTGACATACCCTTCTTTTCCTCCATCGGCGGCATAGGCGGTATATTTGGATTGCCCTGCTGATTCGCCTGATCATACATATTGAAGTTGTCGCTCATAACTATTCTCCTACCTTTCTTTTGTTTAAATGATATAATAACTGACACTGTAATTTGTAACCATGGAGTATCGTAACATACTTTGACTACGAAAGCAATATATTTTTCATTACCGGATGCAACATCCCAGATAGTTACTGTTCACACCTAACAGTGTGACCAGCAACGATTACAGCCAATTTAAAATTTCTCTCCAACCACCCTGCACCGTTTCCTGCAAAAAAAAGCAATGCCATAGGCTAAAATATCACACCTGCCCTCATCACGCAGAGTCTCATCATAGCGCTTGTCCTTAATCTGCGTTATCGCAGCCTCGCACGCTGCATCAAGTTCCTTCATCTCCTTAGCATACTTCACCTCTATAACGATGCCCGCATCAGGATCCTCCGGCATGATTAAAATATCGCTAAAACCATCTCCCGACTCACGATTCGACTTGATAAGCCAGTCCGGATTGCTGCCTCGAAGCAGACCAAGAAGTAAGCCATGATAGAAATTCTCCTTCATAGCATCAGGCGCCTTTGTATCGAGTATACTTATCATGCGGCTCATCACGATGTTTAGCTGCCTGGCAATCTGTTTCTCATCTTTATCCAGAATTGCCCTTGATAAAAAGCTTCATAGTATCATCATCTTTTGCAACAACAGCCTTGAACCACTCCTGAATCTGGAGAACAAACACTTCACGCACCTCTTTATTTGGAATCACCAGCTTGTAGGCATATCTCTCGCTGTCAGGCACCTTGACCTCTCCGATTTTGGTGAGATAGCCTGTTGTAAAAAGTACGCTCCACAGATTGTCTATAGTATTGTCAATCTCATCATAGGTCAGATCAAGCCGAAGCTGCTTCTCCACAAATCCACCTGCCACGAGCTTCTCAATCTCATCTCTCGTGGTCTGATCAGCCTTGTCCACAAAGCGCTTCACCATATCATTGCCACTGCTGTTAATCCAGAACGCACTCGGTCTGGCTGACGGATCTGAAACAAGCTTCTTGGCAAAATTTATCACATCCCATGGACAATAAATATCCGCATTACCAAAATGATAACCGTCATACCATTCCTTTACGTCCGGGTACCTCTCGCTCCTGTCATAATCAGAAAGAAGTTTCATGACCTCATCATCAGTAAAGCCAAACTGCTCATCATGGTCAATATCCACAATAGAATTGATTTCAAAGTTATTGAGCCCTGTAAAAATGCTCTCCTTTGACACGCGAAGGCAGCCCGTGAGCACCGCAAACTGTAAAAACTCATTGGTCTTGAGCGCCTGCCCGAAAAGCCCTCCCCTGATGAGAGAAACCATCTCCTTGTAGTAGCCATTCTGAAAAGCTTTATCGAGTGGCACATCATACTCATCTATGAGAATAACTACTTTCTGACCATAGTGCTTATACAACAGCTTTGAAAGCATTCGTATACTATCCTCAATATTGTCATCCTGCCCATGAAGCATCTTTGTAAACAGTATTCTATCCTCATCAGTCAATACATCACTGGTCTTCAAATAGTAATGTCTGTCAAGCTCATCCTTTAAAATAGCACACAGCATACGTCTTGCCGTAGTAAAGTCTAAACCATCCACACCCTTGAATGAAAGAAATATGACAGGATACTTACCCATATGCTCATCACAAAGTACTTTGTTGCCAGAAATATATAAGCCGTCAAACAAAGATTTGTCCATTCCTATTTCAAAAAAAGCTCCTAAGCATACTCATATTGAGTGTCTTTCCAAAACGCCTCGGGACGTGTAAAAAGAGTCACCTTTCCCCATCCCTGTCAAAAGCTGTTCTATAAGCCTTGTCTTGTCAATATAATAGAAACTTTGTTTACGAATTTCCTCAAAATTTTCAATTCCAACCGGTAACTTCAAAGTATTTGCCATAAAAGCCTCCAAAATAATCCGCTATACTTAACTCTAGTATAGCGGATTGCCATGTAAAATACAATATTTATGATTTCTTACCTTGTCCAAATTCAGCTCTCATTTCTGTCCGACAACTGTTTATTTCATTGCCACAATAAAGAATATAAAAATTTAATGGTGCCAGGCACCACCACTGCATCTACATATTTTGTAATTTTCTTACAATAAACACAAGAAATACAAAAAGATGTGCCGCGAAATCATAAGGGATTTCGACAATCTGCCTATGACAGATGAGGTTAAGCCGCGTGTCGGCGTGGTCGGTGAGATTCTCGTCAAATTCCTGCCTGCAGCAAACAACTATGTAGTTGACCTGCTCGAAGCTGAAGGAGCCGAGGCTGTAGTGCCTGATCTGACTGATTTCTTACTCTACTGCTGCTACAACACGAATTTCAAGGCTGACTATCTCGGAGCTTCTAAGAAAGCTAAGTTTATGAACAACCGACTTATCGCCTTCTTCGAGTGGCTCAGAAAGGATGCAAGGGATGAGCTGGCTAAGAGTAAGCACTTTGAGCCAACCGCTCACGTTCAGGATCTCGCAGAGTATGCTTCTCCTATCGTTTCTTGCGGTAATCAGACCGGTGAGGGCTGGTTTTTGACAGGTGAGATGCTTGAGCTCATCAATGAGGGCGTCACAAACATCATCTGTGCACAGCCTTTTGCATGCTTACCGAACCATATTGTGGGTAAGGGAGTTATAAAGAGAATCAGACATGATCATCCGGATGCCAATATCGTGGCTATCGATTATGATCCGGGTGCTTCTGAAGTGAACCAGCTGAACCGTATTAAGCTGATGCTTTCTACGGCTCAGAAAAAGCTTAAGAAGTAGGAGAATTGCACTGTTGTTGCTAGTAGGACGAACCCGGCGCAGCCGGGGCTTTCTGCCCTTTCCCGCATGAACTACGCTGCTAAGTGTCTGTACGAATTGCATATGCCGGTTGTGGCTTTTTGACACAACCGGCTTTTTATGCGCCGTCCATGGCGCATAACACCTCGCCCATGCGTCCATGCATGGGCGTTGTTGTTTTTTCGTATGCAATTCTACAGACTCTAAGCAGCTTCGTATATGCGGTCAAGGGCAAAAGCCCCGGCTGCGCTGGGTTCTGTCTTTGATAACTTTCTACACCGGATGCGAGCTTTACCGTAAATGTCTGCATTGAGAAAATGACCGACTCCTCTCTCGTGCCATTCATCACCTCACCATAATCAACAGAATCTGAACTATAGTTTGAAAAATAATTTTCAAATCACCCTTCACACTCCACTCCCCAATATACTGGGTATCCAACTTTACCACTTCCTCAAAGTCCGTGATATTACTCCTGCCACTCACCTGCCACAGCCCGGTCAGTCCCGGTCTGAATGACATTCTGGCTCTGTGGTGTGGTTCATACTTCTCCCACTCATCGAGTGTTGGTGGTCGAGTTCCTACCAGACTCATATCTCCTCCTGATGTAAAGATAGAAACAACTTTTTTTTCAGAGAAAATTTTTCAGCACCATACCATGCAATTACCCTCAAAAACAGCACAAAAAAAGAACCTCTGATCTCTCAGAAGTCCCTATTTACGCTGTTTTCTTAAAATTCTTCCACTGTCAGCACCGTTGCCTGCTTCATATCAAATTCCACCAGATTGTACTCTGAATGGCATATTCCTGTCAAACGATACGTCTTTTTTTCTGTATCCCATTCGCACGTTTTTCCATATCATTCGCAGCATTGGCACACTGCTGATCTTAAATTCCCAATTCTCCGGGTTATATTTAGGCACACGAAAACACTCTGCCTCTTTTCTGGCACATGCCTGTACCACCAATCCTCGCTTTTCAGGGTTAAACAAAAATCGTATGTACTTTGGCTCTCCCAACGCCACTATCGTTGAATGAAAAATCCGTATCTTCCCCTTTTTGACATAGAGAAATCCCCGGTATCACAATATTATGTTCCTGCACACTGATACCTCCCATCTTTAGGGCAGACTTTCCCCTTTAGCTATTTTCCTGTTGTAAATTCTGCATAACCGTCCAACATATTTACTTCCAACGCTTTCCTATGTTCTTCCACTGGCAAACCAAAAGAATCTTTCCATTCCTTTGGATAAAATGGTATACGGTTCTTTCTCTTTATTTCTTCTGCTGAACGTTGAATATCTGTATCACTTGATGCTGTTTCTTCTATATTATTAGCGTTTTCAGTAGTAGCCTGACTTTCTGTGTCCTTTTTCACTCTTTTTTCCTTTAATATCCAGAAATATCTCCGTTTCCATCAAGTCAAACACATATATTGTTTCATCTTCAAAAGTAATCTTGTGTCCCAAAATCTTATATCGGCAATCCAGATTCCATCCCATCATTTCATACATCATTGCAGAAAAGATTCTATTTGTCATTTTCCTGCTTTTACGTTTATCTGGCTTTGCCACACACCAACGAAGTGCATCTTTATCATTTTCCTCACATTTTCTGACAACCATTCTCTTATTATCCTGATTTACAAGTATCTGTATGTAAACTGCATCCTCTAAACCAGCAATGCAGGCTGTATTAAATGTCACACTATCTCTACGAATCACGACAGCCGGTTCCCTTAGATGAGCAAACAGTTCTCGTCTGACAACCTGATACCCATCATAACTAAAATCCTCCGCCAACTCGATTGCTTTCTGATCAACAATTTCTTTTTCGTCCGTATACTCCGCTGTATCATGCATAATTAGCACACCTCATTTTATCTATCAATTTCTCTGCTGACTCCAACAGATCATCAAGAACTTCTCTGGTTATAATCTCCATCCCTTCAACAGTTCTTGCAGGGGCGCAGTATGTCCCAGTTTCCTCTATATGCCACTCTCTGTAAAAATACTGTTCTGTTTGTAGACTCTCCAAAATTATATGCCCAAGCTTCCGGATAAAGTATTTTCTTTACTGGCTTCTGAGCTTCTTCTGGCTTTTTCTCCGTTTCTTCCGCAAATTGTTCTTCTGCCTTTTCCTGTACAAGCACTTCTGGTTCTTCTAATTCAAAAATCATTACCTGTTCATCTGCAGTACCACAAAACTGCCCTCGCAATTTATACTTGCAGTCTTTATTCCATCCCATAAGCTCATATAATGGCTCTGAAAATCCTTTACAGCTTTTTGGAAGCACCGCCCAACGTCCATCTCGTATAGTTCCCCATTTTATAGCATTTATGCTGCTTCTTTCGCATGGACGAACTGCAATGCACTTTTCTACAGAATTAAAGAGCAGCTCTACATACTCTACATCTTCAAATTTCTTCAAACAAGCTGTATTAAATACAATTTTCCCAGAAGAAATCGTTACTGCCGGATCGAATCTTGTTGAAAAGAACTGCGCCCTCACAATTTCGTAACCACTTAAATCAAATCCTCGGTTTTCCGTTTTCTCTGCACAAATTTCATTATTGTTTTCAGAATAAGCACTTAATGATGCCTTTTCATAATCTGCTGACGAAAATCCATTCCATGCACGATTTACAGGCACAAAGCCTTTTAAAGCTCCCTGATCCACTACCTGTAAAGTTGGCAATGGATACCCTTTTTTCATATATTTGCTTGCATCCAGCATTTTTGCGCTGCATTATAAATCTCCCGGCTCACAATAGCTTCATGGTGGTCGGTCTGCCTATATTGATTCCGATCATGATTATTTTTCTTTGATTTGTGATCCAGATAATTAGGTGTAAAAGTTTTTCTTGATAAAACATCCCCACAATGCCTTTCATTGCGTAGAACATTTACAACTGTACTTCCTGTCCACTTTGTATTTCCTAATTTAGTTTTACGTCCTAAATCCATCAAAATTTCAGCAATTTCAGAAGTAGGAAAGCTACTCAGGAACAGATAATAACACAAGCGAACCGTATCTGCTTCTGACTCATTAATAACTAAATTCCCGTCCTCATCCTTATCATAACCTAAGAGTTTGGGCGTCAGAAATATTCCTCTTGAAAACCGTTGTTCAATAGAAATATTCATAATTTCACTTTTCGTATGTGATTCTTCCTGCGCTGCTGCCGATAACACTGCAAGCATCATTTCGCTCGTATTATCAAGTGTATAAATATGCTCTGTTTCAAAAAATACTCCCTACCTGTGGTTTCATATTTGCTAATTCACGAACTTTAGCAATACAGTCCACGATATTTCTGGCAAATCGTGATACACTTTGGTAACTATTAAATCTATTTTCCCTGCTTTGCAGTCCTCGATCATACGATTAAACTCATCCCTATGCTGTAAAGAGGTGCCAGAAATTCCCTCATCCGCATATATGCCAACAAGTGTCCACCCTGCATGTTCCTTTATCATATCCTCATAATGATTTTTCTGCAGTTCATATGAAGATGTCTGATTGGCGTCATCTGTAGACACACGACAATACGCACACACCCTTTGGTGCCTGCATCTTCAAATAATTTTTCTTTCTGTTTCGCAGGAATGAACTCTAATTCGCTGCGATCCACGCCCTTATACCTTGCACGAATCTTTTCTTTCCGTTCTTCCTGGCTTTGCAGCATGTTTTTCCTGTTCGTTCATATGCTGTCCCCCACTTCCATATGCCAGTACCAGTTTTTACCTTTTTTATACGCTTTTATTTCAGCAATTTTCTTTGCTTCCTGTACCGTTCTTTTTGCAATACCATACTCTTTCATTTTTTCATAAATATAGGTACTTGGTAAATCTTCTGCTGATAATAGTTTTTGCAGATATTCTACAGCAATATCTTTCTTTCCTGTGCTTTTCTCAACATTAAGCAACTCTTCCACATTTATCTGGCATTTTCCAATCCATCGAAACCCTTTTTTCTTATCCAGTTCAAACCCTATCGGTTCTCCTTCTGGTGCAAGGCTTGATTTTACCGGAAACATATACCGTTTCCAAGGTTCTTCTTTATCTCTGGATACCATAAGAATGCTTCTCGCTGCTGCCGCAATGTCAATGCTGCCTAATCCTCTGTATAATTGGTTTCCACCACCACTTTTATTCATATGTCCAACTAATACTATTGCACAATTAGTTTCTGCAGCCACCTTGGATAACTTCGATAAGATCTCTCGCATTTTTACGGCATTGGTCATATTTCCATTATGTCCAATAAATGCCTGTATCGGATCAAGCACAACCATTTTTGCACCAATCTGGTTAATTGCATTCTTTATGCGTTCATCTTCCAGTGTCAATTCTCCATTATCATCTTTTATAAATGCAACTCTATTACAATCTGCCCCTGCCTGTTCAAGTCTTGGTTTTATCGTATCGCCTTTTCCATCTTCTGAACATTGATATATTACCATCTCTGGCTTTTTTGATCTTCTGTCCATCTGGTAAATATCCGCCTTTTGTCAATATAGCTGCAATATGAATAATTAATGTTGATTTTCCTTCTCCCGGATCACCCTGTAACATTGTAATCTTCCCACAGGGAATATATGGGTACCATACCCATTCCACCTCCGAGGCTTTCACATTTGAATAAAATTCAACACCCGTATTTATACTTTCCAAATTTGATGCCCCCGGTGTCTTTTGCTCTTTCTTCTACTACATGTGAATAATTACATTAAACTTCTACTTATGTTTCATTATAATATATCTCTTTTGGGAATACAATAAGGAATATCAAATGTGTGTGGAGTTTCACAATAAATCTTAACTAATAGTCAAAGTCTAGGAGGTGACAGGTTTGGAAGTAAAAATTGATTATCTTGCTATCGGTAAAAGAATCCGCACTGCACGTCTGTCAAAAGAAATGACTCAGGAAACACTTTCAAATATGATTGACGTTGCCCCTACTTATGTCAGCAGTATCGAAAACGGGCATACCAAATTAAGCCTTGCAACATTACTTGGCATCGCTCAAAGCCTTGATACTACTGTAGATCAGCTTTTATATGACAACACCCCAGTACTGGTTTCCAAGTTCGATGCGGATATAAAAGAACTCACTTCTGATTGTAGCAATCAGGAAAAAGAATTTTACTGGAAATTATAAAATCAACAAAAACTGCATTACGCAACTACAAGCCAGGCAAATAATTTAAGGATGCAGACTCTACCCAATTTCTGCATCCTTCTTTTATACTTTTGCGGTCTTGCTTTTCTTGCGAACTTATTCATTCACAAAGGAGGTTCCCATGTATATTGATACCCATTCAAAAGATTCTATGCAAACTTCTATATGCGCTTATTTAAACACCTCACTTGAAGAATTGCAGAAACTTTTCGATTACGTTTCCCATGAAGCACAACAAGATCTGTATTTTGATGCTGGTAAAGCAAACGCTCTTTTCACAGATTTTGTTCAAGAGAAAATTCCTGAAACTCCTATTAATGAAATTTTATTTTTTCATCTGTCAAGACGTTTAAATTCCTCCTCCGAACCTATCGGAAATAATTTATACGATTTATTATCATCTTCTAACGCCACTACATGTTTTTTAAAAGAACATGATGTAGAACTTGTATTAGAAGATAATCATTTTGTAATAATACATAAAGGTAAAAAAGTTTCCCTTGAAAATAGTTATGAAACTAATGCCCCTTACCTTCGTTGGCGTTTAGGATATACTAAACGAATCGACTACTGTATAAATGGTTTTATGTTAAAAGATCTACTCTATAAAAACAGCTATGCAAGAGATTTATATTATGCGCCTGAACTTATCGGTTGCTTAGCTACCTTTCTTGATCGTCCGGATATTTGTATAGATTACCGTAATAACGGTACATACTATTGTTTTGAATATTGTGTTCCTTTGGAAGATGTACTCTTTGATGATTCTGAATTGCTCTCACCGCAAGATAAAGAGTTATATATTCTAACCAAAGTGCTTAACCGCCTACACGATTATCATACTACTGATCCCGATTATATATTCGACCACGATAATCCTGTTATCAGATTAGCAGATACCGCTACAATGCCAAGCTCATATTGCATTGGTAAAGAGATAATAACTGAATCTATGCTTAGATAACAACAAAGACCATTGAATGCAGATTAGTTCCACATTCAATGGTCTTTCAATTATCCTTTCCTACATTTCCGAATCAAACATTGACAGTCCTGCAAGCATCATATCTTCATCCATATCCAGATTATCACTATCTTCTGGCTCTGTTTTTTCAACTTCTCGACAACTTGTTCCACCCATTGATTTCTCTATTTCTGCTAAAAACTCCTTGTCTTGAAGTAACTGTTTTTTGATAACGTCTATGTTCATTGCACCTGTGGATATTCCTGCTCCTGTTTCTCCGTTCTTCATCCATGCCTGAACCAATTCTGTCACAAGTGCTGTCTTGCATCTTTTCTTGGTTTTTAAGTATTCTCCTGCTTCTCTCTGACGCTCATCATCTTCATTAAATATCAATACAACCTTGATCTGTCCCATGACCAGCACCTCCTACCCTCTCCGCAGACGTGCTGTTGTCAGTTTTTCATATCCAATCGCATTCGCCCGGACGTCATCAATAAATTCCACATATTTAAATTCCGGGGAATTTTCAATCTGTTTTCTGAGTAAAAGACTTCCTCCACCAAGAAAGACCGCCGGATTTGTTCTAAAGTCTGTTACATGGGTATGCAGTTTATTGATAATTCTCTGTAACCAGTTTTCTGCCATTCGCTGAATTTCCAGTATAATTTCTTCATCTAATATGGTTTCTTCCTGCATTAAAACCTGTTCTACATCTGACGAATCCAAATGAATGCCATAGTTCTGTTGAATCGCATTGGATATTTCAGACCGGAGGACAGCCATACCAGAACGATCACTGACACGAACTGACAAATCCGGCTGTCCTTTTCTGATTACTAAAAAGGTCAACAGTTCCATCCCCAATGTCAATACAGTTTACCGTTCTATATTTCTTCAAAAGACTTGCCTTAAAACACATGACTGCTGCAAAATTCTGTGGGCTGACAAATACATCTTTTAAATAGAAATTAACGGATTTTCCATTCATCTTAAAACTGATTCCATGTTTGGCATGATCTAAGAAATATTTCTTAAATGAAGTTGCCTGCTGACCGTAATCTGCGGGTGGCAATCCCACGCCAAGCACTACATCTTTTCCCGTTAATGTAATTCCTTTATTACGAGCTTCCATTGCGAGGGCATATAATGTGAGAATAAAGTAATCATCATCTACTGTCTTATCTGCTTTAAACGGCATTTTTGTATCTGACAGTGTATAATATGTTCCCTGATACTCCAGAATATCCTCATTCATAAATCGTCCTGGTTCAGACACATATCTGACAAGTCCACATGGGAAGCATACATTCTCTCCCTTCATATTTCCATTTCCATGATCAATTCCCATAATAATTTCTGCCATCGCTTTTTTTCCTCCTGTTTTTTAACTGTACTTTAAGTTGCACTAATATATATTTTGTTCCAAAATTGCTTCTATTTAAGTATCACTTAACTTATTCTTACTATCACTTTTGTATGTCTTGTTCTACTTAATTATTACTTTTGTATGTGTTTTTAATATATACCATACATTTGTATGTGTCAATACATTTTTATATATTTTTGTGTATTTAGCAGTAAAAAATATGTTATAATCCCTTTATGGAGGTAGCGATAATGACCGTTGGCGAAAAAATCAAATACTTTAGAACTATGCATGGGTTCACTCAGGAACAACTTGTACAGGCTACTTGGTTTAAGCATAAGCACTTTGCAAAAATACGAGTCTGATGAACGCAAGCCCAAGCCGGAGCAACTCTTGAAAATATCACAGGCCCTGGGCATTAGTATCAATATTTTTATGGATTTTGATATTCATACAGTTTCCGATCTGCTCTCACTTATATTTAAAATGAACGAGCAACTGGATTTAAACTTTGATTCTCAGAAAGATACAAGCGGAAATATCATTCCTGACACCCTTACTCTTTCATTCAAAAATCCAATAATCAATCAGAAGCTCAGCACTTACGTTTCTTTCTTAAACAAAATGACCGGCTCTGAAAGGGAACAATATACTCAAACGCTCCAGGAATTAGAGAATCAGCTTCTTGATGACAATACAGAAATTCACAAGACTGCTCCTGCGAGTAATTCCGCTAATAACGTACCGGATTCCACTTTTTCAAATCCGTCTTATCAGAAAATACAAAACCTGTTATCTGATTGCACACCACAGGAAATGGAATGGATCTTAAAATCTGTTCAACTCATAAAAGATTGTCTGCGTGACACTAAATAATTTTCGGGAGGATTCCTTATGACTATTACTGAAAATGATTTTATAGAAAAAATGATTGAAATAGCTAAAACAGGTTATGAAAATATGACACAGCTTCAATGCGTATTCTTTACCTGGAATGAATTTTTCAATACAGAAGAAGATGCTTGCAGAGCTTTCGAGGTCGCTTCTCAGATTTTCTCTGCTGCCTATCCAGATGAAGCACCTTTGGACGAAACTAACGATTTCTGGGGAGAACTCGCCTGCTATTTATAAAAAATTTGAGGGAAGCGTCACAAAACGTTTCCCTCACTTATTATGCGTAATCTATTTTTTCAGATCTTCCAAAGTATCTTTTCTACATTAATTCCGACTCCATTTAATTGTGGTTGCAATATCAGATACTTCTTCAATGGACTTAACTTATTGAGCAATCGCATAATTTTACCACTTTTCTTTTCTAACTCTAATTCTAACTCTTTCAAGCCAAACTTATAATATGGAACTTCTATATTTATTTCCTTGAGATAACGTTTTATCAGTTCTATACTATCGTTATCATTAAGCTGTATAGCTGCATTACCTACAATTATAAGAAAGTCTATGCTGTCAACACCCATATCTTCAAATTCTACACTTTCCAGATACTCTTTCAGGTTTTTGATTTTCTTTTTGTTCTACCAAACAATCCAACAAATATATCTGTGCAAATGCTGTTTTTGCATACTCAAGACTTGTGCAAAAAATTCTGTTCTGCAACTTCATAATTTCCCATTTTCCAAGTATGTATAGGCAATATCAGAATAATATTTTACCTTTCCTGCTTCAGTAAACTTTTTGATGTCCATTTTTTCACGCACATACAAGGCTTTTTCCAACCACTTTGTGTCTGGATCAAAATTATAATACATTTCATACATCATCGCAGTAACATCCTGTGAATACACTTCATCTTCTGTATATAAATCTCCTTTTTCCAGTTCTCCTATTACTTCATCTGCAATCTTTTTCGCACTTATATTATCAGAAACCAATTCAAGCTGTATTGCCTTATCAAATTTATATTTTAATTTCATTAAGGAACTATCCGTCTTTTTCAATCAAAATATCATCCAATTTAAGCAACTCCATTAATTGTCCTGTCGGTAAAATGACAGATCGTAACAGTTCCAACATTCTCTGATCCGTATGTACATCCACTTTATATTTTTTACAATAGCCTCAATCTGCTCTGAGAACTTTCCCTTATCATTATTCAAATCATAATATAAAAGCTGATAATATTCGCATTCATTCTTCCAGTCCTCTGCATCTACTAATTCTTTTATAGATTCAAATCGTTCTCCCCAGTTATCTGTATTTCCTTTCGGTATACTGCGAAAAAATACGATCTGCCAACTCTGACAGAGCATTCACATCATTATGCAACATAAATCTTCCAATTACAGGGTTATCCTTCAATATTCTATTCGTGTGCTTTCTTACATCTTCCAAATAATCAGAAAGCATCGCCACAGCTATATAATACGCTTTAATATAATTTTTGCTGTCGATTTCTTTTTATAATTCTCTATTCCCTGTCCACTAAACGGTTTACAACACATGGAATACAAGCGTCCTGAACCACACAGGCATTTTTCATCATCTAACATATCTCATTTCTCCCATTGATTTATTGATTGATATTTTATCACATCTTCCGCATCATATAAATGGCAAAATAAAACCACAGGCAGATCACTTTACACCTGTGGTTATATTTCATACTATTATTTTTAACAAACCCTTTTATGTATCGCCACAATCTTGCTGATTGGGAATCCCACCATATACCATACCGCCCGGATTCCGAGCCATGCTGCAATTACACAACCAAATACACCGCCTACTATCACGCACAGAGCAGCCATTCCAAGGATACCGGATAAATCCCAATGCCAGGGAATTATAATAAACATATGTGGGATTCCCACTGGCACTCCGTATACCAGCATAAATCTGAACCAGTCAATTTTCCCATCCACCATATAAATATATTTTCCGAGCCATCCAAGCAGAAGTAGCCCTGCAAATACTAAGATTCCTTTACATACAAAATTTTTAATGTCATGCTTCCTTTACCCCTTTCTGGTATTTTTCTATTGCTTTCATCAGAACATCATCAAAACTGAATACTACCTCTATTCTCTTTTTATCATATACATACACCGTATCAATCGTGGCATTTATAAGTTCTTTTGTAATCTTCTCATGCTGCATTTCCCCTTCCAGTAGTTCAACAGCCGATGCAACTTTACTTTTTATATGCTTCTTCCTCTGCCGATAAACGTGTGAGTGTTTCTATCTCTGCCTGTATGCCATTCATTCGGTCCGTAATCTGCATCTTTTTCAGCATATACTTTTCTTTCGTTATAATGCCTTCTGCATACGATTCATACTGACGTATTCTCTCACTTTTTAATACATTACTTTCAGCCTCTAACTGTTTTATCTTTTTTCTTCTGACACTATCCAAATTAATTGTCTTTTTCTCAAAATCCACCTGTATAGCATCCAATACATAAAGAACACGTTTTAAGGCATACCAGACATGACCTTCTATAATTGAAACAGAAACCATTTCATCTGAACACTTGGCAAATTTCCCTGTCATCTTTTTATGCGGGCAATATACTCTGTCATTAGCACGATTCCATCAATACCATTGATCGTCTGCAATTCCCACATCTGACTTTTCCTTTCAATGCAAACTTTCTTGCACCTCGGTAATCTGGTTTTTTCATAAATGCGATAGTTGCCTTTGCTATTTCATATTCTTCTTCTGACACGATTGCCGGATGAACATTTTTGTAATGACCACATCTTTATCTCTTGATTTTCTGGTTACTTTACTGCCAACCGCAATACTCTGTCGTTTCCCCTGCACCAAAGCTCCTGTATATTCATATCTTCCAAGAATGGCTCGAACCATACCGCAATCCCACAAAATTTCCGACTCTGGCATTTTTTGATTATATCCATAATGCGTAAGACCATTTTCTTTATTATATCTTCCCGGTGTAGGTATCTTCTGTTCATTCATATAATAAGAAATCTGAGAAGTACTGCATCCCTCGATTGCCTTATCAAAAAATTGTTCGCACATACTTCCCTGCTACCGGATCTATCAGCCATTCCCTGTTTTACTATCTCGCAAATAACCAAAAGGCGGTTTTCCCCAGTCCATTGACCATTTTTCCATTTCACTCTCAATGCACTTTTCAGCTTTTTTTGGAAATATCTTTGCTATAAAGGTTATTGACCAAGTTATGAATTGCCATATCTATTCCCATAGTTTTTCCTAAATAATCATTGCTGTCATAATTATTGTTTAATGAGATAAATCGGATTCCCAGTATTGGAAGTACCTGCTCCAGATAATCTCCCACACCAATATAATCTCTGCCAAATCGTGAAAAATCTTTTACAATAATCGTATCTATCTTTCCGGTTTTTGCATCCTCTATCATACGCTTAAACGCCGGACGTTCAAAATTTGTTCCCGAATAACCATCGTCCACATACTCTATATATTCATCCGACAGATCATCCCGGTCCTGAACAAAATTTACAAGAAGCGTTCTCTGGTTATCAATGCTGTTACTTTCGTCCTTATTGTCTTTTTCCCAAATCTCCATCTGCAATAGATAACCTAAGATACAATCCATTCTTACGCACTTTTAACACCCTCTATCAATTCTGTTATCTGTTTAAATTTATCATCACACTTGAAGCACACATGAATGCTTCCGTCTTTATATATCTCCACATATTCTACAAGTTCCTGCACCAGTTCTTCATTGAAGCTCCTGATCAGAAAGATACTTTTCCAAGTTGCTGACCATATCCATATATCTGTCAGTTTTCTTCTCCAACATTCTTTGATCCTGTTTTGCGATTTGCAAATCATCCCTCAGATTTTGTAACTCTCGGATATAACGCTCTTTCATCATATCGAAGTCCTCTTTTTCTACAATCCCACCCACATAGTCCTCATACAATACAGTGTTCTTTTCTTCTGCCTGTGCTATTTTTCTTTCCAACATTCGCACTTTTGCGCCTGCTTCATAAAAAAGCATTTTTCTCACTGGAATCACTTTTCAATCTCTGTAGCAGTTTTTTTCTGTCACACATACTTTTTATAAGAATCTGAATCTGATCCATTACAAGTATCTTCAACAGATTTTCTTCTATCTTCTGACCGCAATAATTATTCACATAATTTTGAGCAGAACAGGTATAATAAATCCCTACCTTCTCCATTGTCTTGTAATTATGGGTATAACGTACACAATACATTGGACGTCCACAATCTCCGCATCGAACCATACCCGGAAAACAGTCTTTGTATTTTTCTCTGTCCTCCATATATTTTAAATGCCAGTTTCTTGTGACCTTTCTTATTTTATTTGACCTTTCCTGCAGTTCTTCATAATCATCCCTTGCAATCATTGGCGTATGCATATCTCTCTGAACATTCCAGTCCTCCGGCGAAGTTCTATACTGCTTTATCCCTTTATATAATGACTGCTTCAACTTTCCGGTTACAATATCTCCAACATATGTAGGGTTGTTCAGAATCTTATCTACTGTATCTGTTCTCCACTTTGTCTGTTCTAACGGAACTTTCAATACACCAGTTTTTTCTCTTTGCCCAGGTGTTGCAATTCCCATGAGATTTAATCTGTCTGCAATCTTCTTTTTGCTGACGCTCATCATATACCACTGAAATATCATTCTGACAAATGGTGCAACCTCTTCATCAACGATCTGTTTATGCCTGTCCTCTGAACGGACATAGCCAAATGCTACTTTGGATAAAGTGATATTTCTTTTTTTCGCTGTGCATCTTTTGCAGCCAAAATCTTTTTTGACATATCTTTTGCATACATGGCATTAACCATATTTTTTAATGGAACACTGATATTTTCCCTGTCCTCTTTTCTGGAACTGTCATAATCATCAGTGATTGCAATAAACCTTACATTTAATCTTGGTAAAATCGTTTCCAGATAATATCCTGTTTCCAGATAATCCCTGCCAAAACGTGATAAGTCTTTTACAACAATGCACTGAATCTTTCCTGACCGGACATCTTCCATAAGTTTCAAAAAACCTGGTCGTTCAAAAAATTAGTTCCGCTAAATCCATTGTCTATATATGTACCTGCTAATTTTAAATCTGGATGCTCCTCTATGAACTTTTCAACTAGCATTTGTTGTACAACTAAAGTTTCGTCCGTTTCATTTCCACCATTTTCAACAGATAATCGAATATACGCTCCGGTATCTATCAGATTCTCACAGTTTTCTATAATCTTATTACTGACAGCCTCAACATTTTTATTTCTTCTGCTTTTCCTTGCCATTGCTATTCCTCCATCCATTCTTCCGGGAAATAATTCTTCCAGTTCTGCATTGTCAGATATACATGCACATCTCTTAAATCTGAAACAATTATTTTATCTACCCACTTTTTAACATGTTGACTTTCCAGCTTCTCCGGTAACTCTTCCCTTTGAAATGTTTTTATCCATTCATTTTCCTCGCTGTAAGCCTTTTTCATATCTGCAAGCCTGTCCATCAGTCCTTCAAAATCGTTTTCATACATTTGCAACTGCGCCTGTATTTCTTCTTTTTTCTCCTGATATTCTGTCTGACCAATCTCATAGTCCCGGAATTTTTCATATAAAGGAATACGGTCTTTCTCTACCTGCTCCATTTCCTGAAATATCATCCACGCCTTTTTCTGAATATTGCTGAATCTCTTTCTGTAATAGCTGTTGCATTTTTTCTGTCTGCAAATATGCTTTTTCATTTTTTCAGCCATATCCATTTCCAAAGAAATTGCATTTTTACTGCCTCTGTAACCTTAGCTTCTTCTATATAAATTTTTCTTTTCTTTGGTAATTCACCCATCTGCGGATTGAACACAAAAGCAACATCACCACTTCTAAAGTTTCTCAGGTACAACGGCTTTCCAGTTGCTTCATCATAGATTTTTCTTACATATGGTCCCGGCTTCCCACCTATGATATTATCCGTAGTCGTTCGATTCTTTATAATTTCCCTTGCTTTATCAAATACGCCCGGATCTAATATTGGTGTTATAGAAAGTGTGCAGACCTTTCCATTGATTGTTTTCTGCCAATAGCCATCATATGCTGTACATTCTAAAATCCTCCGCAAAGCGCCCTCGCTCCACCTATTTTCATAATGCGGCCAGTGCTTATGCCCTACTCTCGCATTATGTACCATTGGCGATTCTTCTCCTCGCTCATTCAGAATGGCTACTATCTTTTTTATAGACATTTCTTCCAATGTCATTTGAAATATCTCCCGTACAATCTTCGCAGCCTCTTCCTCGACAATTAATTCTTTTCTATCTTCTGAAAGTATGTATCCATATTTTTCATCGTGAACTGTATAATATCCCTCTACCTGTTCACGAATCGCATATTCACGCATACTTTTTACCTGTACCGCAATTTTTCTTTTCTGAAATACTCATCTATTTCTTCCCTGCTTTTTTCCAATACTGCAAAAATCGCTCTGTACTATCGCAAAGTGAAGTCCCGCCGGAAAGAATGTTTTAACCAGTACATCTTCCGCACAGGAAATATATTTTCCGCAACGGTCAACACTATCTACTACCACCATATCAAATTTACGGTTAATTCCATCCGCTGTCATTTCTTCAAAAGCTGTATTTTCGTTTGCATCTTTTTTCCGATCACTGTATTTTGCTACCAGCTTCCAACCATGTGATTGTATATAGTTCTGAATATGCTCATTCTGCTGTTGGATAATATCTGATGGAATATTCTTTGTATTTTTGCACGATGTAGTCCTTGTATAACTTACGCACCGCATTTAAATCTACCTTCCCTTTCTTCCATTTCCCGAATATTCTGAGCTGCTTCTGTCATTTCCTGTATTTCGTCTGCATACTTGAAGCAAATTTCCAGACGATCTTTCCCATACACAATGACTTTATCAATCAGAGTAACTACCGCTTTACGATCAAGCTGTGTAATATTCTGATAGCACTTGAAATCCTCAATCCAAGGGTGTTCCCGTTTTCCCTCCGCAGTGGCCTTTTCTTTCCTCTGCTCTAATTCACGTTCTGCCTTTTCCGCATTATGCAGCTTGTCTGTAAATCTCCGGTTATACTCATGGTATTCCTCTCTCGTCACAATGTTATCTAACATATCCTGATACAACCGGGTTTTCAAATCTTTATACTTCTCTACTTCCTCATGCAGAACCAACAACTGCTTTTTCCAGTGAATCCAGTTCTGTCTTTTTATAATTTTTCATTCCACTGTTCTGAATGATATTCTCCGCATTTACCAATAAGGCAATCTGCCTTTGTATGGCATCCAAAACAACTTTATGAACCGTCTTTTCACTAATCAGATGAGAACTGCAGCCATCTCCATTTTTATATGTAGAACAATGATAGTAATAATACCGTTTTCCATTTTTGTTGTACTTCTCTTTACCATGTTCTGCCCACAATCTCCACATCGCAAAAATCCCGAAAAAATATATACAGATTCTTCCTCTGGTGCTGTGCGGGTATCCAGTTCCATCAATGACTGTACATACTGAAATACTTCCTCTGCAATAATCGCTTCATGCGTTTTCTCTACACGAATCCAATTTTCTTCAGCTACTGGTCTGCACTCTTTTTACTTTATAGTTGATTTTACGATTCTTGCCCTGAACCATCGTTCCTGTATATAACTCATTTGTCAAAATGCGATTTACAGTTGTGACCGCCCATTTAGGCTTGGCTCCTGAACGAAATCCACTATTATAGTTCATACCACAGCTTCGTTTATATTCCATTGGTGGAAGCACTCCCATTTCATTCAGCTTCTCAGCAATCCTTTGAGAACTGTACCCGTCCATTTTCAGATTGAAAATATATCGAACTATATCTGCTGCATATGCATCTATGATGAGATGATTTTTATTCTCTGGATCTTTCTGATAGCCATATCCTGCAAAGTTGCCAATAAACTGCCCGTTTTTTCTTTTCACATCTAACTGACTTCGGATTTTAATTGAGATGTCCCTGCAATAAGCATCATTTATCAGATTCTTAAAAGGAACAATGATCTGGTCTGCATCATCCGATTCTGCTGCACTGTCATAATGGTCTGTAACTGCAATAAACCTTACTCCAAGAAACGGGAATATCTTTTCCAGATACCTTCCTGTTTCAATGTAGTTTCTTCCTAATCTGGATAAATCTTTTACGATGATACAGTTGATCTTCTTCTTTTCACATCCTCAAGCAATCGCTTAAATGCAGGACGTTCAAAATTTGTTCCACTGTAACCATCGTCAACATATTCATCGACCAATGTGATCTCCGGGTGCTGTTTTACAAAATCGTTAATGAGACTTCTTTGATTGCGGATGCTGTCACTCTCCAGTTTATCTCCATCATCTCTGGAGAGTCTTAGATAATCCGCTGCTAAAATAGACTTTTGATTGAAATACATAAAGCCATCAACCTCCTAATTTACTATGCCGTCCGGCAGTGTAAACCAAGAAATTCATGGCTTCTTGAATGCTTTTAAATTTTGACCCACATCCATATTAACATAACTTCTGGATTACTACCATACCTTTTTCTTTCTTTTTTTAAATTTCTTTCCATCCTGTTTTTCTTCATTTTCACAACGAGATACACCTGTTCAGGCTTTCTTCCAGTGTACATTTTCCAGTAAAACTTATTTTTACCGCTACTCCATGAGAGATATAGCAATACGGATTTTTTTAATCTGCCTGATATAATCTGCAATCCGTTCCTCCTGTGGCAGTTCTGTTTGTATCTGCACCTGCTCTATATCTACTAGACTGCTTGTGTCCACCGTTCTAATATCTATCTCTGCCATCTCCTGCATTTCTTCTGGTGTTGGTAATTCTTTTCTCTGCCATTTTTACACCTCCGGAAAAAATTACTTCTACCTATAAAGCTCGGCAGAGGATATTTACCAACCTGCATTTCCTGTTTTTTTTTTTTTTCATTTTGAGGGTTGGTAAACAGGCTTTCCAAAGCCTTATTAGTAGAGGGATTTCTTTCTTAGAGCAAGTTTCGCTTTGTAGCACAATAACCCGCTTTGCGGTTATTGGCTATCAGCAACTTGATGGGGATTTCGTTTCCCCATACCCTCGACGCATATAACAAATATGTTTTTCTGGCTCCTACTACCGTATCGCAACGTGATATTTCCTATCACTTCCCCTATGTACTGCCAGAGCAGTTTGTATGGATTCTCTTTAAACAAATATAGAAATATGAAAGGATTTTGATAAACATGTCTAGACCAAAGAAAGATAAATGTATTACCTATACCAAAGACGTACACTTCCGTTTAACCGAAACAGAATATGAGATTTTACAGAAAACAGCCCAGGACGCAAACCTTTCCATTTCAGAATATGTCAGAAAGGTATTGAATAACCAAAAGGTAATTGTAAATTACAATCTGGTTGCTGATGTTCCGGAAATAAAAAAACTGATCGGAGAATTTGGCAAGATTGGCAGCAACCTCAACCAGATTGCAAAATATTTTAACCAGGGCGGCATTCTTTCTCAAGAAATGCGTGGAGAAATAAATAAGCGACTTCGAGATTTATACGAAATGAAATATAAGGTAATGGAAATGGCAGGTGATTTTCGTGGCAGTGATTAAACATATCGCAAGTAAAAATACAGATTATGGAGAAGCTGAACGTTATCTGATCTTTCAACATGACGAATATACACAGAAACCTATCCTTGATGAAAACGGTCATATGCTTATTCGTGAGGAATATTACCTTGACGGTATAAACTGCGATTCATTTACCTTTGCAGCGGAATGTCAGGAAACAAATGCTTATTTTCATAAGAACCAATCTTACAATGAAATCAAGTCACACCACTATATCATCAGCTTCGATCCTAAAGACCGGGACGAACATGGATTAACTGGAGAACTGGCACAGCAGCTTGGCGTGGAATATGCCAAAGAGAATTTTCCCGGACACCAGGCACTTGTCTGTACTCACACTGACGGTCATAATGGCAGTGGCAATATTCATGTACATATCGTAATCAACAGTATCCGCAAATATGACACTGAGCCTCAGCCCTATATGGAATTTGATCGGGATTCCAAAGCTGGCTATAAACATCATCTTTCCGATAGATACCGAATCTATTTGAAGCAAAAAGTCATGGATATGTGTACCGCCAATGGGTTGAACCAGGTAGACCTACTAACACCTGCGGAAAGGAAAATTTCTGAAAAAGAGTACTGGGCAAAACGCAGAGGACAGAAAAATCTCGATAAACACAATACAGAACTTGAAAAAAAAGGACTGACTCAAGGCAGACTACTTTTCAAACCGAGAAGCAATATCTTCGTGATGCGATTGATACAGTTGCTTCACAGGCAATATCACAAGAAGATTTTTCCAGATTGCTGTCTGAAAAATATAATATTACATTCAAAGTCAGTCGTGGCAGATACAGCTACCTGCATCCCAACCGCAGTAAATACATTACTTGGAAGAAGCCTTGGTACGCTTTATGAGGAAAAACATCTTCTGCAAATATTTCAAGAAAATTCTACCTCACAGATTACTGAAAATCCGGTTCCTGATATTTCTCAAGTTGTTAATTCTTCAACTCCAACAGTTTCTGCCTACACTGCTACAACTACAGAAACTACAGAAGCTCCACATACTTTCCTCTTTATAAAATCTGATTTACGATTGGTAACAGATTTGCAGCATTGTATTAAAGCACCGCAAAGTCAGGCGTATGCTCAAAAAGTAAAACTGTCTAACCTGAAAATGATGGCTCAGACAGTTGCCTATGTACAGGAACATGGCTTTCAATCCAAGGCAGATTTAGATGCAGCTCTTTCCGATGCCTCTGCTCAAAGCACTGATGCAAGAAATACACTAAAATCCACAGAGGATACTTTGAAGAATGTCAATGAACAGATTCATTATACCGGACAGTATCTTGCCAATAAATCTATATATTCTGATTACCGCAAAAGTCGGAAAAAAACAAATTTTATGATGATCACCGGGCAGAACTTACACTCTATGAATCTGCCCTCCGAATACTCAAAGAAAAATCACAGGGCAATAAACTTCCTACATTAAAAATGCTGCGTGAGGAAAAGAATCGCTTAACAGAATTACAGACGATGCAACGTGAGGACTTTAATGCCCGACGGGAACATGAACGGGAACTCCGTACAGTGTGTTCCAATGTAGATATTATTCTTGGAACCTCACAAGTTCAAAATCGCCAGCGTGAACATACACAAGAAAAATCATAACCGACGACTTTTTTTTTTCATAAAAATAGAGGTTCTTCCTTAAATCCAGGGAAGCAAACCTCTATTTCTCTATTCTACTTTTTCTCCATCTACATGCAATATAAATTTTTCAGGATTGTGGATAATATCATATTCTTCATTTTCTTCCTCTGACAAATATTCTATCTCACAGAATTGCTTATTATCGTTAAGGTCTTTTTCTGTCTTATATACATTAATCTGTAATTCTGTCGGGCATACCATATCATAAGAAAACTTTATAGACTGAAAAGAATTTTCCCTGCACATTTTTATAATCTGTTTTGCCAGTTCCTTTTTATCAGCAATTTCCTCTTGATTTGCTACAACCGTTAAATGTTCCGTAGTGTTAAATCTCGTACTATTAACTGCATCTGGAATCTCCGAAAGTTTCTCCGACTGTGCTTTATGAAATCCACTACATATACACATCACGCATATAAAGCAAACGACTACCAAGTACAATTCCTTTTATTCTCTGCTTTTTTCAATCCATCTCCTCCTAGATATGGGTTCCGAAAACAGAACCTTTGTTACTTTCTATCTTAACCCTATAATGAGGGAAAGACAAGAAAAAAGGTGGAGATAGCCGTTGATTAAATATGATAAATTGTGGCTTACCATGCAGGAAAGAGGTATTACAAAGTACACACTTCATAAAGAATACCATTTCAGTAAGTCCCTGATACACCGCTTGCAGAATAATGAGGGTGTCAGTATGAACACCATCAATACACTCTGTAACATTCTGGATTGTAAAATTGAAGATATTGCAACGCACTACAAAGACTAGCCTTAACCGAAGCATTCGTCACTGGCGCAGTCTTTTTATATGCGAAAAAAAGAAGCCAGTCACAACAAAGTGACCAGCTTCTCATTTTTATTTTTTTGTACGTTCCATATCTTGTCCCATTACCTGCTGCATAGCTTTCTGTCCACTGCGCCTTGCGACTTCTTCCTTTTTTTTCTCGTTCAATTTTGCAAGGATAGATTCTTTGGGACGATTCTTTTTTCTCTTTCGGTGCTGCATTATTTTTAAGTCCGTCAATCATATTGTAATTTGCTTCCTCTGTGATCTCCGCACTTCGCAGATATTCCCCATTCTCCATATACTTCTGCCAGTTATCCAGTTTCGGTTTACTATTTCCTGTCTGCTCCTGCACTGGCGGATGCAAATAGTCACGAATCTGCTGTTTTACCATATCGTCAAATCCATTATATACGCTGTCTACAATCACTTTGCCATTCTGATCTAAAATCACATACGCAACATTCGTTCCATACTGCTCATGCTCCATAAGGAAATAATTTTTCCCCTCTACCAACAGATAATCTACTACTTCCCAGGTTCCGTCTTTTCCCTCTATTTCATATCCAACTGTATCTTTTGTTAGTCCACCACTTTCTGAAGATGTGACTTTCATAAAATCAGGAATCTCTATAAAAGTGTCTTTGTTTACATAGTAAGTGGTCGTGACACCATTATCATTAAGAATCAGCACATCACCTGGTACTGACCGCATGACCTTTATAATTATGGGGCTGTTTCTGCTCCAGATCCTTTTTATCTGCTCTGGCGTTTCTCCCGGCTTCATTGTTCCAAGATACACCTGTTCATAATTTGCCACCTGCACCGGAATCTGATCCTGCGCAAGTTCTTCATATGTCCGGAAAAGAAGATTTCTCAATTCCGGTTTCTTTTTAACTGGTAAACTGCAAACTGACTTGTACTCATTCTCCATCCACCTCCAAATCTGCTTTATAAATTTCTACCGTTTTCTGCAATTCCTCATATCCCTCATCGCTAAGATAATAGAGCTTATGAATCGTTGTGAAAATCAGCAGCTTCATATCTTCGTCCAGATAGGAAAAAATCTCATCCATTGCTTCCATTGTCTGTACCCGGTTTCCTGCATCAAAAACTGCCAAAGCAGTATATTCATCTTCCTCAAATCTTACCATCATAATGACACCTCTCCCTTCTTATGTGTTCTGGATTTTTCTTTCGCTGCATTCTGTTCCTGCTCTTTTATTTTTACCTGACGTTCCCTGGAGTGCCTGAAGAACTGATTCTTTTCTGCTCTTTGGCTGTGAATCATTTTCTTTTTGTACAGATTTATCTCCAACTGTCTGCTCTGTGCTTTTGGTAAGCTCCTGCTTCTGAGCAAAATATTTTTCCACATCGTCCATTGCTTTCTGAACTAATGGACTCTCCTTATAATGTCGGATCATCTCCACACCTTCCCGGTCAACTTTTCCCAGTCGCATAAGATCATACGGTCCGTCATAATCACTTCCATCATGCAATTCAAATCCAACACCCTTTATTCCATTCATACGCTCTGCCGGGATAGTTTCATAGATTTGTAAGGCTTCCTCTAAAGTAAGATTTTCGTGATACTCGCCCATAACTGGAAATTCCATGCACTCTGCAACATAAAAAATGATTGTGGCTTCTGTCTGTTCCTGCTCTGACTGTCTGGTAAAAACAGAGTATGTTTCTGCATTTTCCAGACGTGAAAGTAATGACCGGGCAGTGATTACATCACTGTCTACATTCGATTCTTTTGCCACCTCAGTCAGCCAGTCTTTTAAACCTGCTGTCTCCCTGTGCAAAATATCCTCTGTGATTTTCTCGACCTGTTCGTCCCTATTTTCAACGGTATCCTTATATTCATAAATATCATATTCGTAACTAAAATTATCCAAGTCCACTGCTAGTTTCTTGATTTCCTGCTGATCAAGATAAGCTTCTGATTCCTTTATGTACTCTGCCAGAGTAATCCTTTCTTCTGAAATTGGGTTAATATCTACTTTAATGCCTGCTATTGCCATACCATAGGAATTCAATTTGTCAAAAAAACTATCTTCTCGAAGATTTCCTCGATAAGAAAGCACCACATCAAGATCAGAGTCTTCACAATACAGATCATCCCTGCTTCTGGAACCATACACTCTCGCCCCGATCAGTGTAACTTCATTTTCCAGTCCCATTTCTTCCAGAACTGCCCTTGTATGAGCCAGACGTCATATTCCACTTCTGCCCGATTCATTCCATTCAGTGCTGCTTCGCATCTGCCAAGCTCAGATAATGGCATTGGAACCACCCTGGAATAATGCTGCACAGCTTGACAGACTTGTTGCCATCAACGCAAACAGTAAAACCAGAACTCCTATGGACAGGAGGATATTCCTGTTCTGTGCCACAATCTCCTTGACCGCAGCCTTGGCTTTCTCCGTAAACCGCTGTGCGTTTACAAGTACTGCATCTTTCGCAGCCTTTCCCTGTTTCGCAGCCTGATACTGCTTCTGGTAACGTTTTTTCTGCAGTAATTTCTTTAAGGCAGACTGTTTTTTCTGCTCTGCTTCTTTCTGAACCGCCTTTTTTGCCTCATTGGAAGCACTAGTTCCAAACTGCAAGCGGGATTTTTCCATTTCTTCCAGAACGGATTCCCTTAATCGGTTATTTCTCTGCCGGTTCTCTTTTAACCGTTCCCGGACGTAAATTGACTTCCTTGCAAGACTTTCTCCCGCAAGTTCCATCTGATCTGCCGCATCAAGAGCCGCATTATCATCGGTATCCTCTCTAATCTTTTTTCTGACCATAGGCAGATACCGCTTCAGGAACAACGGTTGCTCCCTTTCTTGCCATTCCACTGCCGGGAATCATACCTTTGCCTTCATCTTCAAAAGAAAGACGGGATTTTGATTTTTTCTGTTCTTTTTAACGTCTGTTCCCTTTTCGTCTTGCCTTTGATCTCTTCCCGAAAATCTTCCATTGATTTTTCATCAACTTCTGACTTTTCATGGTAGCGTTTCTGCTCTTTTTGCTGCATAAGCTGTGACCATCTTTTTCTTTCGGCTCTGCCTGTCCGGTTCCGGTGTTTCAGAATCACGTTCAGTATCCCGTCCCGGATGCCCCCGGATACTTTCTTTACGAAGTCTGGAACGTGAAACAGACGGAGATTTCTCCCCGCCTGCCTTATCCTCACTCATTTCTGAGCTTTCCATTTCATCCGCTTCCGCAATTTCTTCCTGTTCCAGAAAAGCGTGTCTGGACTGTAATCTGTGTTTTCCCCTGTTCCTTCCTCAACCGGTTCTTCTGCAGTATGAGCTTTTCTCGCCTTTCCAAAATCCAATTCCTGTTCCCTGTGTCCGGCTGTTTTCTTCTCATCTGCCTCACGTCCGGTAATCCGCCTTTCTTTTTTACTGCGGAGATTTTCTTCCCGAAGTCCATCTCGGCTCATCTTCTGGACAGTCTTATCCCTTGCTTTATATTCATGCTCCTGCATGATCATCATCTCCTGATTTCATAATTTTTGTTCAGAAACGTGTTCCATCTGTTTTCAATGGCAATCGCCTTATCCTTTAATTTCACTGAAATATCGGAAAGATCACTCTGTAACTCTCGCTCCTGTGTATCTGCAAGCAACGTCAATGAATCCATTACTTCTAACAAACCAGCAATGCAAAGCATATCTTTATGTGCCATTTCTAAAAGTGATCTTTCAGATTTCCCATAAGCCCAAGTAATCTTCGATGTCCCAATCCCAGATACCTCCTGTTCCTGCCTTATCTGGTTCAGAATCCGGCTCTACACCGTCCTGCTCATTATCAAAAAAATCATTTTCATCGCACTCACTTTTCTCTTCCTGCTCTTCCAGATCACTTATCTCATCAAGCCAATCTTTCGTCAGATCTTCACAGCCAAATTCAAATTCTTCTGGCTCTTTCTCAGCTTTCATTTTGCTGAATTTTTTTGCAACCACAACCATACGCCCATTCCGCTGTGAATATTCGCATGTGGACAATGTAAGCAGCTTGTCCCCATATTCTGCTGTGATTCCGGTTTCATAGATTGCTTTTCGCTTAATTTCTCTAATAAAGTACTCATAATCTGCCCCTTTCTGTGCTTTTATAAAGCTGTAATAGTTAAAATCATTTCCGGTATAAACCGGTGTTGTAAATGCTGATAATATCTGATACTGTTCATTTCCCCATATGGTACGGAACAGGATTGTCGGATGCTCCTCATAAAATCCCCTGTCTTTATATTTTTCAAGGTCAGCAAACATCTTCCCACTGTTCATGTGATGCCCATAAATAATCAGATTGTCTGAATCTCCAGGCACACATTCCTCTGCCAGAAATAAGCAGCCATTTGCTGAGTATTCCCCATTAAAATCCCGATGCAGATAATAATTCTTATCTCCGTACTTGTACATAACTGGGTAGTCTATCTTTGTTTCATCAATCGTAAGCCACCCAATACAATCTGGATTTTCCTCATGCAATGCCAATATTCCAGCATCTACTTCTATAAAAGAATCGCCGGAAGAATTTTCTCCCGGCTCGTCTTCTTTCTCCTGTATAAGTTCCTGTAACTCTTGCTGTAACTGATTGTCCTGTCTTTCCTGTATGAACATTCCCATCAGAAAGTAAATACTGATAGTAAGCAAAATAATCGAAACAATCATCAATATTCCTGCTATAAACCGCCTCACTCTGCCGCTCCTCCTGTTAATCGTCCCTGTCTTTGATGCCGAGTTTTTCACGCTTTTCCACATCTTCCGGTTTCGATGACATTAACGCATACAGCATAAGAGAATTATCAAATCTGTCCTTAAACGGAATAATTGTATTTCCATAAAAATCAAGCCTTCTCCTGCTCCGCTGTTTGTTACATAGGAAAGCTGATGCGGAGAGATGTTAAAGCTGTTTGGCGAGAATCTGTCTGTCCCCGGATGCCTGGTTAAGCATCAGAATAAAGTCAGAGTTTTCAAAGATGTTCTCGATTTCTCTTGAAGCAAGCAGGTCTTTTACATTCTGTGTGATACCAGTCGGAATACCGCCCCACTTTCTGAATCTCTTCCAGATTTCCACGCTGTATGCTGCTGTCTGTTCTTCTTTCAGCAGTAAGTGGAACTCATCAATGTAATATCTGGTAGATTTATGTGCAGCACGATTGACTGTTACCCTGTTCCAGACCTGATCCTGTACAATGAGCATCCCCAGTTTTTTCAAGCTGTTTCCCAAGGTCTTTAATGTCAAAGCAGACCAGACGGTTATTCAACTCAACATTAGTACGATGATTAAATACTTTCAGAGAACCATTAACATAGATTTCACAGTGCCGTTGCCAGACGCTGTGCCTCTGGTTCTTCCTGCTTGCGAAGCAGATTGTATAAATCCTCCAAAGTATCGGCATCTTCTCCGGAACCGGATCTGCAAGATAGTCCTGATATACCAAGCGGACACAACGGTCAATAATTGTCTTTTTTCTATCGGCTCTAAGCCATTCTTTCCACCTACTACCGGTTCACAAAGCGAAAGAATAAAATCTGATTTCAGAGATAACGGATCGTCATCATCCGCATAATTGGTGTTAATATCCATCGGATTGATATAATCATGGCTGGTCGGTGAAATGCGGATAACCTGTCCATTGAATGCCCGGACTATAGGAAAATACTCGCCCTCTGGATCGCAGATAATAATATCGTCTTTTGTCACGATAAAAACATTGGTAATTTCACGTTTTGCCGCAAAGGACTTACCAGCTCCCGGAGTACCCACGATCAAGCCATTCGGGTTTTTCAGTTTCTTCCTGTCAGCCATAATCAGGTTGTTAGACAAGGCATTCAGACCGTAGTAAATGGATTCTCCACCCATAAATAATTCCTGTGTGGTAAACGGAACAAAAATCGCTGTTGAAGTTGTCGTTAATGCTCTTTTAATAGGAATCCAGATTTTTTCCAAGAGGCAGACAGCTCATCAGTCCCGGCTCCTGCTGATAGTCCAGACGTTTCAACGCACAATTATATTTCTGTGCAATTCCCGCAGTCTGAAATACCACATTTTCAAGTTCCTGCTTCGTCTGTGCAGTATTTAAAAACAATACCGTCACAAGGAACATTCTCTCATTTCTGGACTGTAAATCTTCCAGAAGCCTCTTTGCTTCCCCTCCGTAAGTATTTAAGTCTGATGGGATAATGTCCATATCATATCCGGAACGTACCGCTTTTTTCTGCTCCTCAATTTTCATCCTGTTAATATCTGTTACCTTACTCTTTACCAGCTTGATTGCTTTCATCTGGTCAATGGATTTGGATATGAAGATTCACAAGCAGATTGCAGTCCATTTCCAGAAATTCCGCAAGCATTTTATCAGTCAGCTCCGGTGCCAGAATCTGCAGGTAGGATACTGCCCCGATAGTATCTCCCATCTGAAAATCTTTTCCATTTTTAAAAACAAAACTGGATGGTGCAATATAGTCCTTGGTATTCAGTCCGGTACGCAACACATCTTCATAGTTAAACCGGAACGGGACTTTATTATCCTGGTTGAACGTTTCATACATAATCTGCAAACGCTCCACGCCATTCAACGGATAAGCAGACACCCCTAATACCTTAAAGTTATTGAGAATATCCGTTTCGATACGCTCCAGTTTCGGTTTTGCTTCCCGGATATTGTCTGCTTCGATTCCAAATGTAAGATACTTTGTTCTGACAAGACCATTATTTCCCTTTGCCAACCTGGTTTCTGAGCATTTGGGCAAACTCCATACGCAGGTCATCAAAACTGTCATTCTGCTTTTAATGCGAATCACATCTTCATATTCTGCCATATTGCTGTGATGGTTGATAAAAGACAGCTGAAATGAATTGTGCTGTCAAAGTAATTGAGGAAGTCACACCAGTTTTCAAAAATGGCATTCTTATCTTCATTCTGTGCCAACTGATAGTTGATGTCATAAAAACGAATCGTCTTTGAATAATACCCATCCTCCACACGACAGATTCCGTCTTTTCCCATTTCCCTGTATGGGATAGACTGCTGTGCGGTAATCTTCTTTTCCTTATTTTCACCCTTCTTATTGCTGCTCACTTTTTTGCAGCACACTTTTTCCCACTGGATTTTGCGGAAGAGGAAGCTGTCGGTTTCGTTTTCTTTTTATACTTTTTCTCTTTTTTCGCCTGCTTCTGTGCTGCTTTTTCTTCACGAGCAGCCAGCTTTGCTTCCTGTTTTGCACGTTTTTTATCTTCCTTTTCCTGTGCCTTATGAAGTTTCGCTTCATACTTCTGTGCTTTTTCCCATGCCCTGCTGCTCCCTTCTGCTTAATTTACGTCTTGGTCTGCGGACACCCCGGTGTCGCTCCAGTGCTTCATACCCCGTAACTATCGGTACTCCAGTCAAACGCTGTCTGTCCTTTGCATAATCTTCTGCCTCGTCCGGATCAAACACTGGTAAGTCATCAGCAGAATCCTCTTCATCCAACCACCAGTCCTCCAGATAAGAAGAATCTTCGTCATGATCAGGCAGCCATTTATCGTTTTCTTTTTTCCCACGAACTGTACCTCCCTTCGTTTTTGTTACAACTCTCTTTTTTCTCATACAGATTTTCCATCTGATACTTCCGTACCTTTGGAGGACGGATAAATTTCACGGTAATCATATTTTCAGGACTTTCTCTAAAGGAAGTCCGTCTTTCTCGTACATGGCAAATAAAAAGCCGGAAGCATCAACAGACACATTCCGGTTGCCGCATTACTGGAACCGATGATCCCTCTTGTAAGGAAATAAAACGGAAACCCTACTGCTGCAGCAATGCCAAGGCAGATGAGCTGACGTTTTGTAAGGTTCAGAATAATCTTATTTTTTACTTTTGTCAGATCTTTGGGTACTGATACAAAAAGCCATTTTCTATCATCTCCTCTTTCCAGTTTAATGTGCATTAAAGATACTCTTCGAGAAATTGGCTGTTTTCATAAGGCTGAAACATAGTACAACCGTATAAGCCATTACACTGAGCAATGCTGTATGCACGTTATCTGATACCTGTATATTAGCAACCAAGTACGGAATAAATGCCCACACACACCATGATAAAAAATCCCTGGAATGCCAATGCGAACAATCCTCTTAAATAATTGCTGCCAATCTGTCCCCATTCCCGATTGCTCATTGTTGCAAACGGAATTGCACCGATTGACGAATACAAGTAAATCTCAATCATACGTCCATAAAGAATGACCGTTATAAAACGGAAATAACCTTTAAACACAGGCTTGCCAGAAGTGTTTCCAGTGCCAGTATGACCAGTTCCCCTACTTCCATTGATTCCATCGCCGTTTCCATTGAAGTGATTACCGAATCAATGTTGATTGCTGTCAGCTGATTGATAACTCCTGCTGCCCGGTTCACTACATTCTGCCCGACATCAAAAATCGCCATTGTAATTGTAAAGGCATTACTTACGAACCAGACTGCAACCCACATTTTGAAAAATATTTGAAGAACATCCATGTATCAATGTCATGCGTGTTGTTCTTCTCTGTGAGCATGGAAATCAGCTCATAACACAGAGCAAAGGTTATAATCATCCCGGCAATCGGTACGATCACAGAATCCGACAGATTCTGGATCAGACTGAATATACTGCCACTCCACCCTGGGGCGTTTGCCCAACCTGACTTGCAATGTCACCGGTTTTTCATTAACACCGGTAAACATATTTGTCAGGTTTGAGCTGACCATGCCTGTAAGGAGGTTACGCATCCATTCTTCTATGGATTCAAAAATCTTATCCATGCGTGGGCTGCATCCTTGTAAATTGTCTTGAGCTGCGACTGTGACT
>VOFG01002961.1_pt1 | contig 50878 bp, 56 predicted proteins | sample 5384171 | NCBI WGS metagenome assembly VOFG01 (sample SAMN12384726, study PRJNA508395) | human gut metagenome | isolation source: healthy gut F | host: Homo sapiens
TATAATATGGTAGGTCTGCTATTGGGGACTTTTCGTCCGCCGCCCTTTTCAGTACCGGCGGCGGCGCGTGCGGTGCTCTCTGCGCGGGATCTCCTGGCGCGGAAAGGGCTTGTCAATGAGAATGATATCGTCCCCGATCTGCTTGATACACTCCCATGGGATGCAGTATTCCTCTCCCCGGCCGAACAGCCCGAAAAAGCGGTACGGCCCGGGAATGATGAGTGCGGTGAGCTGCCCGTCCGGCAGCCTGCATTCCACGTCGCCCACATAGCCCAGGCGGCAGCCGTCGCAGATGTTGATGACCTCCTTGCAGCGGAAGTCGGCAAAGCGGCAGTTCATGCGCATCCCCTCCTGTTCCCTTTCATTGTATTTCCGGAACAGGAAGTCCTATCCCTCGCATTTCCCGCGACTTCTCTCCGGGCTATGCCGGAGAGAAAATTTTTCTACGGAGGTTCCCACACATGACAGAGATCCAGCTCAATATGTACCATGCCCTCGCGCTTGGCGCCGCCATGTACGCCCTCGGTCTGGTGCTGACGAAGAAGATCCCCGTGTTCAGCCGCTTCTGCATCCCCGCTCCCCTGGTCGGCGGTCTGTGCTTCGCGATCTTCAACACCATCCTCTATGCCACGGGCACGGCGGTCATCACCTTTGACGACACTCTGCAAACGGTCTTTATGATCTTCTTCTTTACGACCGTCGGCTTCACCGTCAGCATTCCGATGCTGCTCAAGAGCGGCAAATCCGTCATCATGCTCCTTATTTTGAGCGTTGTGATGATCATTTTGCAGAATGTCGTCGGCAGCGGCGTGATGGCGCTCATGGGCAAAGATCCGCTCTACGGCCTCGCCTGCGGCTCCATCGCGATGATCGGCGGCCCCGGCACGGCGGCGGGTATTGGTCCTGACCTTGATGCGGCCGGTGCCATCGGCGGCACGACGGTCGCCGTCGCGGCGGCGACGTTCGGCCTCATCTTCGGCTCGCTCCTCGGCGGCCCGATCGCCCGCAAGCTCATCGTCAAGAACCACCTGCGCGACGAGCTCGCAGAGCAGACGGTGGAAGAGGATGTCGACGACACGTATTACAACACCCACGCCAATAACTTTGTCTACGGTTTCCTGCTGCTGATGTTCTGCGCCGGCGTCGGCAACGTCGTCAGCGTTCTGCTCACGAACCTCTGCGGCTTCAGCTTCCCCATTTACATTGGTTCGATGCTCGTGGCCGTCGTCGTGCGCAACGTGATCGACCACTTCAAGATCATGGAATTCCCCGCCGCCGAGATCAGCACGATGGGCAACATGTTCCTCGCGATTTTCCTCTCGATGGCGCTCTCGGGCCTCAAGCTCTGGCAGCTCGTCGATCTGGCGCTGCCGATGATCGTCGCCCTCGCCGCCGAGGTGCTGCTGATGGTCGTCTTCTCGCTTCTGGTCGTCTTCCCGGTCATGGGCCACGACTACGACGCCGCGATGATCACCGCTGGCTTCATCGGCTTCGGCATGGGCGCCACGTCTAACGCCATGGCCAACATGCAGGCTGTTTCCCGCCGCTACGGTCCCTCTCCCTCGGCCTACTTCGTCATCCCGATGGTCGGCGGCCTCTTCAACGACTTCTTCAACGCTGCGATCATTGCATTCTGTATCGGTCTTCTTGCGTGAGAACCGTTTGAGGGCGCAAAGTCCATCGAAGCGCGCCGAACGATAAAAAATATCCCCGCTTCCCGTTCCGTATGTTTCCGCCGCGTGCGGACATACTGAAAGCACTACGCATGGGAGGCGGGGATTCTTTTTATGCTTGGCAAGGTGGAGATCTGCGGCGTGAACACGACAAAGCTGCCGACGCTGACCGCCGCGGAGACGGACGCGCTGCTTCATCGCGCAAAGGACGGCGACGCAGCCGCGCGCGAAAAGCTCGTCGAGGGCAATCTGCGGCTGGTGCTGTCGGTCATCCAGCGCTTTTCCGGCCGAGGGGAAAACGCGGACGACCTCTTTCAGGTCGGCTGCGTGGGGCTGCTAAAGGCCATCGACAACTTCGACACTTCGCAGAATGTTCGTTTTTCCACCTACGGCGTGCCGATGATCATCGGCGAGATCCGGCGGTATCTGCGCGACAACAGCTCCATTCGCGTCAGCCGCTCGATGCGCGACACGGCCTACCGCGTCCTGCAGGCGCGGGAAAAGCTCCAGCGTGAAAACCAGCGCGAGCCCACGGTCGAGCAGATCGCGCGCGAGCTCGATATCCCGCGCGAGGAGGTCGTCTTCGCCATGGACGCCGTATGCGACCCCGTGTCGCTCTTTGAGCCCATCTACTCCGACGGCGGCGACGCCGTGTGCGTCATGGATCAGGTGCGCGACAACAAGAACACCGACGAGGACTGGCTCGAGCAGATCGCGCTCAAGGAGGCCATGGCGCGCCTGAGCGAGCGCGAGCGCCAGATCCTCGCCCTGCGCTACTCCGACGGCAAGACGCAGATGGAGGTCTCAAGTGAGATCGGCATCTCGCAGGCGCAGGTCTCGCGCCTTGAGAAAAACGCCATCAAGAGCATCAAGAAGAATATGTAGACTCAGACAAAAAGGAGCGGAAATGTTTCCGCTCCTTTTCCCGTTTCTTCTCTTGACTTTATCCGCCATTTTATTACAATATAGTATGTATTTTTGCGCCGGTGGGATGCTCCTCCGGCAAATCCGGATCAAATGGAGGTTCCTTCCATGCATTACAACGTCATCATCATTGGCGGCGGCCCCGGCGGCATCTTCTCCGCCTACGAGCTGACAAAGGATCGCAGCGACCTGCGCGTCGCCGTGTTCGAGGCCGGTCACAGCCTTGAAAAGCGCCACTGCCCCATCGACGGCGACAAGGTCAAATCCTGCATCCGCTGCAAGAGCTGCTCGATCATGAGCGGTTTCGGCGGCGCGGGCGCATTTTCCGACGGCAAATACAACATCACCAACGACTTCGGCGGCACGCTGCACGAGTACATCGGCAAAACAGGCGCTCGACCTCATGCACTATGTCGACGAGATCAACATGGCCTACGGCGGCGAGGGCACGAAGCTCTACTCCACCGCCGGCACGAAGTTCAAAAAGCTCTGCATCCAGAATAAGCTCAACCTGCTCGACGCCTCCGTCCGCCATCTCGGCACGGACGTGAACCTCGTCGTGCTCTCGAACCTCTATGACCTGCTCAAGGACAAGGTCGACTTCTACTTCGATTCTCCCGTCACCACCATCGCCCGCGAGGGCGAAGGCTACCGCGTCACCGTCGGCGAGACGGACTATACCTGCGATAAGTGCATCGTCTCCGTCGGCCGCGTCGGCAGCAAGTGGATGGAGGGCGTGTGTCAGGAGCTCAAGATCCCCACGAAGTCGAACCGCGTCGATATCGGTGTGCGCGTCGAGATCCCCGCCGTCGTCTTCTCCCACCTGACTGACGAGCTCTACGAGAGCAAGATCGTCTATCGCACGGAAAAGTTCGAGGACAACGTCCGCACGTTCTGCATGAACCCCAACGGCATCGTCGTCAACGAGAACACGAACGGCATCGTCACGGTCAACGGCCACAGCTATGAGGATAAGTCCCTCCAGACCGAGAACACGAACTTCGCGCTTCTCGTCGCCAAGCACTTCTCCGAGCCGTTCAAGGATTCCAACGGCTACGGCGAGTCCATCGCGCGCCTGTCCAACATGCTTGGCGGCGGCGTCATTGTCCAGCGCTTCGGCGATCTCGTCCGCGGCCGCCGCAGCACGGTCAAGCGCATCGAAGAAGGCCTCGTCACGCCGACGCTCGCGGCGACCCCCGGTGATTTGAGCCTTGTGTTGCCCAAGCGCATTCTGGACGGCATCATCGAGATGATCTACGCGCTCGACAAGATCGCGCCGGGCACCGCAAACGACGATACGCTCCTCTACGGCGTGGAGGTCAAGTTCTACAACATGGAGGTCGCGCTCGACGAGCACCTTGAAACGCCGTACAAGGGGCTCTATGTCATCGGCGACGGCAGCGGTATTACGCATTCGCTGTCGCACGCATCGGCAAGCGGTGTTTATGTTGCCAGAGAGATTCTGGAAACGGTTTAACAAAACCATTTGCAAATTGTTCCGCGCAGGCGCGGGATATTTCCGCACCGTGCGGAAGTGCGTAAAAGGGGGGATACTCTCTTTCTCGAAAGAGAGTATCCCCCTTTGCAACCCCCGAGAGAAAGGACGAGGGGCCTTCCCCCTCGACCCCGCACATTGCCAGATTGCAGCTCGAAGAACTGCACGCGCTGCGCAATGTAAGTGCGGTGTACATGGCTTCGCCATGAATCTCTGCGATTCGTTACCAGTCGCAACCGCGCCTTACTCCGTGAGGCGCGAGTGACGGTAGCACGGCGGCAGACTGCGTGCGGGCGGCATTGCTGCGCTCGCCGCGGGAAAATGAAAAGCTACCGACTAACACACCGGTAGCTTTCAGATAAATTCGATAATATCGTTTGGGGTGCAGTCGATCAGTTTGCAGAGCTTTTCCAGCGTCAGCAGTGTGATGTTCTTTCCCTTTTTCAGCGAATCCAAAGTCTTATTGTCAAGCCCATTTTGCAGCAGATAATACTGCGAAATACCTTTTTCCTGCAACGTTTTCCATAAAGGCTCGTAACTGATGATTGTCCTCACCCCACCTTCTTACGATCCTATTATATGGAGCAAAGCGAAAAACAAGTATTGTGTATATCTCCACAATGCGGTAGAATGCCATCAAGGAGGGATGCACTATGACAACTTATAAAAGCCTCTACCACCTGATGGTACGCTCCATGAGCGAAGCCATCGACCTTTACGATGAGGGCAAGGGCATTCTTGCCCGTGAAGTCCTGAAAAAAGCCCTGTTAGACGCAGAAGAACAAGTCATCACACATGATATCATCCCCGACGAGCCTATCGGCAGTACCGATTCAGCAGAAAACTAAAAAAATCCCCAGCGCGGCGAGCAAAGCAATGCCGCTCGCACGCAGTCTGCCGCCCAACTACCGTCACTCGCGCCTCACGATAGTAAGGCGCGGTTGCGACTGGTAACGAATCGCAGAGATTCATGGCGAAGCCATGTACGCACTTACATTGCGCAGCGCGTGCAGTCATTCAAGCTGCAAACTGCCAATGTCGGGGGTCGAGGGGTCCTCCCCTCGTCTTTCTCTCGGGGGATTTAAAGGGGGGATACTCTCTTCGAAAAGAGAGTATCCCCCTTTATTTGCCCGTTTCCGCGCAGCGCGGAAATTTCCGCCCCTGCACCGGTGCAGATTTATTTTTTAAAGCTGTCTTTCAGCGTCACAGATCTGTTGAACACCAGATGCTCCTCGGAGCAATCCTTGTTATCAAGGCAGAAATACCCAAGGCGCATGAACTGGAAGCTCGGCGCGGTCTTGCCCTTCTTTTCGGTCTTGTCGTACGCCGCGGCGATGTCGCGCATGCGCGGCTCGACCTTGCAGCCGGTCAGCACCTCGAGCGAATCGGGGTTCATGCAGGCAAGGAAATCCTTGTCCGCGCCGTCGGGTGCGGGGTCGCTGAACAGCTCGCTGTAAACACGCACCTCGGCGTCCAGCGCGGTCGCGGCGTCGACCCAGTGGATCGTCGCGCCCTTAACCTTGCGGCCGTCGGCGGGATCGCCGCCCGGCGAGTTCGGGTCGTACTCGGCGTAGACCTCGACGACGTTGCCGTTTTCATCCTTCTTGCAGCCCGTGCAGGTGATGAGGTACGCGCCCTTGAGGCGGCACTCGGGGCCGTTCGGCGTCAGGCGCTTGTACTTGGGCACGGGGACTTCCATGAAGTCGTCGGCCTCGATCCAGCACTCGCGGGAGAACGTGATCTCATGCGTGCCGGACGCAGGATCGGTCGGGTTATTTTCGACCGTGAACGTCTCGCTCTTGCCCTCGGGATAGTTCGTGATGACGAGCTTCACCGGATGCAGCACGCCCATCGTGCGCTCAGCCTTCTCGTTGAGGTCTTCGCGCAGGCAGTGCTCGAGGAAGCTGTATTCGACCACGCTCGCGCTCTTGGCAACGCCGATGCGGTCGCAGAAGTTGCGGATGGACGCAGGCGTGAAGCCGCGGCGGCGCAGGCCGCACAGCGTCGGCATACGCGGATCGTCCCAGCCAGAGACGATTCCCTCTTCGACGAGCTTTCTGAGCTTGCGCTTCGACATGACCGTGTGATCGATGCCAAGGCGGGCAAACTCGATCTGGCGCGGCTTATTGGGCACGGAAACATTGTTCACCACCCAGTCGTAGAGCGGGCGGTGCGCCTCGAATTCGAGCGAGCACAGCGAGTGCGTGATGCCCTCGAGCGCGTCCTGAATGGGGTGCGCAAAGTCGTACATCGGGTAGATGCACCACTTGTCGCCCTGACGGTGATGGTGCATGTAGCGGATGCGGTAAATAACAGGGTCACGCATGTTGAAGTTGCCGGAGGCTAAGTCGATCTTTGCGCGCAGCGTGCGGCTGCCCTCAGGGAACTCGCCGTTTTTCATGCGCTCGAAGAGGTCGAGGTTCTCCTCTACATCACGGTCGCGGTACGGGGAGATGGCGGGCTTGCCGATGTCTCCGCGGTACTCTCTCGCCTGCTCGGGCGTCAGGTCGCAGACGTAGGCAAGGCCCTTTTTGATGAGCTCGACAGCGTACTCGTAGTCCTTTTCAAAATAGTCGCTGCCGTAGAAGAAACGGTCGCCCCAGTCGAAGCCCAGCCAGTGGATGTCCTCTTTGATGGCGTCGACAAATTCGACGTCCTCCTTCGTGGGGTTCGTGTCGTCCATGCGCAGGTTGCAAAGGCCGCCGAAGCGCTCAGCGGTGCCAAAGTCGATGGTCAGCGCCTTGCAGTGGCCGATGTGCAGATAGCCGTTCGGCTCCGGCGGAAAACGGGTGTGGACCTGCTGGCCCTGGAAGCGCCCACCCTCCGCGATGTCTTCTTCGATGAAGGCGTCGATAAAATTTTTGCTGCCGGATTCGCCCTCAGCGGCGGCAGTCTTGACTTCCTCAGCCATATGATCCATTCCTTTCTTCGCGTCTGCTGTGAGGCAGACAAAATAATGAAATATTATATCCCGTATTGGGAGTTATTGCAAGCATAATATGCTTGCAGATTCCCTGCACCGGTGCAGGGGTGCGGGACAAAGGGGATATTCTCTTTCGCGAAAGAGAATATCCCCTTTGGAACCCCAAGAGAAAGGCGTTTAGATTGGCAGTCGCGGGCTTGAATGACCTTGATGCCTCCGGAATGGAAATACCTGCGCGCGGCGATGCCGCGTTTAGTTCTTCTATACGATTTGGCCTACTTCTATTTTCGCTGTCGCTTTGCCTGCGATTCGTTACCCTTACGCAATTTCCGACTACTTCAGATTTGTACAAACTTGCCATTGCCTGCCAAGGCGGCATTGCTGGCGCTCGCCGCAATATACGCACTATCGGTAGACGGTGATTAGGCTGTACCAAAACGAGATCAGCAGAGCGGCAGCGGATAATAGGAGCAGAGGCAAGTCGTATCGCAGCGCCAATGGCAGTGAGCGATGCGATGCTGCCACGCAGGCTCCCGATTCCGCAGGCTGTGCACCTCTTCAAGCCCCAATCTCGCAATGTCAAAACCTTTCTCTTGGGGGATTTAAAGGGGGCTGTTCTCTTTTGTGAAAGAGAACAGCCCCCTTTGCCCCGCTCCCCCTGCGGGCACGCAGGGATAATTTCACTCTTTATTGAAAGAGCCTTTCAAGCTCTTCCCTGCTCATCAGCAAATTGAGCACCTCCACCAGCGCATTTGTGCTCAAATGCTCCGGCAGCTCCAGCCTTTTGCACAGCGCTTTGCGCTTTTCCACGCTGTCCGGGCCGATCAGGCCGAGGTCATAAAGATCTGCTTTTGTGATGGATTTTCCCTTTACAGTGCTTTCTTCATCAATGGTCGCGCCCGCGCGGCGCAGGGCGTCAAGCAAAATTTCCGGCTTCATGCCCTCGACGCCGAGCTTGCCCTCCTTGCCGCCCTTGCGCTTGCGCTTCTCCTTGCCGTAGATGTCCGGTACGTAGGCTTGCAGCACACGACCCTCGGGGATATTGCCCTTGACGCGGTTGCGGATCACGAATCCCGCGCCGTCGGGGTCGGTGAAGAGGATGATGCCCCGCTCCTTGGCAAGCTTTCGCAAAAAGGCCTGCTTTTCCTTGTCGTTGAACACGGCGAAGCCGCCGAGCTCCACGATGACCGCGTCCACGACCTGCGAGAGCGTGTTTTTGTCGTACCGCCCCTCGACGACGATGACTTCCTTTACCTTCGGCTTTGCCATAGATTCACTTCCCCTGTGCAAGGCGCATCAGCAGCAGCTTGAGCTCACCCTCGCTGTCGATTCCCTTTTCACTCTTCATGCGTTGGTCGAGCCGCTGGCACATGAGAAGGCTCTGGCTGCACCACTCGCTCGTCGTTTTGCGCGCCGCCTCCATCAGTAAGCGCGCGGGATAGTCTGACCGCATCCCCCACAGCTCCATGAGCCAGAGCTTGTCCTTGCCGTTGTCGAGCGCGATGCGCGCGGTGTAGATGCGCCGCAGCTCCTTGCTGATGACGGCCAGAATGACAAACGGCTCCTCCTGCTTTTTGAGCAGCTGACCCAAAAGCTCCGACGCGCGGCCGTAGTCGCGCTTCGTGATGGCGTTCGTCATATCGAACACCACCGCGTCGAGCACAGGATCGGCCACAGCGTTGATGTCGTCGGTCGTGATGTTCTTTCCCTTGGTGTAGGCGCCGATCTTCTCGATCTCCGGCACAAGGCCGGTCATCAGCGCGCCGCAGGTGAAGATCAGATGCTCCGCCGTCTGCGCGTCGATGCCCTTGCCCAGCGCGCGGAAGCGCCGCGCGATCCAGTTGATGAGGTCGCTGCGCTCCTGCGCCTCGAACTTGACGCTCTGCGCGTTTTTGTCGAGCGCCTCGTAGAGCTTTTTATACGTCTTGCTCGGCTTGTACTCGATGAGGTCGTACACGAACACAAGGCAGCAGTACGGCGGAAAGTCATTGAGTAGCGCGATGAGCGCCGTGCGCTGCTCCTCGGGGAGCTTAAAAAGGTCACAGTCCGTCACGACGATGAGCGTGCGCTCGGCCATCATCGGCATCGCCTCGACCGCTTCGTTCAGCTCCTGCATTGTCAGCGTCTTGCCGCTCAGGCGGTGGTAGTTGAACTCCTCAAAGCCCGCGGGGACGAGCTTTTTTTTGATCTCGCCGAGGTAGTATTCGCGCAGATAGCTCTCCTCGCCGTAAAAGATGTAGACCTGACCGATATTGCCCGCGCTCAGGTCGCTTTTTAATTTCTGATAGCCCTTGTTGGGCGTTTTTCTCTCTGCCATGTAGTCCTCTCAGTCCACTGTGATCAATATATTGCCCTGCATGTCCGTGCGGTAGACCGTCATGCCCGCGTCCGTCAGGCGCAGCAGCGCCTCCTCGGTCGGATGGCCGTAGCTGTTGTCGCCCACGCTGATGACGCCGACCTCCGGCGTCACCGATTCGAGCAGCGTCGTACCGGTGGAATACTTCGAGCCGTGATGTCCGACGAGCAGCACTTCGATATCCGGTAAATCATAGGTCTCGACGAGCTTCGTCTCGGTTTTTGCGTCCATATCGCCGGTGATGAGCGTGTCGAAATCGCCGAGCGAGCACAAAATCGTCAGGCCCAGCTCGTTCGCGCCCTTGTCGCCGAGCGGCGGGTAGATGTTCATCGTCGACGCGCCGTTCGTGATCTCCGTCACCTCGGTGACATAGTGGATGTTCACGCCGTAGCGCTCGGCGAGCGCCTCGACCTCATCGCGGTCACCCTCGCCCGCGTCGATATCGGCAAGGTAGATGGTATCGACATCCACGCGCGCAAAGAGCGCGGCAAGGCCGTTGGCGTGGTCCTCGTGATAGTGCGTCAGCACCACGGAGTCGAGCGTCGCCCCTGCGGAGCGCAGATAGTCCGCCGCGATCGCGCCGGCGTCGATGTAGGAATTTTTGCTGCCGCAGTCCACGAGTGCCGCGTGGCCCTCGGAAATGAGCAGCACGCTCTCCCCCTGCCCCACGTCGAGCGCGACGACGTTCAGCCCGCCCTGTTCATAGTGTAGGGCATTGACCTTTGCCGCGGCGAAGAGCGACAGGACGGAAAGCCCCACCGCCGCAAAATAACGGTACTTCCCGCGCTTTGCCAGCGCGCAGGTGATGAAGATCGCGTACACGTACGCAAGCCATGCGACGGAAAACGCGGTGTTAAAGTAAATGGCGTGGAACGGCAGCTCCTCCAAAAGTCCTGCGATGGCAAGCACCGCGCGGATGCCGAGCGCCGGCACAAAGGCACAGGCCGCGCCGAGCTGCGGCACAGCCGCCGCGATCAGTACCGAAAGTAATCCCAGCGCGAACACGACGCTCACGAGCCACAGGCAAAGCAGGTTGCTCAAAAGCGACACGATGGAGAGCGTTCCGAAATAGTAGCACGCAAGGGGCGTGGAAAACACCATCGCGCCGAGCGTCGTCGAAAACGACAGCAGCGCCGCGCGCACAAGCTTGTGCTTGCCGTGGGCACGCTTCGTGAGCTTCGGCGTCAGCCAGATAATGCCCGACACCGCGGAAAACGATAATTGTAAGCTGATGCTTGCGATGGCGAACGGATTTTTGAGTAAAATGAGCAGCAGCGCAAACGAGATGGACGTCGGCGGGTCGTTGTCGCGCCCCAGAAGCGGCGCGATCATGCCCATCGAGATCATGATGCACGCGCGCAGGATGCTCGGCGTCAGGCCTGTGACGAACGCATAGAGGAAAATGAGCGGGATCGTCACGGCGCAGCGGAGCTTTTTCCGCTTATCGCCCATCAGCGAACCGATCAGCGACGCCAGAAAGCAGCAGTGCAGACCCGAGACGGCCATCACGTGGGAAAGGCCCACCTCGGATAAGTTGCTCGCGTCCTCCTCGTCGAGATATTTCTTGTCGCCCAGCAGCAGCGCCCGCAGAAATGCACCCTCGCGCTCGCTGTAGCTGCGCTCAATGGTCTCACCGAGCGTCCTTGCGATGCGCTGCGGCAGATACTTGAGCGCGCCCGCGTTTGTGTCGTCATAAGTCGGGTCGCCGCGCTGATAGAGCAGGATGTAGACGCCTTTGGCTGTGAAATTGCGCAGATGCAGTCCCTTCCCTGTCGGGTCGGTCGCGCTGTTGAACAGCGCCTCCGCCGTCACGTGCGCGCCGGGCTCGAGGTCCATAAGATCCGCGTCACCGTAGTAGATGGCCCGCCCCGGCAGGCCGCGGTTCAAGATCTTCACCGTGACCTTCGCGCCGTGGCTCGTCTCCTCGGCATAGCCCAAAAGCTCGACCTCAACCGTGTCCTGCGTGCCGAGCAGCGCGTCGTTCGGCGCTTTGATAAAATGCGCATAAAGCGTGTTGTACCCGAACGCAAAGGCAAGCCCCAGCGCGCACAAAAACGCGCGCTTTGCCCAGTCCCCGCGCTTGTTTGCGCAGCCATAAAGTCCCATGACAAGCGCCGCCGCGGCAAACACGCCGCACAAAATGAGCGCCCACTGCGCACTCAGTAAATACTGCGAGAGCGCAACGCCCGCCGCAAACGCCGCGCAGAAAATCGCCAGTACTCTCATCGGCGCGCAGGGTCGTCCGTCAGCCCGAGCAAGTAGTCGGTGCTGACGCGGTAGTAGTCGGCGAGTTTGATGACCGCCCACACGGGAATTTCTCTTTCGCCGCTCTCGTAGCGGCGGTACACGCTGCGGTGCATATTGAGCATATCCGCGATCTGCTGCTGCGTCTTGTCATTGTCTTCGCGCAGGTCACGCAGTCGTTTGGTATCCATAAACAATCACCCGGTACAATGCTACCAAACGGCAACATTATTTCCGGTAATTGTGTCCAAACGGAGCCTTTTGTAGTATAGCAGCAACGATTGCTTTTGCCAAGGGGCAAATGCTTGTTCCCTGCACCGTGCAGGGGATGGATGCAGCGCTGCGCGCTGCCAATTTCGCTTCCCCTACGGGAAAACAATCAGCCCGGAGGCCAAGTCATGTCGCGGCCGGCGAGAACATGAAAATGCAGATGCGGCACGCTCTGTCCCGCCTGCTCGCCGATGTTGGACACGACGCGGTAACTCTCAATGCCCTTCTCCTTGGTGAGCTTGGCAATGACCTCGAAGATGTGCGCGACGACGGCGCTGTTTTCTTCGTTCACGCCCGCGACAGATGCGATGTGCGCCTTCGGGATCACAAGAAAGTGCACCGGCGCCTGCGGCGCGATGTCGTTGAAGGCATAGCAGAGGTCGTCCTCGTAGACCTTGTTCGACGGGATGTCGCCCGCGATGATCTTGCAGAACAGACAATCAGACATGTTTTATCGCTCCTTTCTGTAAAGTAATTTTATCTTACACAAATTGATTTTTCTCGGCATCGTAGGTGTAACCGATGCCTGCAAGCGTTTTTTCGATGCTCTCGCGCGCAACAAGTCCAGATCGTCGCACAGCGCGTCAAGAGAATCGTAAAAATCGCGCAGCTTCATATTCACGGCGCTCAGCAGCATCGCCGGATCTTTCGGTAACGCCGCCATCAGCCGAGCTTGCTCAGGATGAGATCATCCACCGCCGCGAGCGCGTCGTCGACCTTGCTGACTTCGGTGCCGCCGCCCATGGCAGAGTCGGGCTTGCCGCCGCCCTTGCCGCCGTAGATAGGCGCGATGGCCTTGATGATATCGCCTGCCTTGACGCCGCTTGCGACCGCATCCTTGCCGCACACGGCCAGAAGCGTGACCTTGCCGTCCTTGACGGAGGCGAGCACGCCGACGATCTTGGGCTCCTTGTCGCGCAGGAAGTCGCCGAGCTTGCGCAGGGCGTTTGCATCCATGCCGTCGCGCTGGGCGGTGACGAGCTTCAGGCCCTTCACTTCCTTGGCGGAGGTCAGGAACGTGCGCGCCTCGCCGAGCGATGCCTGCTCCTTGAACTTTTCAAGCTGGCTCTTGATCTCCTTCATCTCGCTCAGCATGCCGCCGATGCGGCTTTCGAGCTCGTTCGACGTGGTCTTCAAGAGCTGGGCCGCGCGGAGGAGCTTCTCCTGGCCGCTTCTAAGCTCTTCGAGCGTCTGTTTGCCGGTGATAGCCTCGATGCGGCGCACGCCGGAGGCAACGCTGCCCTCGCTCTTGATGCGGAAGAGGCCGACCTTGGCGGTGTTGTCAAGGTGCGTACCGCCGCAGAACTCCATGGACACATCGCCCATCTCGACCACGCGGACAACGTCGCCGTACTTTTCGCCAAACATGGCGACAGCGCCCTTCTTCTTCGCTTCCTCGATGGGCAGCACCTCGGTCACAACGGGGATGCCGCGCAGGATCGCGTCGTTGACGAAGGTATCGACCGCGAGCAGCTGCTCGGGCGTGATGGACTCAAAGTGCGTGAAGTCGAAGCGCAGACGGTCGGGCTCAACAAGAGAACCGGCCTGATGCACGTGGTCGCCGAGCACCGCCTTGAGCGCGGCGTCGAGAAGATGGGTGGCCGTGTGGCCGCGGCGGATGGCCATGCGGCGCTCCACATCAATGGATGCCGTCACGGTGTCGCCGAGCTGGAAGCTGCCGTGGATGACCTTACCTGTGTGCATGAACTTGCCGCCCTTGTTCTTCTGGACATCCGTGACCTCAAACACGGCCTCGCCGCAGCGGATGACGCCCGTATCGCCGATCTGGCCGCCCATTTCGGCATAGAACGGAGTCTTGTCGAGCACGATGATGCCCTCCACGCCGCTCATCATAGCCTCGGCCTGCTCACCCTCGACCACCAGCGCGACGACCTTCGCATCGTCGGCGGAATCGTGGTCGTAGCCGACAAATTCCGTGGACGGAATGTCCTTGCCGAACTCAACGCCTGCCCAGCCGAGGTCACCGAGCGCCTTGCGCGCCTCGCGGGCGCGGGTCTTCTGCTCCTGCATCTCGTGGTCAAAGGCCTTGCGGTCGAGCGTCATGCCCTCGTCCTCGACCATCTCGACCGTCAGGTCGATGGGGAAGCCGTAGGTGTCGTACAGCTTGAACGCGTCCGCGCCGGAGAAGACGGTCTCGCCCTTCTCCTTGTGGGCGTTCAGAAGCTCGGTGAAGATCTTCATACCGCCGTCGATGGTCTTGGCAAAGTTCTCCTCCTCGGTGCGGATGACCTTGGTGATATAGGCCTGACGCTCGCGCAGCTCGGGATAATGGCCTTCGTTCTCGTGCACGACCGTATCCACGACCTCATAGAGGAACGGGCGGTTGACGCCAAGCAGCTTGCCGTGGCGGGCCGCTCTTCTCAGCAGGCGGCGCAGCACGTAGCCGCGGCCCTCGTTGCTGGGCAGCACGCCGTCGCAGATCATAAAGGAAGCCGAGCGGATGTGGTCGGTGATGACGCGCAGGGACACGTCTTTCTCGCGGCTCTGGCCGTAGCTCGCGCCGGTGATCTCCGTGACCTTGTTCGTGATGTTCATCACCGTGTCGACGTCGAAGAGCGAATCAACGTCCTGGCACACAACGGCCAAGCGCTCAAGACCCATGCCGGTGTCGATGTTCTTCTGCTTGAGCTCGGTGTAGTGGTCGTGGCCGTCGTTGTCGAACTGGGAGAAGACGACGTTCCAGACCTCCATATAGCGGTCGCAGTCGCAGCCGACGGTGCAGCCGGGCTTGCCGCAGCCGTACTTTTCGCCGCGGTCGTAGTATATTTCAGAGCAGGGGCCGCACGGACCGGAGCCGTGCTCCCAGAAGTTGTCCTCCTTGCCGAACTTGAAGATGCGATTCTCGGGGATGCCGATCTCCTCGTGCCAGATGCGGAACGCCTCGTCGTCGGCGGGTGTGGTCTCGTTGCCGGCGAAAACAGAGGGATACAGGCGGTTCGGGTCGAGGCCGACCCACTCGGGGCTCGTCAGGAATTCCCACGCCCAGTGGATGGCCTCGGTCTTGAAATAGTCGCCGAACGAGAAGTTGCCGAGCATTTCAAAGTACGTGCCGTGGCGCGCGGTGTGGCCGATGTTCTCGATGTCGCCGGTGCGGATGCACTTCTGGCAGGTGGTCACGCGGTGGCGCGGGGGCTCCTGCTCGCCGGTGAAGAACGGCTTCATCGGCGCCATACCGGAGTTGATGAGCAGCAGCGACGCGTCGTTCTGCGGGATCAGGGAAAAGCTGGGCAGGCGCAGATGGCCTTTTGTCTCAAAAAAGTGCAGGAACATTTCCCGCAGCTCATTGAGGCCGTAATACTTGGGCTGAGACATGGTTGGTTTCTCCTTTTATTGTAAAATTTACTGTTGTTCGTTCTGTGTTTTCAGATAAGCGCTCAGTTCCACGAGCTCACGGTCGAGATTTTTATAGAACTGCGTGACGTGCCATCCGTCGCAGAGCGCGTGGTTGATGAAAAGTGACATCGGCAGCATCATGCGGCCGTTTTCCTCGCGGTATTTTCCCCAGGCGAAGCGCGGATTGCTGTCGTCTGCGCCGCCGGCGGGCTCTTTGATCTGCGTGTAGTAGAGCCACGGCACGCAGGAGACGAAGAAATTCGCCAGCACGTCGCCATCCTCGGTCAGCGTACCGCGCTCGAGCGTCTCCTTCTGCCGCCGCTTGCCCTCGGCGACAAACTTTTCGTAAGACGACAGATCGTCCTCAAGCAGGCAGTAGACGTAAACGCCCGTGCCGTCGGGCTTCATCACGGTGTACGACGGGTCACAGTGATCATACTCAACGACCTGACCGTCGGGCAGCAATCTCCGCCGCAGCTCGGGCACGGCGTTCGCCGCGCGCATCACCGCATAGAGATAGCTGAGGAAAAACGGACGGCCGTTAAGCGAAGCAAGAAGATCCGTAATATCCACCGGAACCGTGATGCCCGCCCACGGGTCGGTCATCGTGCGGAAGTATTCAAACTGGCCGCCGCGCGGGTCCTTCGTCATGTCGATGATTTTTCTTGTCATCTGCTCACTTCCCTCTCACATCCAGTCCGATGAGGTTCATCTCCGTATCGAACGCGATGCGGAACACCACGGACTTTTTGTCGTATTTTGCGCCGATGACAGCGATGGCATGCGGCTCGTCCGCGTCCGTCACGCCCGTCACCATCGAATCCTTGACCTTTTTGAAGCTGCCGCGCCCCTCGGTCGCGGTATCCATCATCTCTTCAATGGCATCGGCGCTCGTCTGCTTGCGCACGTCCTCGCGCAGCGCGTCGTAGACCTCTTCATATTCGCCTTTCGTCAGCTGCGACATGACGGCAAGTCCCGCGCTCGAGACCTTGTCCTCGTCCATGCCGTCGGGCAGCTTGTTTCCACGGCAGCCGGCCAAAATCACCAGCAGCACCGCAGCCAATGCGAAAAGCCACACTTTTTTGCGCATATCTATCCCTTTCCGAAAAAATAAAGCCCCCGTCCCTACACATAGGGGCGAAGACTTGACACTTCACGGTACCACCCTAATTATCTTTCCGCTTGAGGGAAAGCATCTTAGCCGTCCGGTAACGGGGACGAGGCGTTCCGCTCCTCGCGGACGGCTCCAAAGCGGCTGCTTCGCACCGGTGGCCGAGGGCTTGCACCATTCCCCTCTCGCTTCAGGCTCGTCTGCAAAGCTGACTTTTTCATCGCGTTTTACTTGCGTTATTATATCTCAAATTCAGCTTTTGTCAAGCATCCCTTGCCTTTGGGCAGAAAATGGCATATACTGCTTTCGTTTGAATGATGAAGGGAGAATCTCTATGAACCGTTCCCGCTCCGGCTATGTCTATATCGCCCTCTGTGCCGTCATTTTCAGCACGATGGAGGTCATGCTCAAAACCGTGCACGGCGTGTTTGCGCCCATGCAGATCACGTGTCTGCGCTTTCTCGTCGGCGGCATTCTGCTCATCCCGTTCGCCTCGCGCTCGATGAAGAAGAAAAACGCCTCGCTCTCGCGAAAGGACATCGGCTTTTTCGCGCTTTCGGGCTTTCTGTGCGTCGTCATCGCGATGTCGCTCTACCAGATGTCCGTGACCTATACGCGCGCGTCAATCGTGGCGGTCATCTTCTCCTGCAATCCGATCTTCGTCACGGTGTTCGCCCATCTCTTCCTGCATGAGGACATTCATCGCAACCACATTATCGCGCTCATTTTGGAGCTCACGGCGGCGCTCATCATCATTGACCCCATTCATGCGACGCTCGATCCCACAGGCTCGGTGCTCGCCATTCTCTCCGCCGTGATGTTCGCACTCTACAGTGTGTTCGGCAAAAAGCGTACACCGCGCTTCGGCGGCATCGCTGTTACGTGCCTGAGCTTTCTCTTCGGCGCGGGCGAGCTCGTGTTCATTCTGCTCTTCGGCCGCACGGCGGCGGGCGCGTCGCTCTATGGCGCGGTGGGGCTGAACCTCTTTATCGACGTGCCGCTCTTTGAAAATATCCCTGCCTCGGCCATTCCGGCACTGCTGTACATCTGCTGCATCAACTCCGCGGCGGGCTTCGTCTGCCACATGATGGCGATGGAGAAAACGTCCGCGCAGGAGGCGTCACTCATTTTCTTCCTAAAGCCCATCTTGGCGCCGATCTTCGCGCTTCTTTTCCTCAAGGAGGAAATTCCGCTCAATATGATCGTCGGCATCGTCTGCTTCCTGATCGGATCGCTGTGCGCGATCCTGCCGGGGATCCTTGCTCAACGCAGGGCGTTGAAAGCGCAAAAATAAGTTTTTGCATTTTTTTGCACAGCCGTTGGCCGCTCTGGAACGATTAAGGGGTTATTCTCTTTCCTCGCGAAAGGAAATCGGGTGCGGTGTACATGGCCATCGGCGTTGCTTCCCTGCGGCACAAGTGCCGCAAAACGCTTTGCACCTGTGCGAAAAAGCAAATTTTTTAAAAACTGAAACTTTTTCAATCTTTTTACGTCTAAAAAGATAATCCCCACCACCTTTTGGCGGTGCAGAGAGGAGAAGAGACCATGAAGAAGAAAAAGCGGATCGTGACAGCGCTCGTCGCGGTGCTGTTCATATGGAGCTCGCCTGAGCAGAAGGTGGACCGCTTCGTGGTGAAAAATGCGGAAACTTTGGAAGCAGCGCTCTATGAGGACTTGTCTGGAGACTATTTTCAAGGTGCGGGCGTCGATGGAAAACCTGCCTACATCCCAGTACGGTGAGCATCCCATCGGCGAATTCAGTTTCGGCTCGTCGCTGGAAAACGGACGCCAGTATTGCAGACGGCCTGCTACTATTCGCCCGACGATGAGCCGCGCCTTTCAGAGCGTGGCCTTTCACTTTCGTGCCGGACGGCAAAAATTGTACCATCTGTCCGAATTTTCTTCGTCAACCGCGGTATGACGAAGAAAATTCAGGACAGATGGTACTATTTTGAGGCGTGGTTATAAAAGAAAAAGGCACTCTCTAAAAAAGAGGGTGTCTTTTTATGCGGTAAAACATGTCAGGCCGTCTGCAAGACCTCGCGCTTTTTCCAGCTTATGAAGCCGTAGAGGTCGTTGAGCAGGAAGATGGCGAAGTTGACCGCCACGGGGATGTAGGCCGAATTTTCCATCGACGCCATGATCCATAGCACGATGAGCACGACGGCGAGCGAGGCGAGCCAGAGGCACCATTCGCGCCGTGTGAGTGATTTGATGGGGTTATTCATGGTTTTCTCCTTTCGAATCAAAGCATAAGTTCAATTCGAAAGGCGCTGCGGGTCAAGGATTGGGATGCGCCGCTGGTTCAAGATCATGGAAGCTGCTCCTGCATGAAATGATATCGAACGTATTCTACACGATGGCGCGAACGACGAGCTGAAAACCGCCAAAGCACTGGGTGCAGCCTACGACGCCGCGCCCAGCCACAGCGCAAGAAATGTCCGCTTCTACGAGGGCGTCGAGCATGTGGCCGGTCTCACCGGTGGACGCATCATGGATGCGGCGTTTTGATGGTATCGAGTTGCCCAGCCGATCTCAATGCAGTCGCCGCTGCGGTTTCCTCGGGATGACCGCCCACAGTTGGAGGCTGGAAGATTAAAAAAGGTCTCTCCAGCGCCTTTGGCGTCGGAAAGGGGGATATTCTCTCACGTGAGAGAATATCCCCTTGGACCCCCAAGAGAACGCGAGGGGAGGGCCCCTCGACCCCCGACATTGGCAGTCTCAATCTCGAAGAACTGCTCAGCCTGCGGAATCAGGTGCGGCGTACATGGCTTCGCCATGAACCCCTACTATTCGCTACCACTTGCAACCGCGCCTTACTATCGTGAGGCGCGAGTGACGTTCCCTCGGCGGCGGACTGCGTGCCGAATGCGGCATTGCTTCGCTCGCCGCATTGTGGAGTGCTCCGTTAGACGGAAATTAGGCTGCACTACTACGAGACTGGCAGAGCGGCAGCGGATAGTAGGAGTAGGCCAAATCGTCTTGCAATGCTAAACGTGGCTTTGCCGCACGCAGGCATTCCCATTCCGGAGGGAAAAAGGTGATTCAAGCTCCAGACCAAAGCTCATCGGCGGCACATAGCGCGGCAGCTTCATCTTAAACACCGTCTGCGGTGTGCGCGGCTCGTAGAGCTCGAAGCCCTCGAGGTCGTGCATCACGGGCGCGGTCATCGTGAACGGGCGGCTGTCGGGGCCGACGAGCTCGATCTCGTCGCCCGCGGCAAACTTGTTGCGAAGCGACAGCGTCGCGTTGCCGTCCGCATCGCAGTCCGTCACGACCGCGCAGACCTGCCAGTTGCGGATGTAGCGCGAATTGTCGTAATACTGCCCGGGCTGGCCGTAGTAGAAGCCCGTCGAATAATGGCGGTGGCTCACATGCTCTACCTCATCGCGCCATACGGGGTCGACTTCCCTGCCCGCGGCGACGTCGTCGAGCACATGGCGGTACGCGCCCGTGACGATGGCGGCGTAGTAGGCCGACTTCGCGCGCCCCTCGATCTTGATGCAGTCGATGCCCGCGTCCATGATATCGTCTAAATGGTCGATCATGCACATATCGCGCGAGTTCATGATGTAGGTCCCCTTCTCATCCTCGAAGACGGGGAAATATTCGCCCGGACGTTTCTCCTCCATCAGCGCATACTGGTAGCGGCAGGGCTGGGCGCACTGGCCGCGGTTCGAGTCGCGGCCGGTCATATAGTTTGAGAGAAGGCAGCGGCCCGAATAGCTCACGCACATCGCGCCATGACAGAAGGTCTCGATCTCCAGCTCCTCGGGAATTTTCGCGCGCATTTCGCGAATTTCTTGTAAAGACACTTCCCTTGCCAGCACCACTCGTTTCGCGCCCAAATCGTACCACGCGCGGGCGCACTCGTAGTTTGCGATCGACTGCTGGGTCGAGATATGGCGCTCGCACTTGGGCGCATACTTCCCCGCGAGCGTAAACGCGCCGAGGTCGGCCAAAATAAGCGCATCGACACCCGCGTCGTTCAAACGCTCCAAGTGCTCGGGCAGGCGCGCGACCTCGTCGTTGCGCGGCATCGTATTCACCGTCACGTGGACGCGCACACCGTGGTCGTGCGCGAACTTCACCGCTTTGGGAAGCTCCTCCGGCGTGAAGTTGCCCGCGAACGAGCGCATGCCGAAGCTCGTACCGGCTAAGTACACTGCGTCCGCGCCGTAGAGCACGGCCATCTGCAATTTTTCCATATCGCCCGCCGGGGCGAGGATCTCGGGTTTTCTTCTCATCGTTGTCCTCTTTCAAAGCGGCAGCGTGGCATAAGCCACGCTGCCGCGTCATTTTATGTTAGCCTGCGTACTGGCTGGAGCTGACGAAGCTCGCGTGCTCCGCGTAGGTCTTGAAGAAGTGGTGCACGCCGTCCTTGCCGAGCGCGTAGAAGTAGTAGTTCGTCTGCGCCGGTTCGAGCGCCGCCTGGATGGAGGCGAGACCGGGGTTCGCGATGGGCGTGGGCGGCAGGCCCTCGTACATCGAGAGGTTGTAGGGCGTGTTGTAATTGAGGTCGCTGCTCGTGAGCGTGCCGGTGTAGTTGTCACCAAGGCCGTAAATGAGCGAGGCGTCGATCTGTAACTTGTGATACGTCTCGCCGATGTTGTTGAGACGGTTATAGATGACCGACGCGATGTTCTCGCGGTCCGTGCCGTCCGTCTCCTTTTCGATGAGCGAGGCGATGGTCAGGATCTGGTTGAGCGAATAGCCGGAGGCCTCGACCTTCTGCATGAGCTCATCGCTCATCTTTGTATTAAAGTTGTCGAGCAGTCTCGACAGCGCGTGCGTCGGGTCCTCGTCCACGAAGAACTCGTAAGTATCAGGGAAGAGATAGCCCTCAAGGCGCGTCAGGTCGCCCTTTTTATTGTTGTCGATGAACGAATAGTTGAAGTCCGAGTTCATCGCCGCGTCGGTGAGCTTTTCCGCCGTGTTGACACCATACTTGTCCATCAGCGCGATGATCTGGCGGACATTATAGCCCTCTGGGATCGAAATTTTAACGGTATTCGCCGTGAGCGACGCGTTCTTGTTGCTCATGCGGTTGATGAGCGCGTCGTAGTCCATGTCGCTGTCGACGGCGTAGGTGCCGATGCCGATGCGGCTTTCCGCGTGGCGGAGCCTGCCGAACGCCTTGAAGAACCACTTGTACTTAATGAGCCCCTCGTCGTGGAGCTTCGTGGCGATGGTGTTCAGGTTGTCGTCGCGCGTGATCTCGATGGTCGTCTCGACCGGTGCCTTGTTGAAAGAGCACATGTCATTCGCCAGCAGCCAGCCCACACCGGCGAGGATCGCCGACGTGATGAGCACGAACGCGAGCCACAGCGTAAAGCGGCGGCGCTGCCCTTTCTTCTTCAGTTTTTGCCGCTCGGCGCTGCTGCGCGTGGAGCGGTGCTGCGTGCGCTGCTCCGCTTCGCGGACGCTCTCGGCGTCCCAGCGGGCGGTTTGATCGTAATTGTCCTCGTAGCTCATAGCTCCTCCTTGCTGATTTGAAATTCCCTCACCTTTTTCTATCGGTCAGGCTCACCTTTGCGCGCTCGCGCATAGGATAGGGCATGACAAGTGAGGTGAAACGAAAATGTGCAATAACAACAATAGCTGCGTGTGGCTGATCCTCATCATCATTCTGGTGCTGTTCGGCTGCGGCGGGTGCGGCAATGGCTGCGGTTGCGGCTGTGGCTGCAGCAACAACTGCGGCTGCGGCAACAGCAACGATTGCTGCTGCTAAGGCACTCTCCTCCTGTGAAGATGGGGCGCGTGAGCGTCCCCTTTTCACTTGTTTTTGATGTGGTCAAGCCTTCAAAAGTTCCGTCACGCGGCGGTAAATTTCCTCGTGTATGTCTTCGACCGTGCGCATCGCGCCGTCTTTCGAGCAGTCGATGCGCTGCCAGGAGCAGCGCTCGGCGACCTTTTTCGCATTCTCGCGGCACGCGCGCAGGTAAGCTTCATCCTGCTCGTGGATGTCGGCCTTCGTGTTTGTCGCCTGTTCGCGCTCGCGCATCATCTTTTCGGTCAGCTCGGTCGGCACATCGAGATAAAAGACGAGCGACGGCTCGGGCAGGCCCAGAAGGCCGTATTCAAAGCCGAAAAGCCAGTCGAGATATTTCTCCCGCTCGCCGTCCGGCAGCTTGCCGGCCTGATGCACGGCGTTCGAGGTCGTGTAGCGGTCAGCGATCAGAAGTCCACCCGCCTCGTAATATTTGCCCCAGTCCTGCTTGTAGGACGCGTAGCGGTCGACGGAGTAAAACGTCGACGCCGCGTAGGCGTTCACATCGCTCGGGTGCGTGCCGAACGCGCCGCCGAGGTACAGCTCGACGAGCGCGGCGGACTTTTCCCCATAGCGGGGAAAGTTGAGCTTGCGGCAGTCGACACCCTCGCGCTGCAGCCTCTCGAAGAGCAGCTTGCTCTGCGTCGCCTTGCCGGAGCCGTCCGTGCCTTCAAATACGATCAGCTTGCCGCTCATTTGCGCTTCTCCCCCGAAACGTGGACAAGGAAGAGCGGCAGCTTCATCATGCGGCCGAAGCGGGACGGATTTTTGATGAGGCGGTAGAACCACTCCAAATTATGCTTGCAGTAGAACTCCGGCGCGCGCTGCGCGACGCCCGCAAAAATGTCCATCGAGCCGCCAAGGCCCATCAGCAGATGACAGCCCGTCGCCTCGCCATATTTCGCCATAAAGAGCTCCTGCTTGGGCGCGCCGAGGCACACGAGCGCCATGTCCGCGCCGCTCGCCTTGATCTCCGCGGCGATGGGGGCATCCTCCTTAAAATAGCCGTCGTGCGTGCCGGCGATGACAAGGCCGGGAAAGCGGTTTTTGAGATTTTCCGCCGCCTGCTCGGCGACGCCCGGCTTTGCGCCGAGCAGGTAAACGCTCTTGCCGAGCTTGGCGCAGCGCTCGATCATGCCCGTGCCGAACTCGATGCCGGGCACGCGGCCTCTGAGCGGCTGGTGCAGAATTTTTGCGCCGTACACGATGCCGATGCCGTCCGGCAGCACAAGGTCCGCACCGTTGACGGCGGCGTTCGCCGCGGCGTCCGCGCGGCAGGTCTCCACGATCTCGGGATTGGGCGTCACAACATAGTGCGCACCCTCGGAGCACAGAAGCTCTTCCCCGCGCGCAAGCGCCTCGTCCATCGTCACATTATCAAAGCCAACGCCTAAAATATTGATCCGCATGATAGTCTGTCCGTTTCTTTCACATTTTTATTAAAGCAGTTTATTATATCACTCTTTTTTGCCGCTTTCAACCGCTTTGGCGCTTTTCTCCGGCAGCTGCGAGAGGATGACCGCCGCAAGCATCAGCGCGCAGCCGAAATACTCGCGCAGGCTCATGCGCTCGTGCAGGACGATCGCGCCGCAAACAACGGCAAAAAAACGACTCAAGGCTCAGCAGCAGCGATACGACCGTCGGGTCGCCGTCCTTCTGCGCGATGATCTGCAGCGTGTAGCCCACGCCGCTCGACACCACGCCGACATAGAGCAGATACGGGATGCAGGTCTTCACCGCCTCGAGCGTGGTGTGCTCGCCGAATGCAAGTGCGCCGATGGCTGAGAGCATGATGACCACTGCAAACTGCGCGCAGGACAGCGCAATGCCGTCCACCTGCTGCACAAAATAGTCCACAGCAAGGATCTGGGCGGTGAAAGCAAAGGCCGAGAGGAACACATACATATCACCGCTGCTGAACGAAAGCGTACTGCTGCCGTCAAAGCACAGGAAGTAAAGCCCCGCGACGGCGGCGATCACGCAGAGCCAGATGCTTTTCTTCGCCTTTTTGCCAAGCATCGTGCTGAACACTGGCACGAGCACGATGTAGAGCGCCGTGATAAAGCCCGCCTTGCCCGCGCTCGTCGTCCCCATGCCAAACTGCTGCAAGTTGATCGCAAGCGCCAGAAACGCGCCGCAGACAAGCCCTCCACGCAGCAGCGCGCGCTTTTCCTCCGCGCTGTATTTTTCGCGCGGGTGGATGCGCTGCATGACGGCCAGCAGCACCAGCAATACCAGCACCGCGGGAATGGCGCGCAGCGCGTTGAAGCTGAAGCACCCAAGATGCGCCGCGCTGAGGCTCTGCGTGACAAATGCGCTGCCCCAGATCAGGGCCGTGATCAGCGGCAGCACCACCTGCCGGACTTTCGGATTTTTCATAGTTGCCTCCCGGATATCACACATGTTACAATTCAAAATAGCATATCAAAATACCGCATTTTTCGCAAGTATTCCGGCGGAAAAATTTGCACCGAACGGAGGCATTCCATGCAGATCGACGATATTCTTCTGCTTCGCATGAACCGGCAGTATCTTTTTGCCCCCGCGAAGGACGAGCTCACAGTGCTGCGCGGTCTCTGCGGCTTGCAGGCGCAGTTTTACGGCAACTGCCTGCACGCGCTGTGTCTCCGCTGCGGGAAAGCGCCGGATGAGGATATCCTGCGCACCTCCGCCGTCAAAACGTGGACGCTGCGCGGCACACTGCATCTGATCGCACTCGATGACCTGCCGCTCTTCCTCTACGATGGGCGCAGCCATTTTCTGCGTCCGTGCGACACGATGGAAAATGACGACCATCTCTCCGCCGCGCGCAAGCGCGAGCTGGCCGCGATCATTTTAGACGCCGTCCCAAAAAGGCTGCGGCGGCCGCGAGGAGCTGCGCCTTCTCTGCCGCGGGCACGGCATGACCGCCGATGAAGAGCAAAACGCGTTTGATCCCTGGGGCGGGCTGCTCCGCGCGCTGTGCGAAAGCGGCACGCTCGGCCACACCGCGCAGCAGAAAAAGGCCTTTCGCCCCTGCCCGCCGTTTGCACCGATGACAAAAGCCGCCGCCCTGCGCGCTCTCATGCGGCGGTATCTGACACACTACGGCCCCGTAACAGTACAGGACGCTGCATACTTCTTCGGTCTGCCCCAGCGAGAGCTGCTGCCGGTCATCGAATCGCTCTCCCCGCGTGAATTCGTCTGTAAAGGTAAAATATTTTATAGTTTAGGCGATATCAATATTACCGGCGACCTATCCTGCTGTCGTTTTCTCGCGGGCTTTGACCCGCTGATGCTCGGATATGAGAAGCGGTCAAACCCGTTTTTGCCCGAAGAGGCTCTGCGCGGCGTGTTCACGCTCGCCGGTATCGTTAGACCGAGCATCCTGCTCGACGGGAAGATCGTCGGCGTTTGGAAACGCCGCGGAAAAGCTGTTGAATTGACATGGTTAATACCTTTACAATCCTTGCAGCGCAAAAGAATCGAAGAAGAAGCTCTTCGGACTTTTGGGGATGAGGTCTCCAAACTGGTTTGGAGGGATTAAGTCGCGCCCGTTGGGCGCGAGGGGGCATTGCAGCGCCGCAGGCTCTGCACGAGTCAAAGGGGGTTATTCTCTTTCACGAAAGAGAATATACCCCCTTTAAATCCCCCAAGAGAAAGGTTTTGACATTGCAAGCGAGCTGCTCGAAGAGCTGCGATGCTTGCCGATTGCACTTCCCTGCGCGCGGCATTGCCGCGTTTAGTGTTGCTATACGATTTGCCTCTGCTCCTATCATCCGCTGTTGCGCAGCCTATCTTGTAGGAGTGCAGCCTAATTTCCGTTTACCGCCAGTCTCCACAATGCGGCGAGCGCAGCAATGCCGCATTCGGCACGCAGTCTGCCGCCGAGCAAACGTCACTCGCGCCTCACGATAGTAAGGCGCGGTTGCAATCGGTGACGACTCGCAGAAGATTCATGGCGAAGCCATGTACACCGCACCTGATTCCGCAGGCTGCGCAGCTCTTCGAGCTGCAAACCTGCAATGTGCGGGGTCAAGGGGCAAGGCCCCTTGCGTTCTCTTGGGGGTCAAAGGGGGCCATTCTCTCACGCGAGAGAATGGCCCCCTTATCCGCATCCCCACACGGTATGGGGCAATCACAACTTAGTAATATGTACCCCCGCCGTTTTTAGCATCAACTTTTTGGTGCCAACGGTATCAAACGCCACCTCAAGCAGCGCATCGCCGCCCATAGGGGTGACGGAGATGACCAGTCCGTCACCGAACGTCTTGTGGTGGATCTGGTCGCCGGAGGAAAGCTGAAGCAGCGGCGCGGAGGCGGCGGGCTTCTGCGCCGCGAGTTTTTGCGATGCCTGCGATTTTGGTCTGCGCTGCATGACGCTGTCGTAGCGCGCCGCGCCCTGACCGTAGCTACCGTAGCCGCGCGTAGAATACGAGCTTCCCTCGTCAAAGCTCGTGTCGCCAAAGCCGGACGCGCCCTGCGCCTGACGGCCGACCCAGTCGGCATTCTCCGACGGGACCTCCTCCAAAAAACGCGAGGGTTCACTGACGCTCGTGCGGCCAAACAGCATGCGCTGGCGCGTGCAGGTCATCGTCAGGCGCTCCTTTGCACGCGTCATCGCGACGTAGCACAGTCTGCGCTCCTCCTCGACCTCTTCATCGTTGTAGCGCACGCGCTCGCCGGGGAAGATGCCCTCCTCCATGCCGACGACATACACACACGGGAACTCAAGACCCTTTGCGCTGTGCATCGTCATCATCGTCACGCAGTTGTCGCTCGTCGCGCTGTCGAGGTCGGTGTAGAGTGCGATCTCGTTCAAAAAGCCCGAGAGCGTCGCATCCTCCGGATCGTTTTCGAGGAACGAAACGATGTTCGACTTGAGCTCCTGCACGTTCTCGAGCCGCCCGCGGCTCTCCACGTCGCCCTTTTCCTGCAGCGTGCGCACATAGCTCGTCTGCTCGCAGACCGCGTCATAGAACTCCGCGAGCTCCATCGTGTCCGCCATCTCGCGCAGCGCGGCGATGAGCTGGGCGAAGCGCTCGAGCTTGCCCGCCGCGCTCTTGAGCACGGCGTACTCCCCTGCGTGCTGCAAAACGGCCATCATCGGCACGCCCTGCTCGCTCGCGAGATCCTGCACGCGCTCGATCGTCGTATTGCCGATGCCGCGCGGCGGATTGTTGATAATGCGGCGAAGCCTCAAGTCATCGCTCGGGTTGTTGATGACCGCGAGGTACGCGAGCATGTCCTTGACCTCCGCGCGTTCGAAGAACTTTGTCCCGCCGACGACCTGATACGGCACGCCGTTGCGCTTGAACGCGTATTCGAGCGCGTTCGACTGTGCGTTCATGCGGTACAAAATGGCATTTTCCTTCCAGTTCCGCCCGCGGTTGTAGTCCATCATAATGCTGCTGACGACAAAGTTCGCCTCGTCCTGCTCGTTGAAGACGGTCTTGATGAGCACCCTATCGCCCGCACCCGCATCGGTCCAGAGGGTCTTGCCCTTGCGGCCCGTGTTATTCTTAATGACCGCATTCGCCGCGTCGAGGATGTTCTGCGTCGAGCGGTAGTTCTGCTCCAAGCGGATCGTGCGGCAGCCCTTGTACTCCTTTTCAAAATTCAGGATGTTTGTGATATCCGCACCGCGGAACTTGTAGATGCTCTGGTCATCGTCGCCGACGACGCAGATGTTTCCCTTCTCCCCCACGAGCTGCTTCATCAAAAGGTATTGCAGCCGGTTCGTGTCCTGATACTCGTCGATGAGCACATAGCGGAACTTGCGGCGGTAGTAGTCGCGCACCTCGCCCTCCTGCTGCAGCAGCGTGACCGCGTGGAGGATGATGTCGTCAAAGTCGAGCGCGTTCGCCTCGGCCAGACGGTGCACGTAGCGCGTATAGATCTTGGCGATTGCCTCTTTGCGCCAGTCGCCGCTGCCCTTCCAGCGGCGGGAGTAGTCCTGATGCGACTCCATCGCGTCCTTTGCGTTCGAGATGGCCGAAAGCACCTCGCGCGGCGTGAGCTTCTTCTCGTCGATGTTCAGCTCTTTCAAAATGTCCTTGATGACGCGCTTGGAGTCATCCGTGTCGTAGATCGTAAAGTCGCGCGAAAAGCCGAGGCGGTCGATATCGCGGCGCAGGATGCGCACGCAGGCGGAGTGGAACGTCATCGCCCAAACACTCTCCGCGCCCTGGATACCGAAGGCGGAGAGTCTCTCTCTCAGCTCGTTTGCCGCCTTGTTCGTGAATGTCACCGCCAGCACCGACCACGGCGCGGCGGGTTCAAGCGTGCAGAGGTGCACCATGCGGCTGCGCTCGTCGCTCGTCGGATGCTCGGGATAGCTCTCCAAAAATGCAAGGTCGTCCTCCGTCGCCCACGCCGGCACATCCGCGCTGTCGCTCCCCCGCCCGTAGGTCAAAAGATTTGCGACGCGGTTGATGAGAACCGTCGTCTTGCCGCTGCCCGCGCCCGCGAGCAGCAGCAGCGCGCCCTCGGTCGTCAGCACGCCGCGGCGCTGTTCAGGGTTGAGTTTTGCAAAATCCCGCGCAATGGCCTTTTCTCGCAGCGGCATAGCGGGCGATAAAATCGCTCATATTGTTTTCACCTTTCCTGATCTTTCCACATCTTACCCTTTTTTCGTGCTCCGGTCAACTCCGTTTCGACAAAAATCAACTTTTTGTTCGATTTTTTGTTGACAAGAACGTTTGTTCGATTTATAATCATACTCGAACAAGGATTCTATTTGTCAGGAGGAATTTTCCATGGCTGCTTCCACATTTATTTTCGTTTTCATCGGCGTCAGCGTCGTCACCACCAAGGTGATGAACACGCTGCTCCTGCTCGACCAGCCCAAGCGCCGCAGAGCGAGATCCGCCCGCTGAGAACATGAACCTTCTCGACAAGCTCACGATCCTTTCCGACGCGGCAAAGTACGACGCCGCCTGCACCTCGAGCGGGGCCAAGCGCGGCTATCAGGAGGGCAAGATCGGCTGCACGTCCACGTCCGTCGCGGGCTGCTGCCACACGTTTTCGTCCGACGGCCGCTGCGTGACGCTCTTGAAGGTGCTGCTCTCGAACGACTGCTGCTACAACTGCAAATACTGCGTCAACCGCTGCACGAACGACACGCCGCGCGCGACCTTCACGCCCGAAGAGCTTGCCGAGCTGACCATCCAGTTCTACCGCCGCAACTATATTGAAGGGCTCTTTCTCTCCTCCGGCGTGCTGCGCTCGCCGGACTATACGACGGAGCTGATGATCCGCGCGCTGTCGATTCTGCGCAGCGAGTACCGCTTCAACGGCTACATCCACGCCAAGGCTATCCCCGGCACGTCGCCGGAGCTTGTCGAACAGCTCGGCTTTCTTTCAGACCGCCTGAGCGTGAACATCGAGCTGCCGAGCGAAGCAGGCCTCAAGCTGCTCGCCCCCAATAAAACAAAGCAGGCCATCCTGCGCCCGATGACGCAGATCCGCGACCGCGCAAAGCAGAGCAAGCAGGAGCTTGTCAAATACAAGCACGCACCGCGTTTCGCCCCCGCGGGGCAGAGCACACAGCTCATCGTCGGCGCGACAAAGGAAAGCGACCTGCACATTCTGAATCTCACGCAGGCGCTTTACGATTCCTATCGGTTAAAGCGCGTGTTCTACTCAGCCTATGTGCCGGTAGTCGAGAACACGCTTTTGCCCGCGCTCGACACCAAGCCGCCGCTGCTGCGCGAGCACCGGCTCTATCAGGCCGACTGGCTGCTGCGGTTTTATGGCTTTCGCGCAAACGAGCTGCTCGACGACAACGCGCCGGACTTTGATCCTGCCCTTGACCCCAAGTGCTGCTGGGCGCTGCGCCATCCCGAGTTCTTCCCCGTCGAGGTGAACCGCGCGGACTATGAAGCGCTGCTGCGCGTGCCGGGCATCGGCGTTGTGAGCGCCAAGCGCATTCTGGTCGCGCGCCGCTCGGGCGCGCTGCGCGCGGAGGACCTCAAAAAGCTCGGCGTCGTGATGAAGCGTGCGCAATACTTTCTCACCTGCGGCGGGCGCTATGCCTCGCCGCTCAAGCTGTCGCAAGAGGGCATTTTGCAAAACCTGATGGCCGTGGAGCGCCGCGCGCTCCCACAGGCCGAGGCACAGCAGCTATCCCTTTTCGATCAGGTCGGCTAAGGAGGCCGCTATGGCATGGCGCGAGATCATCTATCAATACGACGGCAGCTTTGAAGGGCTCCTCTGCTGCGTGTTTGAAAGCTACACAAAAAAAGAACGCCCCACCGCGATTTTGCGCGATGGGGACGACGAGCCCTCCCTTTTTGAAATTCGCGCGGTCACGACGGACCGCGCCCACGCGCAGCGCATCTACCGCAGCCTCTACAAGCGAAGTCCGGAAGTCGGCCCCTTCCTGCGCCGCGCGTTTCTCACCTGCCTTCCCGACAAGGAGATGGCCATTTACCGCTTCATCGTCAAATTTTACCGCGAGGGCGCGCCGCTGCTCTCGCGCCTGAGCGACGACACCTATCTGCCGCTGCTCAAGGCCGTGCGGCAGCTTTCGGGCGAGGTCGAGCAATTCCGCGGCTTCACCCGCTTTTCCGACTTTGACGGCGTACTCGGCGCGGAGATCGAACCGAAAAACCGTGTGCTCTCTGTCCTGCGCCGCCACTTCTGCGAGCGCTATCACAACGAGACATTTTTCCTCTACGACCGCACGCACCGCGAGGCGCTGCTCTATAGCGGCGGCGTGTCGCGCATCGTGCCGCTCAATCACTTTGAAATGGCGCAGCCGGACGAAGTCGAGGCGGGCTATCGCCGCCTCTGGCGCCGCTTTTACGACACCGTCGCCATCGAGGCGCGCAAAAATGAAAAGCTTCGCATGACGCACATGCCCAAGCGCTACTGGGGCATGATGACGGAGTTTCAGGACGAAAGCTACTTCAAAGCCCGTCCGAAAGAGACGCCCTCAGCTTCTCCAGCGCCCGGCGCTCCAGCCGCGATACCTGCACCTGCGACACGCCCAGAAGGCGCGCCGCCTGCTCCTGCGTCAGCCCCTTGAAAAAGCGCAGCAGGATCGTCATTTTCTCGCGCTCAGGGAGCTCGTCGATGGCTTCGCGCAGCGCGATGCGCTCAATGAGCCCATCCTCTGGCGACTCACCGCCGAGCATCCCCTCGAGCGTCAGGCCGTCGCCCGTTTCGCGCTGCAAGCTGTCCGGCGCAGCGACCGCCAGCTCACACTGCGCGATCTCCTCGGCATTGAATCCCGTCTCCTCCGAAAGCTCGGAGAGCGCTGGTTCGCGCCCGAGTGTATTTTTGAGCTTTTCGCGCGCGGCGAAGATCGTCGCCGCCTGCTCACGCATGCTGCGGCTCACCTTGATTGCGCCGTCATCGCGCAGAAAGCGTCGAATTTCGCCCGCGATCTTCGGCACAGCGTAGGTTGAAAACTGCGTGCCGAATGCAAAGTCAAATCCCTTTATTGCTTTGATGAATCCAAGGCATCCGAGCTGATAGAGGTCGTCCGGCTCCACGCCGCGGCCGTAATAGCGCCGCACGATGCTCCAGATGAGGCCGCTGTTCTCGCGCAGCATTTGCTCGCAGGCCTGCTCGTCGCCCTGCGCCGCAGCCTTGAGCAATTCCGGCGCGGCGTTCATCGGCGCGCCGTGCGCAGCGCGATCCTGCGCTTCATCGTCACGACCGTGCCCTTGCCGTTTTTCGAGCGCACAGCGAGCGAATCCATAAAGCTCTCCATGATCGTAAAGCCCATGCCGCTGCGCTCTTCACCGCCAGTCGTGTAGAGCGGCTCTCGCGCTTTTTCGACGTCCGCAATGCCGCACCCCCAGTCGCGCACGGTGATCTCAAGGAGATTTCCGTCGAAAATGCATGCGCGCAGCGCGATCTTGCCGATCTCCTGCGGATAGGCATGGACGATGGCGTTCGTCACCGCCTCGCTCACGGCGGTCTTGATGTCACCGAGCTCGTCGAGCGTCGGGTCGAGCTGCGCGGCAAACGCCGCGACCGCGGCGCGCGCCAGCCCTTCGTTGACGCTGCGGCTCGGAAATTCAATGGCTATGTAGTTATTCGGTTTTACTTTCATCGCTCTTTTCCCCCTCCTCAAGCGGTACGATGCGGAAAATTCCCGCGGCGGTAAACACTTTTTTCGCCTGCGGCGGAACGTTTTTGATCGCAGCGCTGCCGCCCATGGCGCGCATACGCTTGAGCGCGCGCATCACGACGGCGATGCCAGACGAATCCATAAAGCTCACACCCGAAAAATCCAGCGTCAGTTTGCTCGGCAGCGCCGCATCCAGCTCCCATTCGAGCTTCCGCATCGCCTCCTTCGCCGCGTGATGGTCGAGCTCCCCGCGCAGCGTGAGCGTCAGTTCACGCCCTTCGCCCGATGAAATGACCTCCATTGCTCTCCCTCCGTTTCCTTCAAGCGTTTTCCCTTTCGTTTCTCAAAGTATAGCCTGTCCTCCTGCCGTTTTTTTGTCGAAGACCGCCGGTATTTTGATTTTTCTTTGCCGCGCCTCCTTGACACCTGCGCTTCCGCCCTGTAAAATGAGGAAAATGATCAAAGGAGGATCTCTCATGCGAAGAAGCGACCGCGAGATCACCGATCTGGGCGAAATTCTCTCCATTATCAACGATTGTAAAGTGATCCATCTTGCCATGGTAGACGATGGAGAGCCGTATCTTCTGCCGCTGAATTTCGGCTATGCCTGTGAAGGCGGTGCGTTCTCGTTCTTCTGCCACAGCGCACGCGAAGGCCGTAAGCTCGACATTCTGCGCAAAAATCCGACCGTTGCCTTTGAAATGGACTGCCGCGGTGCGCTCGACGAGCACGATGTCGCCTGCCAGTGCGGATACTACTTCGCCTCCGTCACCGGCGTCGGCCATGTCGAATTTTTGGACGGTGAAGAAAAGCTCGTCGCGCTGACCTCCCTCATGCGCCACATGGCGGGCCGTGAAGATCAATTCACCGAGCAGCAAGCCCGCACAGTCGAGGTCTTTGCCGTTCGCGCCGACAAGCTCAGCGCCAAGGCAAAGGTGCCGCACGGCGCGCAGTAGTCATGGATAGCAAGCAAGTTTTCAAACCCCAAAGGACGTGTTGTACATGAAACGCTCTGAGCCCGTCGAACTGATGAATATGTGCGTGCTCCGCCGCGGCAGCAAGGTTTTGGTGCAGGACCGCACAGATCCCAACTGGCCAGGCGTTGCTTTTCCGGGCGGTCATGTTGAAAAGGGTGAATCCTTTACAGATGCCGTCATTCGTGAGGTTCAGGAGGAGACAGGTCTGACAATCTCCTCTCCGCGCCTGTGCGGGATCAAGGACTGGTGCGAAGACGGCGTGCGTCATGTCGTGCTGCTCTATCGCGCGGAGCAGTTCACCGGAACGCTGCGCTCTTCCGACGAGGGCGAGGTCTGGTGGGCGGAGCTCGCCGGTCTCCCCTCGCTCGATCTTGCATCTTCCGACATGCTCGACCTTCTCCGCGTGTTTGAAGAAGATGATCTCAGCGAGCTGTTCTACCGCCAGAACGGTGAAGATTGGACTTACGAATTGAAATAATCTCAAAAAAATGAAAAGCACCGCTGTGCAGATACCCTCTGCACAGCGGTGCTTTCTTTACTTTTACAGCGCGCGTTCCATCGGCAGATACGCCGAATCGCCGTGCGGGAATTCCTCGCCCATCAGCGCAAAGCCGTTCTTTTCCCAGAACGCTTTACTCTGCGGATTGCCCCTGTCCACCGCGAGGCGCACCTTGCAGAATTTCTCCCGCCGCAGCTCGTCCAACAGCTCGCCGATCAGCGCCGTGCCAAGGCCGCGGCCCTGCCGCTCCTTTTTCGTCATAAAGAAGCCGATGTAGGCGGTGTCATCTTGCGGGTAGCGCTCGATCAGGTCCAGCACAGCGACGAGCGTTTCTCTGTCGAAAAAGCCGAGATAATGCTTGTCCGCCGCGCATTTCCCCGGCGGCAGCGCCGTCATGTCCTCCAAAACGCTCTCCCTCGTCGCAAGCGGCGGATGGTAGCGGTAGAACTGCTCGTTCTCCGCACAGAGCGCTAAAATCTTGTCTACATCCCCCGCCGTCAGCGGCCGGACGGCGTATTTTTGTGAAAAATCCAGCTTCATTTCTCCGCCTTGCTGGCCGCGAGCACTTCCCAGTAGTCCTTGTAGTTTGCCTGCAAAAGCTCGGGCGTGTTCAGGCCGTAGGGGCACTTCGACATGCAGTGGCCGCAGTGGCGGCAGTTTTCGATCTGGTGCATCTTCTGCTGCCATTCCTCGGTGAGCCACGCCTGCGCCGGCGCGCGGCGCAGCATCAGCGACATACGCGCGCACTGGTTGATCTCAATGCCCGCGGGGCACGGCATACAGTAGCCGCAGCCGCGGCAGAACTCGCCGCAAAGCTCCTTGCGGTCGCGCTCGATAGTCGCTTTGCGCTCATCCGTCAGCTCCGCACCCTCGCGGATGCACTGCAAAAACTGATCCAGCTCGCTCTCGCGCTGCACGCCCCAGATGGGCACGACGCCATCCTGCTGCGCCATCCACGCCGCCGCCGTGAAGCCGTCGCGGATCAGGCCGCCCGCCATGCCCTTCATGGCGATAAAGCCCATGTTTGTTTCGCGGCACTTTCTGACGAGCTCCATCTCCTGCTCGCCCGCGAGGTAGCTGAACGGAAACTGCAAGGTCTCGTAGAGGCCCGAGTCGATGGCCTCGTGCGCCACGGCGAGGCGGTGGTTCGTGATCGAAATGTGGCGAATTTTGCCCTGCTTTTTCGCCTCGAGCGCCGCGTCGTACAGGCCGTCTTCTCCACCCGGCTTCGGGCAGAAGGCGGGATTGTGGAACTGGTAGATGTCGATGTAGTCGGTTTTCAGCGTGCGGAGACTGGTCTCCAGATCCTTCCGGAAGCCCTCCGCCGTCTGCGCGCCGGTCTTCGTCGCCAGCACGATCTTGTCGCGCATCGACGAGAACGCCGCGCCGACCTTCTGCTCGCTGTCGGAATACGCGCGCGCCGTGTCGAAAAAGTTGATGCCGCCGTCATACGCCTTGTGCAGCAGGTCGACCGCATCCTGCTCTCTGATGCGCTGGATCGGCAGGCAGCCAAATCCGTTTTTCTCGATGACAAGATTCGTCTTGCCAAGCGTGATCTTGTTCATGGAAATTCTCCCTCCTATCTTGGATACCCCAAGCATAGCAAAATCGCTCTTTTTTTGCAATATCCTGTTTCCCGCTTGACAACGCGCCGCACTCCCGCTATTATGTAGGCAATCTACTATGTAGACAATCTACATATCAGGAGGCGTATGTATGACGGTCGACAAAAGTCTGCTCGCGGGCAGTACGACGATGCTCGTGCTCAAGCTGCTCGACGGGCAGGACATGTACGGATATCAGATGATCGAAGAGCTCTCCCGCCGCTCCGAGCGCGCGTTCGCGCTCAAGACCGGCACGCTCTATCCCCTGCTGCACTCACTTGAGGAAAAGGAGCTCATCCGCTCCTATGAAAAAGATGAGGGCGCGGCGCGCCCGCGCCGCTACTACCATTTGGAGCGCAAGGGGCAACATTTGCTGCGCGAAAAAGAAGTCGAATGGGCGACATTTACCACTGCGGTCGATCGCGTGCTGAAAGGGGGCGTCTGCCTTGGCTCTGCCTGAAACCTTTACCCAGTTTGCCCGCACCGCGGCTGAGCAGCTGCGGTGGAAAAAGGCGCGACCGCTCGTCGAAGACGAGCTTTTGACCCACCTCTGCGACCAGCGCGACGCGCTGATGGCGGGTGGCATGGACGAGACCGCCGCGACCGCAGAATCCCTTCGTCTGACGGGCGACCCGTATGAGATCGGCACGGAGCTTGACCGCGTCCACCGGCCCAAAACGCCAGCAGCGCTCTTCATGCTCGCCGCCGCCATCGCACTTTCAGGCCTTGCTTTCATCGTGCTTGTGAGCTTTGCCGACGACATTTTTGCCCCGTTCATCACGCGCCAGTGCGTGGCGCTGCTGCTCGGCACGGCGGCGATGCTCGCGGCCTATTTTCTCGATTTTACGCTGCTTGGGCGCTTCGCCCTGCCGCTCGCGCTCATGTTCCATGCCGCATTGATCCTGCTCGGTCTCCTGCCCATCGGCGGGTTCTGGCTCCGCTACATCTATGTTTCGACGCATATTCTCCTGCGCGGCCTGCCGCTGCTGTTCCCGCTGATGTTCGCTGTGCTGCTCTATGCGCTGCGCGGGCGGCACGGCTGGGGTGTCTTCGCCGCCTTCGTCTGCCTCGCGGTGCAGTGCATGTTCTGCCTGCGCGTCCCGTGCCTGCTCGATCTGGGCTTCCTATTTCTCTGTGACAGCGCGCTGCTGATCTTCTGCGCCCGCAATGGCTGGTTCGGCCTTGGCAAAAAGTTGGAAACGCTGCTCACCACCCTGCCGCTCGCCGCCGACATCGTGTGGGTCCTTGTTCTCGGTGCAAACTGGTTCGCGCGTCAGCTCGCCATTGTGCTTGATCCTCACTCCTACATTGACGGACACGGCTATCGAACCGTTGTACTGCGCGAACTGCTGCAAAACGCCAAATTCATCGGTCAAGGCGGCGTGGGACCGTACAGCGCACAGCACCTTGCCCGCTCGGAGGGCTTCGGCATGGTAGACTTACAGGCGCACGCGCTGACACTGCTCGTCCACCGCTGCGGCTGGCTGGCACTCATCGCACTCGTCACGCTGCTGACGGCGCTGCTTGTTCTCGCTTTCCGCCGCTGCCGCAGGCAGGAGAGTATGCTCGCCCGCCTCGTTTCCTATTCCGTGCTGCTGTCGTTCACCACGCAGGCAGCCGCCTATCTTTGCTGCGACCTCACGCTGATCCCCATCAGCGGCGGTGTAGCCTTCCCGTTTTTCACCTTTGGCATCAAGACGATCCTGCTCAACATGCTACAGCTCGGTTTTCTGCTCTCCACGCTGCGCGTCGGCAGCGTCGTGCGCGATAAGGATATTGTTGCCGGGCCGGTGCGGCCCAGACGGCGTTTGCGCGTAAGCTTTACATGGGAAAACGCCTAAAGTCCGCGCCGTGCGCGGAGAAATAGCAGCGCCGCCGGCGCTGCACGAATCAAGGGGGCCATTCTCTCACGTGAGAGAATGGCCCCCTTAGACCCCCAAGAGAACGCGAGGGGAGTTCCCCTCGACCCCCGACATTGGCAGTCTCGATCTTGAAGAGCTGCTCAGCCTGCGGAATCGGGTACGGTGTACATGGCTTCGCCATGAATCTTCTGCGAGTCATTCCTGTTCGCAACCGCGCCTTACTATCGTGAGGCGCGAGTGACGGTAGTTGGGCGGCAGACTGCGTACCGAATGCGGCATTGCTGCGCTCGCCGCATTGATGAGACTGGCGGTAGACGGGAATTACTGCGCACTTCTACAAGATGGGCAGAGCGGCAGCGGATAATAGAAGAAAGTCAAATCGTATAGCAACAAAAATAGCAGGCACCCGATTCGGCAAGCGCCGCAGCTCTTCAAGCTGCTCGCTTGCAATGCAAACCTTTCTCTTGGGGGATCAAAAGGGGGAGGTTCTCTTTTGTGAAAGAGAACCTCCCCCTTTATCCGTCCCCTGCGCGGCGCAGGGAACCAAATCCGTTTCCTAAAGGAAAGTAATTATTTCTTCATCGCCGCCGCGGAAGCGTCGAGCTTCTCAATGAGCGCCTTGAGCTTCTCTGCATCGGCGCGGGCGCCGTTGACGACCGCCTCCGGCGCTTTGGCGAGGAAGCCCTCGTTTTTCAGCTTGTTCTCGATGCCGGCGAGCTGCTTTTCGGCGTTTGCCTTCTCCTTGGCAATGCGTGCAAGCTCCTTTTCAAAGTCGACGAGTTCGGCGAGCGGCATGAAGATACGCGCGGCGTGGGTGTCGACCTCGACCTTGCCGTCGGCGTCGATGGCGGCATCGGCGGGCACGATGGTCACATCGCTGGCAGAGGCCAGACGCGTGAAGAACGGGATACCGGCGCTGAATGTATCGGCGTGCGCGGTGGCGACGGTATAGTGCACCTTCTTCGACGGCGCGACGTTCATCTCGTTGCGGCGGGCACGGATGGCGGTGATGGCCTCGATGACGGTCTGCATCGCCTCCTCCTCGGCGGGGAAGCTGAACTTTTCGTTGTACTCCGGCCACTTGGAGAGCATCAGGAACTCGCCCTCGTGCGGAAGCGCCTGCCAGATCTCCTCCGTGATGAACGGCATGAACGGGTGCAGGAGCTTGAGCGTCTCGATGAGGACATAGCAGAGGACGTTCTGTGCGTTCTCGCGCGTGGTCTGATCGTCGCTGTTGAGGCGGTTCTTCGTCAGCTCGATGAACCAGTCGCAATAGTTGTCCCAGATGAAGTCATAAATTTTTGCGGACGCGACGCCGAGCTCGAAGGCGTCCATATTGTCCGTGACCTCGCGGATGAGCGTATTGAGCTTGGAGAGGATCCACTTGTCCTCGAGCTCGAGCTTTTTGGGCAGCTCCACGTGGTCGATCGTCAGGTTCATCATCACGAAGCGGCTCGCGTTCCAGATCTTGTTGCAGAAGTTGCGCATCGCCTCGCACTTCTCGACGTAGAAGCGCATGTCGTTGCCGGGAGAGTTGCCGGTGATGAGGTTGAAGCGCAGCGCGTCCGCGCCGTACTTCTCGGCCATCTCCAGCGGGTCGATGCCGTTGCCGAGCGACTTGGACATCTTGCGGCCCTTGTCGTCGCGAACGAGGCCGTGGATGAACACCGTCTTGAACGGCTCCTTCTTCATCTGCTCCATGCCGGAGAAGATCATGCGCGCGACCCAGAAGAAGATAATATCGTAGCCCGTGACCATGACGGACGTGGGATACCAGTAGTTGAGGTCGGCTGCGTCTAGGTCGGGCCAGCCCATCGTGGAGAAGGGCCAGAGCGCGGAAGAGAACCAAGTGTCGAGCACGTCCTCTTCGCGCGTCAGGTGCTTGCAGCCGCACTTTTCGCATTCCGTCGGGTCTTCGCGCTTGACGTTGATATGGCCGCACTCGTCGCAGTACCACGCGGGAATCTGGTGACCCCACCACAGCTGGCGGGAAATGCACCAATCATGCACGTTCTCCATCCAGTTGATATAGGTCTTGGTGAAGCGCTCAGGCACGAACTTGATCGTGCCGTCGTTCACGACGCGGATGGCCTCCTTGGCAAGCGGCTCCATCTTCACGAACCACTGCGCGGAGATGAGGGGCTCGACGTCGTTGTGGCAGCGATAGCACGTGCCGACGTTGTGGGAGTAGGGCTCGGTCTTGATGAGGTAGCCCTGCTCTTCTAAGTCCTTGACGATGGCCTTGCGGCACTCATAGCGGTCCATGCCGTTGTACTTGCCGCCGTTTTCGTTGATCGTACCGTCGTCGGCGATGACGCGGATGACCTCGAGGTTGTGGCGCAGGCCGACCTCAAAGTCGTTGGGGTCGTGTGCGGGGGTCATCTTGACTGCGCCCGTGCCGAAGCCGATCTCGCAGTATTCGTCGCCCACGATGGGAATTTCGCGGTTCATAATGGGCAGGATGCACTTCTTGCCGATGAGGTGCTTGAACTTCTCGTCCTCGGGGTTGACCGCGACGCCGGTATCGCCCATCATCGTCTCGGGACGGGTGGTGGCGACGACGATGTCGCCGCTGCCGTCGGCGAGCGGGTAGCGGATATACCAGAGGTGACCGGGCTTATCAACGTACTCGACCTCCGCGTCGGAGAGCGCCGTCAGGCAATGCGGACACCAGTTGATGATGCGGCTGCCCTTATAGATGAGGCCCTTGTCGTACAGCTCGCAGAAGGTCTCGCGCACGGCCTTGGAGCAGCCCTCGTCCATCGTGAAGCGGGAGCGGGACCAGTCGCAGCTCGCGCCCATCTTCTTCTGCTGCTCGACGATGCGGTTGCCGTACTTTTCCTTCCATTCCCACACGCGCTGTAAGGAACTTCTCGCGGCCGAGGTCGTAGCGGGTCAGGCCCTCCTTGGTGCGCAGCTCCTCCTCGACCTTGATCTGCGTGGCGATGCCCGCGTGGTCGGTGCCGGGGAGCCACAGGGCGGAGTAGCCCTGCATGCGCTTAAAGCGCGTCAGGATGTCCTGCAGCGTCGAGTCCATCGCGTGGCCCATGTGCAGCTGGCCGGTGACGTTCGGCGGCGGCATGACGATGGAAAACGGCTTCTTGTCGGGGTCCGGGGTCGCCTTGAAGCAGTCGTGGTCCATCCACATCTGATAGATGCGGCCCTCGACCTGCTGGGGCTCATACACTTTCGGTAATTCTTTCATTGGTTTACTCCTATCTTTTGAACAATATTGCTCTTATTTGATATTTTCGACGAGCTTTCCCGTCTTTTCGGCAATAAACGCGCGGAAGTCTTCAACGCTCCCGCCGCGGATAGTTCTCTTGTCATACGCCTGCGTATGGTGCGAGGACAGGGCAAAGACAAAGTAGCGCGCCGTCTCGGCGACGGCCACGATCTGGGCATAGGAAAACCGGCTTTCCGTCACACCCGTTGCCGAAACGTAGCCGTCCTCTTCAAACGTGGCGGCGGCGTGCTCCGTGCCCGGCAGCAGGCGCTTTCTCGCAAACCAGGCGTTGAGCCTGTCCTCGAAAAGGCTCACCAGAATGACCACCAGCAGCGCAAGCAGCGTCACGACGCCGCTCGCACCGAGCGGTTCACCGCCTGCAACTGTGGCAAGAATCGTCAGGATACCGAGAACCAGCACAACTGCCGCAAAAATGTGCACGCGGCGGCTGCGCTTTTTGCGCACGGTTTTGCGCAGGCCCTTAGCCATGGCCGTCAGCGTTTCCATATTGTAGTCGGTCTCAAACTGTATGCCCATATTCGCTTCCTTTCATTAAAAAACGCCCTGAGCAGCTTTGACTGCTCAGGGCGATCAATGACCGTGGTACCACCTGGATTCCCGCATTGTGCGGACACTCATGCCTCTGTAACGGGAGTTCCCGTCCGGCCTACTCTCTTTTCAGCGCGGCAGCTCCAAGGCGACTTCCCCACATCCTGCACAAGGGCTTACACCGGCCGCCCTCTCTCTTCGCTTTCAGATGCGGATACTGCTCCTCTTCTTCGCATTTCCACGCTGAATCATACCGTTTTTTGCGCCGCTTGTCAACTCATTTTGAGGATTTCCTTCTTCAGCCGCACGATGATCCGCTTCTCAAGGCGCGAGATATAGCTCTGCGAAATGCCCATCAGGTCGGCAACCTCCTTCTGCGTCTTTTCCTCCCGTCCACCGAGGCCAAAGCGCAGCGTGATGATTGTTCTCTCCCTCGCGGTCAGCTTGTCGACCGCGTCCATCAGGAGTTGGCGGTCGACATCGTCCTCAATGGGCTTCAAGACAAGGTCCTCGTCGGTGCCGAGAATGTCGGAGAGCAGCAGCTCGTTTCCGTCCCAGTCGGTGTTGAGCGGCTCGTCAAAGCTGACCTCGGACTTCTGCGGCGCGGTCTTGCGCAGGTGCATGAGTATCTCATTTTCAATGCAGCGCGAGGCGTAGGTCGCAAGCTTGATGTTCTTGTCGCTGCGGTACGTGTTCACTGCCTTGATGAGCCCGATCGTACCGATGGAGATGAGGTCTTCGATGTTGATGCCGGTATTTTCAAACCGGCGCGCGATGTAGGCGACAAGCCGCAGGTTGTGCTCAATGAGCGTGCCGCGCACGCTCTCGTCGCCTTCATCCATGCGCGCGATGAGCTCAGCTTCCTTCTCCCGCTCGAGCGGCGGCGGGAGCGTATCGCTGCCGCCGATGTAGAAAATTCCCCGCCGCGCGATGAGCCCCCAGTCGATGAGATAAAAGCGCAGCTTACGCCACAGCGTTTTGAGCAAGCTCTCCATGCTTCTCCCCCTTTTCGCATCCTTCGCACCACAGTCCCGCATATGCACCGCCGTCGCCGAGCGGGTGCTCCGCCAGGGCAACGGCGCGCGGGCCGAGTCTGATTTCGTCAACCGTTATTGCTTCACAGCGCAGCAGCGGCAGCGTTCCATCCGCATTGCCCACGCTGCAATACGCAATATGCGGCAGCGTCGCGGTCTCTTCTTCGCTGATGAGGTCTCCCAGTGCGTGACGGTCGATGACCGGCACGCCGAGGCCCGTCACAGGGTCACAGAGCGTATTGCCCGTGTCGCGCAGCAGCCGCACGCGGGCCGTTTTTCCTCGATAGGCGATGACCACATCCGCCGTCTCGCTCCCTGTCCGCGCCGCGCCGTAGCGGAACACGACGGAAAGCAGCAAATACGACGTCCCCGCCGCGATCAGGAAGACGCCCCACGGCAGGTCTGCTGTCACCACGCCGCGCGCAAGGCGCGCCATCGACCCCAGACTCTGCCCTAAGAGCATCACCACGCCAGCGAGGCCGCACGAGGCAAGGAAAAACAGCAGCGTCAGCTTGACCGCCCGCCCACTGCCGCGATACGCCGCCGCGCCCATCAAAGCGAGCCCAAGCAGCAACAAAACGACGCTTTTCGGCAAAAAGAGCTGCACTGCCGCATAAATACCGCCGACCGCCGCGCCGAGCAAAAGTCTTCTCCGTGCGACTGTCCGCCCTGCGACTCTCGCCGCGCCGAACAACAACAGATAGTCGACGAGAACGTTGAACGCGAAGACGCTTTCTATGTAGATGACCATGGCACACCTCCCCCTGATGGGTTCTCATTATAGCTGTGACCCACCTGAGAAAAGGGCGAAAAAGCGCCGCTACGCTATCTTTTGTCCCAAAGGGCAGAATTGCAGCGCATGGCGCTGCATCGTTTCCCTGCGCCGCGCAGGGGACGCGGTTAAGGGGGATATTCTCTTTCTCGAAAGAGAATATCCCCCTTACACCCCCAAGAGAAAGGACGAGGGGCCTTCCCCCTCGACCCCGCACATTGGCAGTTTTTATCTTGAAGAACTGCACGCGCTGCGCAATCGGGCGCGGTGTACATGGCTTCGCCATGAATCTTCTGCGAGTCGTTTCCGTTTGCAACCGCGCCTTACTACCGTGATGCGCGAGTGACGTTTGTCTGGCGGCAGACTGCGTGCGGAATGCGGCATTGCTTCGCTCGCCGCATTGATTAGCACTCCGGTAGACGGTGATTACTGCGCACTTCTACAAGATAGGCAGAGCGGCAGCGGATAATAGAAGCAACTCAAATCGTATAGCAATGCTAACGCGGCAACGCCGCGCGCAGGCATTTTCATTCCGGAGGCATAAAAGTCATCCAAGCCTGAGACTGCCAATCTAAGTCTTTCTCTTGGGGTTCCAAAGGGGCCATTCTCTTTCACGAAAGAGAATGGCCCCTTTGACTCGCTCCCCTGCGCGGCGCAGGGAATTATGTGCAGCGCTATCGCGCTGTATTTTATAAATACGGAATAACCATCGATGCAACGAGCGATAAGATCATCACCGCGACCAGCAGGATCGCGACGGCTCTCGTCTTCTTATTCATGGGGTTCCTCCCTTTCTACGATTTTCTTGATGCTCTTTTCCGCCTTGGCGCGCGGGAGCATCACCTCGCGGCCGCAGCGCGTGCATTTGAGCTTGATGTCCATGCCCACGCGCGTCACGAGCCAGAGCTTTTCGCCGCAGGGATGCGGCTTCTTCATTTCGACAATATCGTTCAACCTCAGGTCCATGTGCTCACCCCTTGATCGCTTCCCAGTACTGCGCGGCGGCCCGCTCGACCTTGTTGTCGCCGTAGCGATAGTAGACCGCGTTTTTGATCGGGTCGGGCAGGTATTGCTGCTTCACCCAATGGTTCGGGTAGGCGTGCGGGTACTTGTAGTTCTGCCCCTGCGCGCCGCCGGTCGAATCGGCGTGGACATTCTGGAGGCAGCGCGGGAAATTGCCGCTCTTGCCCGCCTTCACGTCCGCCCAAGCAGCGCCGATGCCCTCGATCACGCTGTTGGACTTCGGCGCGGTGGCGAGCAGCACCGCCGCCTGCGCCAGCGGCAGCTGCGCTTCGGGAAGGCCGAGCTGCATCGCGGTGTCGACGCAGGCCTTGACGATGGCGATAGCCTGCGGATAGGCCATGCCGACATCCTCGCTCGCCGAGCAGAGTAACCTCCTGCATGGCGTGACCAGATCGCCCGCCTCTAAAAATCTTGCGAGGTAGTGGAGCGCCGCGTCGGGGTCGCTGCCGCGCAGCGACTTCATCAGCGCCGACGCCATGTCGTACATCGCGTCGCCGCCCTTATCGTAGCGCATCGCGCTGCGCTGCGCCACCTGTAAGGCGTCTTCACTTTTCAGCAAAAGTTCGCCGTTCGTGACGTCCGCCGCCTCGTATAAAAGCTCGCACGCGCTCACGGCCTTGCGCACATCGCCGCCGCACTGCTGCGCGATGACGCGCGGCACGTCGTCCTCCCAGGAAAGCGGCAGCTCGCTGCGCTCTTTCAAAATGCCGAGCGCGCGCTCGACCGCGGGGATGATCTCCTCCGCGCTGACGTTTTTGAACTCAAACACCGTCGAACGGGATAAAAGCGCGCCGTAAACGTAAAAATACGGGTTCTCCGTCGTGGACGCGATGAGCGTGATGGAGCCGTTTTCCATGAATTCGAGCAGGCTCTGCTGCTGCTTTTTGTTGAAATACTGAATTTCGTCGAGGTAGAGCAGGATACCGCCCGGTGCCATCATCGTGCCGACATCGGAGATAATGCTCTTGACATCCTGAAGGCTCGCGGTCGTCGCGTTCAGGCGATACAGGGTCTTATTCGTGCGGTTCGCGATGATGTTCGCGATCGTCGTCTTGCCCGTGCCGGACGGGCCGTAGAAGATCATATTCGCGCTCGAGCCGGACTCGATGAGCCGGCGCAGCAGCGCGCCCTTTCCGAGCAAGTGCTTCTGCCCCACGACCTCGTCGAGCGTCAGCGGGCGGATCTCATCCGCCAAAGGTCTCTTTTCACTCATATCAGTTGTTCCTGCTGCATTTTTCCGCGTCGATGGCCAGCACGACCATCAGCGCGCCCAGTGCGTCCTTCGGGTCGTAAACGTCGATCACATAGGTATCCGTCCAGTGGAACAGCTCCTTCGTGATCGTCGCGATACAGCCGCGCGAGGCGCTGTCGATCGTGTAGTCCCACTCCATGAAGCTGCCGTTCACCTCCCAATCGCTGCACTCAAGCGTGAAGCGCGGGGTAAAGAACGTGAATTCCTTGCAGATGCAGCCGTAATACTGCTCGCCGACGTAAAGCTCAAACTTCGGGAGGAAGGTCAGCACGCGCTGCTGCACGGTGCCGATGTGCTCGCCCGCGGCGTTCAGAATATGCAGGCAATGCCCCCAGGCGAGCTTGCCCTCGACCGTAAAGACGGTGTTGCCGTCCTCATCGTAGATATCATAGCTGTCGAACCAGGAAAAAAAGCGCTGCTTGAATAGTAGCCGCATCGCACAAGCCTCCTTTTTTACAGATGGAATGATTATAGCACGTTTTTTCTTCACTGCACAGACTTTTTCTGTCGATTTTTCCGTGTCTCTGTGCTATACTGTCGGCAGTATTGATGAAACGCAGGAGGTTTCGCCATGAAATCCAAAGCCGCCGTCCGCCGCATCGTGGAGGAGCTGAAGGTCCTCTACCCCAACGCGCGCTGCTCGCTCGAATATAAAAAGGACTACGAGCTTCTGTTCGCCGTGCGCCTTTCCGCCCAGTGCACCGACGCGCGCGTGAACATGGTCACGCCGTCGCTCTATCAGAAGTTCCCGACGCTTGAGGCCTTCGCGAACGCGACGTATGAAGAGGTCGGCGACGCGATCCGCTCCTGCGGATTTTACAACACGAAGTCGAAGGACATCGTCGAGTGCGCGAAGATCCTGCTCGAAAAGTACGGCGGCAAGGTCCCCGGCACGATGGAGGAGCTCACAGCCCTCCCCGGCATCGGGCGCAAAACGGCGAACCTGATCCTCGGTGACGTCTACGGCCAGCCCGCCTACGTCTGCGACACGCACTGCATCCGCATCACGGGCCGCCTCGGCCTGACGGACGGCAGCAAGGACCCGCTGAGCGTCGAAAAGCAGCTGCGCGCCGTCCTGCCGCCGGAGGAGTCGAACGACTTCTGCCACCGACTGGTGCTGTTCGGCCGCGACCGCTGCACCGCCCGCAAAGCCAACTGCGACGGCTGCCCGCTTAGAAAAGACTGCGACTACGGCAAGGCGCAGAAATAATATCTTCCCAAAAGCGGCTTTGCCGCTTTTTGGGAGAAGGCCGCGCTGCGCTCCGTGCCTCGCCGCCAATATGGCAGCTCGACACACGCTCCGCGAGAGGTGTTTTTCACCACGTACACGCCGCGGCGAAAAACGATCTGATTTTATTTCGTGCCTGCGGGCACGAAACTCTGCGAGGCTTTCCCCAATAGGAGAAAGGTTCCGCACAGCATCGCTGTGTGGAACCTTTCTCGTTTTTCTTTCAGTTGTTGAATTCGCTTGGCAGGATGTACTTTGTCGTGCTCGTTGCGTAGCCGTTGCCGCGCTTGATGGTCATGTAGATCGTCTTCTCGCCGCCCTCAAGCTGCACGTAGCAGACGCCGTCCTCGTCGAACTTGTCCGTGACGTCGAGCTTCTGGTCGCGGTAGTAGACCGTGACCGTGCCGTCCTCGCGATCTTCGACCTCGGGCGCGTTGAGATGCTCTAACATCTCTTCCTCGGTCAGCGCTCGCTCCGTGCCGTCGTCTTCGATGGCAATGCCACCGCCGCCCATTTCGTGCTCGGTGCCGTCCTTGTCCGGATAGCGCAGGGTGTAGCTTCCCTCGTTTACCGTCAGCGTTGCGTCCGTCATCTCACCGTTGAGCCAGAGCTGCACCGTGCGCTGGATGCCGCCGAGATCCGAGGCATAGGCAACGCTGCCGAGCGCCAGCACGAGCGCGGCGGCGAGGCCGATGGTCGCGGCGCGGCGCAGCGCGGGCTTTCCATGTTTCTGTTCCGTCATCTTCATTACCTCCGTCAAGGTGTCCGGGGAGGCGTGCAGCGGCGCGAATGCGCGTTGAAATCTCTCTTTTTCTGTCATTGCTTTACTCCTCCTCCAAAATCGTTCTGAGCTTCGCCCTTGCGCGAAAAAGTCTTGTGCTGACGGTCTTTTCCGGAATGCCGAGCATCGACGCGGCCTCCGCCGTTGTATACCCCTCGTAATAGAAGAGCAGCAGCGGCACGCGGTATTTTTTGTCGAGCGCCATCACGGCTTTGAAGAGCTCGCCGTCCCGCGGCTGCTCGAAGGACAATGTCTCGGCATAGTCGTCGATGTCCTCGTGCCGGCGCCACGGCGAGCGGAAGAGCATCTTGCAGCGATTGACGGTGACGCGGATGAGCCAGTTTTTCAAATGGGCGTCCGACTCGAACGCCTTGTCTGTTTTGTACAGCTCTATCAATACATCCTGTGTCACATCGTTGGCGTCGTCCGGGTTTTTGAGCCAGCCGTAGGCCACGCGAAAGACCGTGTCCATGTACTTTTCTGCATTTTGGGCAAATGCTTCGTTTGAAAACATATATGTTTCTCTCCTCAAAGGCCTTACACCATACATGTGCGCGGGCAGGGCGTTTTCTTTCACGGGTTCGGAAAATTTTTCAAAAAATTTCGCCGCTGCGGCGGCACAACTGCCGCGTCCCTCTCATATACTGCCTTGAAAGACAGGAAACGGAGGCACAGCTATGGATCACAGCACGCAGCAGCTCATCGACAAGTTCAAGCGCAATCCTGCCATAGCGCAGTCGCTCCTGCAATCGGGCGACGGGCAAAGGCTCATGCAGATGCTCACCTCTCAGGATGGCGGCGCGGCGCTCAATCACGCAGCGCAGAATGCCGCAGCGGGCAACACGAAAGAGTTGGCCACAATGCTCTCGAACCTGATGAAAAGTCCCGAGGGCATGGCCATTATGAACCGCATCAACGACAGCGCAAAAAAATAAAAACCGCGGGAGGGCGTCACGATGAGCGAGTGGGAGGAAAAACTGAATACCCTGCTCTCCGATCCGGACGCCATGGCGCAGGTGATGAACATGGCGCAAAATCTGTCGCAGCAGATGGGGCAGTCCGGCGGCAGCGCGCCGCCTCCCCCGCCCGCGGGCGGTGCAGCCGGTCCTGCGCCGTCGGCTCCCCCTCCACCACCGCCGCAGGGCGATCCGATGGGCGATCTTTCGTCGCTGCTCGGCGGCATTGACCCCGGCATGATCGCCAAGCTGCTGCCCGTGCTCTCGCAGCTCAATCGGCCCGAGAGCGGCGAGACCGCCGCGTTTTTGCGCGCGCTGCGCCCATTTTTGAAGCCGGAGCGGCAGGACAAGGTCGAGCGCGCGGCACAGCTCGCGCGCTTCATCCACCTGGGAAAGACGCTGCTCCTCAGCGAAGGGGGGCCGCGCAATGTATAACCGCTATCTGCGCAACGACGACGGCGTCTACACCCGCATGCCGATGCAGGACGCGCCGCGCGGCGAACCGCCGCGTGATGGCCGGCCGCCTCCCCCGCCGCCCTCCGGTGGAAACGCACCGCCGCCAAGGCCGCCGCAGGGGGGGCGCTCCCCCTCCGCCGCCGATCAGTCAGGAGGCGTCGCAGTTTTTCTCGCGCATCCTCGACAAATTACCGCTCAAGGGCGTGGACACGGCGGACATTTTGCTGCTGCTCATTCTCTTTTTCCTCTTTGAGGAAAAGGCGGACGACGAGCTTTTAGTCGCGCTGGGGCTGCTGCTCATTTTATGACATATTTTGACAAAAAGGCCGTCCGAAGAACGATCTTCGGACGGCCTTTTCAGTTTCTTTTACCGGTTTGCGCCGTCGAGCGCACTTTCGTGGAGCACTGTGCCGTCCGGCAGCGTAAAGGCGTCCTCCGCCACGTTCCCGCTGTCGACGCTCATGCCCGCCATGCGGTAGACGACATCCTCGCCCTGCAATTTTTCCGCCGCGCAGAGAAGGCCGTTGCTCACGCTGACCCAGTAGCGCTCAATGTAGCCGCCGTCATCGGCGGCAGTTTCCACAAAGATGCAGTCCACGGTGTCGAGCAGGCGGTAATCCGCCGCGGCAATGCGCTTTTTGTCAAGGCGCAGGATGTCCTCATACGTCGGGATGCCCTGCTCCTCGTCGGCGGTGAAGGCTGCGGCGCTCTCGTAATAGAGCTCGCTGCCGCCGTACCAGACCCACGTTCTTTCCCCGTTGGAGATCGTGTGGCTCTGCGCGCCGCTCGCCTGCTCGGTGTCGACGCGCATCCACGCTCCGTCGACGCTGACACTGCTGCGGTCGACGCCGCTGCCGCCGGAATAGTAGCGCTCGATCGTGATGGCGCGCGAGTAGCGCGCGGGACGTTCAAGCGTCGCGATGGCGGACTGCACCGTGTCGGGCCGCACGGCGATGCGGCCCACGGCGCTGTCGTCGAGCGACGCGTCGCTCACATCTCCGCTGCTCGCATCCTGCGGCAGCACGACGTGCGCGGGACGGTGCAGCGCGCCGCGCACCACAAACAGGAGCACCAGCAAAACGAGCGCGACGAAAGCAGCGCCAATGGGCGTCACCCTCCGCTTTCTCATTCCGCTCCACTCCCTTCTTTCATTCCGTCAAAATCAGGCGTTAAAATCCGCGGGGCGCTCGCTCCGGCGGCCAAAGTGCCACAAAATCGCGTCGGCGATGCGTGCGCAGGCGTGGCCGTCGCCATAGGGGTTGACGGCGTGCGCCATCGCGTCGTACGCCTCCCTGCTGCGAAGAAGCTCGTCGCCCATGCGCAGCACATCGTCGTACTCGACGCCGCAGAGCTTCACCGTGCCGGCGGCGACCGCCTCGGGGCGCTCGGTCTCTTTGCGCATGACAAGGACGGGCTTGCCGAGCGCGGGGGCCTCCTCCTGGAGTCCGCCGCTGTCGGTCATCACCATGTAGCAGCGCGCCATAAGATTGTGCATCTCGTCCGCGCTCAGCGGGTCGATCAAATGTACGCGCGGCGTACCGGCGAGGAACTTCTGCGCGTTCTCGCGCACGACAGGGCTGAGGTGCACGGGATAGACGAGCTCGCAGTCCTCGTTCTGGAGGGCGATATCGCGCAGCGCGGTCATGATGTTCTCCATGGGCTGGCCGTAATTCTCGCGGCGGTGGCACGTCACGAGCACGACCTTTCTTGAATAGTCTAGCTCGTTGAGCAGTTCTGTTGTAAAGCGGTAATCCTTGCGCACCGTTGTTTTCAGTGCGTCAATGACCGTATTGCCCGTGATGAAAAGGCCCTCGGTCACGCCCTCTTTGAGTAAGTTCTCGCGGTTATTTTTCGTCGGGCAGAAATAGAGGTCGGCGATGGCCGTGACGAGCTTACGGTTCATCTCCTCGGGGAACGGGGAGTATTTGTCGTAGGTGCGAAGGCCCGCCTCCACATGTCCGACGGGCACCTTGTGGTAAAAGGCCGAGAGCGCGCCGGCAAACGTCGTGCTCGTGTCGCCGTGGACTAAGATCATGTCAGGCTTTAATTGCTCGATGGCGTCGTCCATGCCGAGCAGACACTTGCTCGTGATGGTCGAGAGCGTCTGCCGCGGGGTCATAATATCAAGGTCGCAGTCGGCCTTGAGGTCGAAGACCTCCATCACGCTATCGAGCATTTCGCGGTGCTGCGCCGTCACGCAGCAAAGGCTCTCGATCTCGTCGCGCGAGGCAAGCTCCTTGACGAGCGGGGCCATCTTGATGGCCTCGGGCCGCGTGCCGAACACGCTCATAATGCGCAGTTTTTCCATTTATGCTTCCTCTTTTTTCTCTTCGTTGGATTCTTCTTCAGGTTCCGCAGGCACGGTTTCCGCCGGTGTGGCGGTCTCTGTGCTCTTCTCCTCTGCCGCGGCCTTTTCCGCCTGCAATGCCTTGTCGATATCGCGGCGGAAGATGACGCGCGAGGCGAGGAACGCCGC
>VOFG01001542.1_pt1 | contig 50720 bp, 67 predicted proteins | sample 5384171 | NCBI WGS metagenome assembly VOFG01 (sample SAMN12384726, study PRJNA508395) | human gut metagenome | isolation source: healthy gut F | host: Homo sapiens
GCCATCGCCTGCGCCGCCGCGTTCGCTTACAGCGTCCGGCGGGGTGGACGGCGCGCGCTTGTGTTTGACCTCTGTCTCGTGCCGCTCGTTTTGGTTTTTGCGCTCTGCTACGCCGGGAACCATCACTTCGGCGTGACCGTGCTGCGGCAGAACTTCATCGGGAACAGCATGACGGCGGAGAGCCTTGTCTATGGGCTCGTGCTCGGCGTGCGTGCGGCGTGCGTGTGCATGTGGTGCAGCGCTCTCTTCCGCGTCGTGTCGTCCGACAAGGTCGTGTATCTCTTCGGGCGCGTGAGTCCGCGGCTCGCGCTCTTTCTCACGATACTGCTGCGGCTCATCCCGCGCCTGAACCGCGAGGCCGGGCGCATCGATCTCGCCCAAAAGGGCATCGGCCGCGGCAGCGATCAGGGGAATGTCTGGGAACGGCTCGTGCACTGCCTTCGCATTTTCTCCATGCTGATCACTTGGCTCATTCAGGCGCTCGCGCTGGAGGCGGACTCCATGAAGAGCCGGGGAAGTGCACTCCGCGGCCGGACGGCGTTTTCTATTTATCGCTTTGATAACCGCGACCGCGCGTTCGTCATCGCGCTCTTTTCCGGCATCATTCTGACCGGCATGGGCGCCATCCTCGGCGCGACGGAGATGTTCTACGACCCGGTCATTCTCTGAAGCCGCTGAACGGCCTCGCCGCCGCCTCTGCGGTGGGCTACGCCTTTCTGTGCCTTCTCCCCCTTGGGCTGGAGCTCTGGACGGAGTGCCGCTTTTGAACGGCTGCGCCGCATGGCGTGACCTACGGCGTTTCGCGCACCCAGCGCAGGAACGTCGGCTGCGATATGCCCAGCCGCTCCGCCGCGGCACGCGAACTCATCTCGCCGCTATTCCAGCGGCGGTATACCTCCGCGAATGCGGGCGGAACTTCCAGCCGCGGGCGGCCGAACGTCTGCCCGCGCGCCCGTGCGGCGGCAATGCCCTCGGCCTGCCGTTGACGGATGAAGGCACGCTCCGTTTCTGCCACATAGCTGAGAAGCTGCAAAACGATATCCGCCGTCAGCGTTCCGGCGAGATCGCGCTCCTGCCGCGTATCGAGCAGCGGCATATCCAGCACCACGACGCCGACGCGCCGCTCGTGTGTGAGAATTCGCCATTGCTCCAAAATTTCGCGGTAGTTCCGCCCTAACCGGTCAATGGATTTGACGGCCAGCGTGTCGCCGGGGCGCAGCCGCCGCACGAGCCGACGGTAGGCCGGGCGGTCAAAGTCCTTTCCGGACTGCCGGTCGGTGAAGATGCGCTCATCCTCCACGCCGAATTCGCGCAGCGCCAGAAGCTGGCGCGCCTCATTCTGCTCGCGGGTCGATACCCGCGCATAGCCAAAGATCTGTGCCATGAGAAAACCTCCGTTTATCAGAATGACAACAGTGTAACAGCTCACTCCGCCACGCTGCTGGATTTTTGGAAATTTCCTTTTTCCATATAGTATTTTTATAGACCCATAGTTGCAGCCTTAGCAGCATGATGTCAGTATGCCGGGAAGAATAAAGGTTTTCGTAAGAGTAGAAGGACTAGAAATAGCTATACTGACTATTTCAGAAAAATCTACCGGTATTTCATCAAAGAAGAAAGAAACATAACTATCATGCATCCTTGTATCTGCCCTTAATATTCTGCTTTGAGGTATGACTCTAGTCTGCTGTGCAAATTTTAACGCGTTCTTTCAGAAATCGGCAGCATTACAAACCTGCGTATTGTAGGAAAATGGCGAACTGTTTATCTTGCGTTTTATTGATTGCCGCTGTATAGTAGCAATAGAGGTGATCGACTATGCTTTTCCGGCGGAAGATTTATGATAAGTTTCTTACATGGAAAAAGGAAACCAGCGGCAAGAAGGCTCTGCTGGTAGAAGGCGCACGCCGAATCGGCAAATCTACCGTAGTAGAAGAGTTTGCCAAAAATGAGTACAGGAGCTATATCCTGATCGACTTTGCTCGCGCGACCGAGACAGTTAAGGAATATTTTCTGGAGCATCTGAATGATTTGGACACATTCTTCATGCTGTTGTCGGTAGAATACGGCGTTACGCTCTACCCGCGGGAGAGTATCATTGTCTTTGATGAAGTCCAGATGTTTCCGAAAGCGCGGGAAGCGATAAAATACCTGGTCGCGGACGGGCGCTACGATTATATCGAAACCGGCTCGCTAATCTCCATTAAGGAGAATGTAAAGGATATTGTCATTCCATCCGAGGAGCGGCATATCAAGATGTATCCGCTGGACTTCGAGGAATTTTGCTGGGCTTTGCAGCAAGAGCCGCTGGTAGACTATATCCGTTCCTGCTTTGATAAGAGGGAGCCGCTCGAAAGAAGCCTGCACAACAAAGCGATGCTTCTGTGGGGGCAGTATCTGCTGGTCGGCGGCATGCCAATGAGTGTGGTTGCCTTTCTGGAAGGACATAAGGACTTCGGAAAAGCCGATCAGGAAAAGCGGGATATTCTGGAGCTTTATCGGAACGATATCATGAAGATCCGTGCACAGTATCGTTCCAAGGTGTTGGCCATATTTGACCAGATTCCGGGGCTTCTTTCGCGGCACGAAAAAGCGCGTTGTTTTCAATCGCATTGCCGCAGGATCCACGGCCGATCAGTATGAGGAAACATTTTTCTGGTTGGCGGATTCCATGGTGGCCAATGAATGCCGCAGAGCAAATGATCCGAATGTTGGTTTGTCGCTCAGCGAATCGGATGCCTATATCAAGTGCTACTTGGGTGATACGGGATTGCTGGTCAGCCACGCTTTTGACGAGAACGAACTTTGGAGGACGAAGTCTATAAACAGATTCTTGCTGGGAAGCTTGGAATCAACGAAGGCATGCTGTTTGAGAATGCCGTTGCGCAGATGCTTACTGCCAACGGGCATCGGTTGTTTTTCTATACGCAATACAATGAAGAGAAAAACGAAACGACATTGAGATTGACTTCATTATCTCCAACAACAGCAAAACGAAATATAAAATCTATCCCATTGAAGTGAAATCCGGTATGCGCTATACCACAGAGTCGTTGCACCGGTTTCGGGAAAAATTCAAAAATCGAATCGGCGGCAGCTATATTGTGCATCCGAGAAACCTCATACAAAAAAGACGATGTTCTCTGCATCCCGCCTTATATGGTTATCTGTCTTTGATGAAGAGGATCATTACCGTGCTATTTTATGACAGGAGTCGGTTAAAATGGTAGATTGGTATCTCACTCAGAATCAGATTCGGCTTTTGATTCAGTTTGGCTTAGATAGAAAGAGCAGATGACAATATGGAAGATACAATTGTGCTAATAAAAAATGTCACTGGAAAAAGTCAAATAGATTATTTAGTGGTATTTTTCCGATAGTTGTGTCAGTAATTGCAGTTATAATCTCGCTCTGGGATAGCATATGATCTTCCAGATCGTCGCGGTGTTTGTGACGGATACGGAGTTTGACTACGTCCGCCCCGAGTTTGAGACGAAAAGGAGCGGACGGAGTATCTTGAAACGGTGGCGCGGAAGAATCTCTTCGCCATCGGCGGCGCGGCCATCGAGGACGGGGATAAGCTTCTGACGCTCTCGACCTGCTGCACGCTGTACGACAAGGTCGGCACCGGCGATCAGCGCCTCGTGGTCGCAGCCAAGCTCCTGCCCACCGCGGCGGAAGAAGCCCCTACGCCGTGCAGGACGCAAAATTCCCGGAGCTGCCGGAGAATAAATAACGGAAAAGAGCCAACGGAAAATTCCCGTTGGCTCTTTTGCAGCCTGCCAAAAGCACCCGTTCAGTAAATCCGCTGGACAGGTGCTTTTCTTATCCTGCGCATATCGTGCTGAACCTACGATTTTATTAAAGTTGTTTCTCTGCTTCTCCCTTTGTCCGAAACATGATTACAATATGTGCAGACCAAGAAGGAAGGTAGGCGAAATTACCAATGGAACAAAAAAGAGTTACCGAAGAAGCGATACAGGCCTTTCGCCAATATCTGATCCGGGACGAAAAGAGCGCGGTCACCGTGGAGAAATACCTCCGGGACATCCGTGCTTTTCAAGCCTTTATCGGAGAAACGCCAGTAGAGAAGGAGCTGGTTATCCATTACAAAAACCATCTGCTGGAAGAAAGCTATGCGGTGCGGTCTATCAATTCCATGCTGGCCAGCGTGAACAGCTTCCTGATTTTTTATGGATTGGCCGGACTGCAAGGTGAAATCCCTCAAAGTGCAGCGGCAGGTTTATTGTGCGGAGGAAAAGGAGCTGACAAAGGCAGAGTACAAGCGGCTTTTAAAAGCGACAGGGAAGAACGAGCAGCTTCGGCTGGTGATGGAGACCATTTGCTCCACCGGCATCCGCGTGTCCGAACTGAAATATTTTACGGCGGAAGCGGCGAGGCGCGGGGAGGTTATTGTGCGCTGCAAGGCCAAGACCCGGACGATCCTGCTTCCCGGCAAGCTGAGACGGCGGCTGCTGGATTATGCCGGAAAACAGAAAATCCGCTCCGGCGTGATCTTTCTCACGGGGCGCGGAAAACCTCTGGACCGGAAAGCCATATGGGCGCAGATGAAAGGACTGTGCAAAGCCGCCGGGGTAAAGCCGGGCAAGGTCTTTCCCCATAACCTGCGGAAACTCTTTGCCAGAACCTTTTACGGCATCGAAAAGGACATTGCAAAGCTGGCGGATATTTTAGGGCACAGCAGCGTAGATACGACCCGCATCTATATCATGACCTCCGGCACGGAGCACCGCCAGAAGCTCGAACGGTTGGGGCTGGTCGTATAGAAAAAGCCCGACATAATTCGCATTATGTCCAATTATGTCCAAAGGAGCAGCAGCGGCGGGCGTTCGACACGAAAATGATCTTCCATTTTGGGCGCGCAAAAGCACACCCCCTTCCACGTTTTTTTGAGAAAACGCCGCAGGGGGTGTCGTTGTGCTACTCGTTTTCGACAATATGTACAGCGGTTAAATTTTTTTTGCTTTTTTGTGAACCTTTTCTGCATCGGAACTTGATTTTTCAAGCGGTAAGTGCTATAAAAAATCAAGGATTGATGCAAACTTTGTATGTATATGCCATTTGCTCCCGACATAATGCGAATTATGTCTAAATAAGTGGAAGCATTAAGGAATCAGAAAGAAACTATATGAGCAAATCTCTCAAAAGGGTATGGAATGTGGTCAGCAGCATTCTGGTTGCGCTGGTGGTGATTCTGGCGCTTCTGCTGGTGGGCGCAAGAGTCGCCGGATTGCAGGTGTTTACCGTCCTGTCCGGCTCCATGGAGCCGACGTATCACACCGGCTCTCTGATCTATGTAAAAAAGATAGACCCTTCCGCCATTCAGGAGGGGCAGCCGATCACGTTCATGCTGGACGAGAGCACCATCGCCACGCACCGCGTCGTGGGCATTGTCCCGGACGAGGAAGATCCCTCCGTGATCCGCTTCCGCACCAAGGGCGACGCGAACGAAGCAGAAGACGCTCGGCTTGTTCATTATAAAAACGTCATCGGCACGCCGATCTTCTCCATCCCATATCTGGGCTATGCGACAAATTACATCCAGCACCCGCCCGGAATGTACGTTGCGATTTCCGCAGGCGCGATACTTCTGCTGCTGATGTTCCTCCCCGACATGTTTCCGGATGACCGGGACGAGGAAATAAAGCTCTCCCGGCCCGGCAAAGGCAGACATACGGCAGAATACAAAGCCGCGGCCTCCAAAGCAGCATCGGAGAAAACGATCGGCGAAAACCGGACGGATTAATCTTGCCGCAAAAAGAATTGCAGCAGACAGACGCTCCCAATGGAAACGTTTTGCCTGTTGAAATAAAAACCAACCGCAAATAACCGAGGGAAGGAGGAAAAAAAAAAATGAAACACCGTGCAAACCGCCGCCGCATGAGCAACAAAAGTTCATTGCGATACTGTCCGTTTTCGTAATGCTGGCATTGACGATGGTGGTCGGCTGTGCTGTAGACGGAACGGTTGCTTGGCTCGTCAGCGAGTCGGAGTCTTCTGTCAGTACATTCACCCTCGGAGACATCAATATCAAATTGACCGAGGCTGAATCGGAGAGTCAGCCGCTCAAAATCATCCCCGGCGTTGAAATCAGGAGATCCCTGAAGGTGACGGTCGAGCCCAACCCGAAGCCTGCTGGCTGTTTGTGAAGGTTGAGGAAACGAACTGGTCGCGCTTCCCGGACGCGAACGGTACGGCGAAGGTTTTCTACTCTGTCGACGTCCAAAAAGGCTGGATAGCTCTCAACGACCATCCCGGCGTTTACTATCGCGAAGTCAGCGCGGAGGATGCCCAAAGAGGTGATGCGTACGATGTGAACTGTAATGTCACGGTCAGCCAGATGCTGACCAAGGCAGAAGTTAACAGCATTGCCGCAGGAACCCAGCCCCGGCTGTCGTTCACGGCCTACGCTGTCCAGCGCCCGGTATTGACGATGCTGCTGCCGCATGGGCAGCGGCGAATAACCCCTGAGCATTTCCTTTACATGCAGCGCAAAAATGAAAATAGAAGGAGTAAAGCACATGAAAAAGAAACTCACTGCGCTGTGCCTCTGCGTCGCCCTGCTGGCGGTCGCCGTTGTAGGCGCATCCCTCGCTTATTTCACCGACACGAAGTCTGCCACCAATACGTTTACCGTGGAAATGTCAAGATCGACCTGATCGAGTCCAGATATCACCGTCAGGGCTCCGGCAGCTCCGGCGATACCTCCATTCCCGCCCCCACGCAGACCGCGTCCGGCATGGACTATGTCGCAAACGGCTCCACGATTTTCACTGATGAAGAGATCAAGGCGGATGCTGCGAAGTATTCCGACTACATCGGCGAGCGCGGTAAAAAACATGGTTCCCGGAAAGAACATTGCCAAGTCCCCCTATGTCGTCAACACCGGCGCGAATGACGCCTACATCCGCATCCGTGTGATGATCCCCTCCGATGCGAACCGTGATTACTGGCAGGCTCGCAGCGGCGGCGTGATTGAAAGCCAGTTCTGCACTACTGCCATCACAAGCGGCGAGTTTATGCACGGTAAAAAGAACTGACTATCCGATTATTGATGCCAGCGGCAAGGGCTATGTGGATGGGAATGGCGTAAAGTACGATGTTTACCTTCATCCGCACCGAGCCCCTGAAGCCCGGTGAGATGACCGAATGGAACGTCTGGAACTACATCGGTATTGCGGATGAAGCTACCAGCGCAAACATCCAGAAGGCTGTCGATAAGGGAGCTATCCTTGTATCGGAGGACGGCACGATGACCGTAAACGTTTTGGTGCAGGCCGACGCTATCCAGGCCGAGGGCTTTGCGAATGCCAAGGCGGCCTTCGCCGCATTCGACGCGCAGGCGTAATAGTCCTGTAGGTCACGCGGTCTTTCCAAAGAGCCGCGTCAATGAGTACCTCCCTGCGCACGGGCGCAGAAATGATACATAAAAAGGAGCAACAACCACATGAAAAAGAAAATCACCGCATTGTGCCTCTGCGCGCCCTGCTGGCGGTCGCCGTTGTGGGCGCATCTCTTGCTTACTTCACCGACACGAAGTCTGCCACCAATACGTTTACCGTGGGAAACGTCAAGATTGACCTGATCGAGTCCAAAGTACCACCGCGAAGGCAACGACAACTCCGGCGATCCTCCATCCCCGACCCCACGCATAAGGTAGCCGCTGATGATGGCATGAAGTATGTCACCACGGGTCACACCATGTTCACCGATGCCGAGATCAAGGCAGACGCTGGGACCTATGCGACCGACTATCTGGGCGTGAAGGGCCAGAACATGGTTCCCGGCCGCGGCGTTGCCAAGTGCCCCTATGTCGTCAACACCGGCGCGAACGACGCTTACATCCGCATCCGCGTGATGGTTCCCTCCAAAGCCAACAACGACTTTGTTGAAGTGAAGGACGGCGGCGTGATCACCAACCAGTGGTGCACCTCCTCCATTAGCACCGGCGAATTCATCGATGGTAAGGGCGGCGGCTGGAACAATGCTCCTGCGATTGCTAAGGCCAGTGTTACCAAGGACGGCGTAACCTACGACGTTTACACCTTCACCCGCACCGAGCCCCTGAAGGCCGGCAAGATGACCGAGTGGAACGTCTGGAACTTCATCGGCATCAACAAGGATGCGACCAGCGCCGATATCCAGAAGGCCATTGACGCCGGTGCCATCAAGGTTGCCGAGACCGACGGCGGTGCCAAGACCATGACCCTGAACGTGCTGGTCGAGGCCGACGCCATCCAGGCGGAAGGCTTTGCCGATGCCGCTGCGGCTTGGGCTGCCTTTAAATAATTCCTCCTTTGCGCGGCTTCTTCGATGAGCTGCGCCAACTCCTAGCGCCGTGGTCTGTACCCTTCGGGGTACAGACCATATGAGAGCACCCGGCAAACACGGGCGCTCTCATATGGTTCGGCAAAGGTATGCCGCATAAGCAATAGCTAACCCTTGCTCTGATTTTCAAGCATTTTTTCTGCGCATGTACGAAGAAAACATAATAAACAAAAGGAGCAACAGCACATGAAAAAAAGAAAGTCACCGCGCTTTGCCTCTGCGTCGCCCTGCTGGCGGTCGCCGTCGTGGGCGCATCTCTTGCTTACTTCACCGACACCAAGTCTGCCACCAATACGTTTACCGTGGGAAACGTCAAGATTGACCTGATCGAGTCCCGGTTCCACCGCGAAGGCAACGACAACTCCGGCGATACCTCCATCCCCGACCCCACCCAGACCGCCAGCGGCATGAAGTATGTCACCGACGGCCACAAGGCGTTCACCGATGACGAAATCAAGGCGGACGCTGCGAAATACCCGAATACATCGGCGAGCGCGGAAAAACATGGTTCCCGGTCGTAACTTTGCCAAGTGCCCCTATGTGGTCAACACCGGCGCAAATGATGCTTATGTCCGCATCCGTGTGATGGCTCCTCACGATTATGAGGGCAGCTATCGTGGCTTCATCAACGCTATGTTCTGCTCTACCGCTACGCATTCCGGTGAGTTCCAGCACGGGGCAAACGGGGTGGACTGGCCTGTCATTGAAGAGAACGGCTACACCGATGAGAATGGCTTTGAAGTATGACGTCCTTACCTTCACCCGCATTGAGCCTCTCAAGGCTGGCGCGATGACCGAATGGAATGTTATCAACTATGTCGGTATTGGCGCGAACGTAACCAGCGCTGACATCCAGACTGCCGTTGAGAAGGGCTTTATTAAGGTATCCGAAGACGGCACGATGACGGTCAACGTGCTGGTGCAGGCGGACGCCATCCAGGCCGAGGGCTTTGCGGATGCAAAGGCGGCTTTCGCCGCATTCGACGCGCAGGCGTAATTGTCCTGCAAGTCACGCGGTCTTTCCAAAGAGCTGCGTCAATGAGTACTCACCTGCGCACGGGCGCAAGAATAATACATAAAAGGAGAAGCAACCACATGAAAAAAAAATCACCGCATTGTGCCTCTGCGTCGCCCTGCTGGCGGTCGCCGTCGTGGGCGCATCCCTCGCTTACTTCACCGACACCAAGTCTGCCACCAATACGTTTACCGTGGGAAATGTCAAGATCGACCTGTTGGAGTCCAGCCTGCACCGTGAAAACGCCGGCGTCGCCAACGGCGCAACCTCTACTTCTGAACTGTGGTCTGATGTAGCCAAGGAAGGCAGCGGCAACACCAGCAAATATAAGGCCGGAGATACCTTCTATACCGATGCGCAGATCGAAGCGAATGCGGCAGAGTACAAGTGTGAAAACGTGCAGCTTATCCCCGGCCGTTCCTATCACAAGATGCCCTATGTCAAGAATGTCGGCAACAACGATGCCTACATCCGCATCCGTGTGATGATCCCCGCCGATCTGGACACCGCAGTTCTGAACAGCAGCATGTACACCTCCAGTGCCATGGATAAAGAATTCACCATGGCAATTGATCAGACTGGCACCGTAGTTCGTGACGGCGTCAAGTACAACGTCTACACCTTCACCCGCATTGACCCGCTGGCTCCCGGTGAGATGACCTACTGGAACGTCTGGGGCACCATTCACATGGATACCACTGTCACCAGTGCTCAGAGCGAGAAGCTCTTCGGCGAGAATGGCCCCTATCCCAACGGTGTGTTCCCTGTTCTGGTCGAGGCTGACGCCATCCAGGCCGAGGGCTTTGCCAATGCCGCCGCTGCGTGGGCTGCCTTTAAATAATTCCTCCTTTGCGCGGCTTCTTCTGATGAGCTGCGCCAACTCCCCTATCTCTGTGGTCTGTACCCTCAGGGGTACAGACCATATGAGAGCATCCGGGGAACGCGGGTGTTCTCATATGGTCTGACTCGGCCATGCGGTTATGTTTTCGATCCGGGGAAGGGCTTCCCAATTATAGCTTGATAGGAGAAGAACTGTGAAGCGAAAATTTTTGATTCTGTCGGTGCTGGCCCTCTGTTTCTCCCTGTTTGCCGCCGAAACCATTGCGTACTTCACCGCGGACAGCAAGGCGCACAACGTCATCACAACCGGCGGCGTGCAGATTGCGGTGCAGGAATGGGCGGACGAGGAGAGAACAAAGCCCTTTGAAGATGTGACCGGCGTGATGCCCCGAAGCCACCGTTACCAAAATTGTGGAGGTCAAAAACACCGGCGTATCCGACGCGTGGGTGCGGGTGATGGTGGATAAGAAAATCATTCTTCCGACCGGGAGCATCACACCGGATGCTTCTCTGGTGGAGCTGGCGTGCAACACTGCCGACTGGACGGAGAAGGACGGCTACTATTATTACAACAAAGTCTTAAAGCCCGGAGAGGTCACAGCGCCGGTTTGCACTGCCGTGAGCTTTCATGCCGATATGAGCAACGCGTATCAGAATGCAACGGCAACAATTGATATTTTCGCACAGGCCACGCAGAGCGCCAACAACGGAATACTGCCATGGACGCGCAGGGCTGGCCGAAAGTGTAAGGGGGGGGGAGCTATATGACGCGCAAAAAAAGGAGTCGCACTAATCATTTGCCTGACCCTGATTATCAGCATGGCACTTCCCGGTACGCTGGCGTTTTCCGGCGATCCGTCTGCCGCGAATGAAAATTTGACACTCGCGGAAGATCCCCCGGTCCCCCACGCCGGAAAACTCTGTGGAAGAAAAAGGGCTGCACCTGCGACCCAAAGCCCGCCGAGGGCGAGCCACACAGGGGAGGGCTGTCCTTTCTATACGTCGGTTATGGGAACTGCTGCGGCGGCGGTGGGAACCGACAGCCCTGTCACAGAGTCTGCGGCGGGACAGATCCGCATTAAAATCAACTTCTTTTGCGTAGACGATAACAATAACGCAACACTGCAGCCGTGTGTGCCTGTTGAGGTGCGCCGGGAGCTTCACCCTCCGTATTACGGCGTAAACGAGCCATTACCCGAGTGGAATAATGGACTGACTATGTTCAGAGGAACATCGGACACGAGCGGCGTCGTGTATTTTGACGAGCCGTACACTGTTGTAAAGGATCCGAATGATAATGCGTATGACACTGCATATCTAGGCGACAGTCGTGATAATAACCATGTCATTCTTCAGCGTAAAGCAGATGGTCCGGGGTATCCTATTCGTTTCGCAATTGTGCCTGCCGAAAATAGTGGGTATGAGTTGAATGATGTGTCCAAGACAATCCGAAACTGGAAAGAAGGGACTAACGTAACCCAGATAGCTACGGTGTGTGATGAGAATGTTTACTATGATGACTTTGCCTTCACAAGCGGAATCCTGGATGGCAATGGGCAGGAGAACGTCGGCGCATATGTTCAGTTTGATCTGTATGTGAAGAAGACCGCGTCGACGGAAGAACCGACTACGGAAGAAGCGACTGAAGAGCAAGTAAACATCTTTTATGAGCCTGTCGGCCCTGCGGGTGCGACGAACTTCGGCTCCGTTGCCCCGGTGAGCGAAACCGTGATGGTAGAGAGCGGAGCAGCGGTCGGCTCCACGCCCGCGGCGGCATCCGGATTCAAGTTCGTCGGCTGGTACAAAGATGAAGCCTGCACTGAAGCCGTGGATCCAAGCTGGGTCACTGACAATAAGCTGACACCGGACAAGACCAAGAATTACGGCACGGCAGAATCCCCCGCCATGGGCTATGAAGCCGCGACGTACTACGCCAAGTTTGACTACGCCGTGGCCGATCTCACCATCAAGCAGGACGGCGGGATTGCGGATGAGAATCAGACATTCATCTATGTTGTTACCGGCGGAGACTTGCCGGAAAGCGGGATAAAAGTAGCGGTTAAAGGAAACAGCTCTGTGACAATAAGGAATTTGAAAATCGGCTCCTATACTGTCACAGAAGAAACCAATTGGAACTGGCGGTGCGGCACGACCGGCGGCTCTCAGAGTATAACCTTGCAGGGTGCGCAGACCAATGAGGTCAGATTTACAAACACCGTCAGCAATTCCAAATGGCTGAGCGGAAATGCGTACAGCGTGCTCGGAAAATCGAGAAAGGAGACGGCGATTATGTATCCGGGAGCACATAGCAGAAAAGACAGCAAGCCCCGATTCCCCACGAACAAAGCAGCAGTTTTGCTCTTATCCATGATTCTTCTGATCGGCATAGCAGTTGGTACGACCGTTGCCTTTCTGGTCGCCCGTACGGAGCCGATGAAAAGCACGTTCGAGTACGCCAAGGTTTCCTGCGAGGTAACAGGCTCGAAGGAAAATGTGCAGATCAAAAACACCGGCAATACTGCCGCCTATATCCGTGCCACCTATGTTGTAACGTGGCGCGATGCGTACTGGGAAAGGTTGCCGTCTCTGTTCCCGGTGGCTACTCCTACACTCTGACAGAAAATTTGGGCAACTACTGGAATAAAGGCGCGGACGGATATTTCTACTATTCGCTGCCGGTTTCCCCGGCAGTTCAACAGAAGAGCGTCCTCTGGACTGTGCGGTTACATACCCGGAAAATCCGGAATATACGCTTTCCGTTGAAGTTTTGGCAGAAGCTATCCAGAGCGAACCCGCCGAAGCCGTTCAGCAGGCATGGGGTGCGACTATCATCGATGGCAAGTTAACACCCTCCCTCGGAAACTAAAGGAGGAGCTGGAACGTGAAAAAAATGACAAACAGGCTCCTTTCTCTCGGACTGGTTCTCATAGCCGTTGCAGTGCTGACTATTCCGGCTCTCGCCGCCGATGCGGTCGTCCGGCGCGACGGTACCAGCGGACTCGTGATCGAGACCACCGGCAGCGGCTACACGGACACCGACCTCTTTACTAATTTTAAAGACGTCATGCCCGGTGACGAGCGCACCGAGACCATCACAATCAAAAACAGTGTCAACGGCTTTGACTATGTGAAGCTCTACATCCGCGCCGTGCCGCACGATGAGCAGGGCAACCCGCTCACCTACGACGAGAAGTTTGAAAACGAGGACGGCAAGGATCGGCAGAACGTAGACGGTGAGCGCGACGAGACCGTCGCCACCATGGCGAACTTTCTCTCCGAGCTCTCGATGGAAATTTATCTCGTGAATGCGGACGGCACGAAGCAGAGCATTTTCTCCGCTTCGCCCGATAAGAGCGCGCAGCTCACCGATAGTGTCCTTCTCGGCACCTTCGCCAAGGGCAAGAGCGCGAAGCTTGAAGCGGTGCTTCATGTTCCCGCGGAGCTCGGCAACGAAGTACGCCTACCGTGTTGGTGAAGTGGACTGGCTCTTTACGGTCGAGGGCTTCAACAACAAGGATCCTTTGATTTCTACTGGCCAACTCAACTGGCCGGTCGCCGTTTTCGGCACGTTGGGAGCGGCGTTGATTGTTTGCGGTCTCGTAGTCATTTCCAAGAAAAAGAAGAATGAAAAGGCTTGACAAAACAGGGCTCTTCTTATTGACAGCGGGAGTAGTGCTCGTGTTTGCCGCACTACTCCTTTTTTTCATAACCGTATAGAAGATAAAAGGCTGGGGAAAACGCGGAAAAGACGCTTCAACAGCTGGAAGACGCCATAACTGAGCGCGAAGCAAAGGATGAGACCGATACGACTCGCGCACCTGACGTCTCGTCGTCTCCCGGAATGCCGTCCCCGCAGGAACGGGGGCGGCTCGAACGGCCTGCCCGCGCCTCCGGCGCTCGATATGCCGACGGTGCACTCCGGCGCCTACGACTACATCGGCTATCTCGATTTTCCGGGCTACGGTCTCACGATGCCCGTCGCGGCAACGTGGAGCTTTCCTGCCTTGGAGATCTCCCCTGTCGGCACACCGGCAGCGTGTACAATGACAATCTCGTTGTGGCGGGGCATAACTACAATACGCATTTTGGCGTTCTGTTCGAGCTTCAACTGGGCGACATCGTAACATTTACGGATGTGGACGGGAACGCATTTACCTATACCGTGCGGGAACTGACAAGCGTTTCCCCGGACAATTCGGAGGCCGTGATGAACAGAGGTTACGCACTTACGCTCTACACCTGCAACTGGGACACGACGGAGCGCGTCACCGTCTTCTGTGAGCGCGCCAACGGGGAGGTGTGAATACTTGGTATGAAAGAAAATAGAGTACGGATTTAATCCCGGACAGCGTTTCGGACGCTGGACCATTCTGGACAGATATGTTTTTTCAGCGCGGGGCGAAAAGAAATATCTTTGCCGCTGCGACTGCGGTACGGAAAGGTATGGACTGGAGCGTTCATTGAAATATGGCGGCTCCCCAGAGCTGCGGCTGTCTGCGCAAAGAACGGGCTTACCAGGCAACGGCTTACAATTTACTTGGGCAGACCTTCGGCGAATTGCGTGTGATCGGCCGCAGCAGAAAGCGTACCGAGATGGGGGCGTACTGGACGTGCCTGTGCAGCTGCGGCTACACCTGCGAGGCCACGGCAGCGGAGCTCGTGTCCGGGCGCAAGACCCATTGCGGCTGCAAAAGTGTGAGGAGCTATGCTACTTCCAATATTACCGGGCTGCGCTTTGGCCGGCTGACCGCGATGTACCCAACGAAAAAGCGTGACGCAAAAGGCTTTCGTGATCTGGCATTGCCGCTGTGATTGCGGCAACGAGCCGGATGTTTCCTACAACAACCTGATGTATTGCGGCCAGCAGAGCTGCGGCTGCCGGAAGAAGGAGCACGATCAGGAGCTTGGTACTCTTCTGACCCATGTAGGCGGGACAAGCCTGGAGATGATCCAAAGTCAAAAGCTCCCCGCGACAACACCACCGGCTATAAAGGCGTTTATCTGGTACGGGGCAAGTATCTGGCGAAGATCGTATTTCAGAAAAAGCAGTATTTTCTCGGCACATACGACAGCATTGAGGAAGCTGCGGCAGCCAGAAAGAGCGCGGAGGCGCTGCTTTTCGGAGAAACGGCGGCGTTTATCCAAAGTGGAAGGAAAGCGCTGCGAAGAATCCGGAATGGGCCGGAAATAATCCGGTAGAGATTCATGTGTCCCGGGATAGGGACGGACGGCTGGCCGTCTCCTACTCTCCCAGATCCTGTGATGCGAAAAACCAATTTACGTAACCAACGAAAAGAATTAACCCACGTGCGAGAATTATTCTATGACCGCTGCGTCCATACGGGAAATACAGAGCTGCTGGGACAATGGGATGAACGGAATGCGCCGCTGACCCCGAAAACCGTAAGCTACGGCAGCAAAGAAACTCTGGTGGCACTGCAGGAAGGGACATTCCTGGCAGGCCGCGGTATATAATCGCTCCGCGGGATCAGGGTGCCCCTATTGCGCTGGGAAAGCGGTCGAGTCCGGCGGCAACGACCTTGCCTCCGTTTATCCGGAATTGGCAAAGCAATGGGATGCCGTAAAAAACGCACCGTTAACGCCCGCAGACGTCACACCGCATACCCATAGAAAGGTCTGGTGGAAATGCCCGCAGGGCCACGAGTGGCAGGCGTCCGTCCATAGCCGAGCGCAGGGAACCGGCTGCCCGATCTGTACAAAACCATATTCCGGTCGTCGGAGAAAACACTCTGGCAGACCGGTTTCCGCAGATTGCGCAGGAATGGGATTATGAAAAGAACGCGCCGCTGACACCGGAGCAGGTGCTGCCGGGAACCTCGCGCCGCGTCTGGTGGATATGTCCAAACGGACACAGCTGCAGAACCAATATCTCTTCCCGGACAGGCGGCGGCAACGGCTGCCCGATTTGCGCCGGAAAGGCCGTTCTGACGGGCGAAACGACCTGCAGACAAAGTTTCCGGAAAAAATGGGATTGGGAGAAAAATACCGACTGCACGCCGGATTCGGTAGCGGCCTCGTCCAACCGCCGCGTATGGTGGCGCTGCGAACAGGGACATTCCTTCTGTACGTCCATTGCGCACAGAGTCCGTTACAAGTCGGAATGCCCGTATTGTACAAACAAGAAAGTGCTTCCCGGCTTTAACGATCTTGCGACTGTCAAGCCACGCCTTGCCGCACAATGGGATCCGGAGCTGAACGGGACGCTGACGCCGCAGATGGTGACAGCAGGCAGCCATCAGAAGGTCTGGTGGAAATGCCCGGCCGGCCACCGTTGGAAAGCGGCGGTTTACTCCCGCGCCGGTGCGCAGGAGAACGGCTGCCCGGTCTGTGCCGGAAGAACACAGGGCGCAATATAAAATGGTGACGATATTGAAATGCCGGTGCGACTGCGGCAAAGAAACCATTGTAGGGTAACCCCTGCCACAAACCGGAAAGACAAAAGCTACGGCTGTCTTGATATGTACCCCCAATACTGGACACCCAGTATTGGGGGTACATATCACTGAAAGGGTGCTTTTGGTTTATCTCGCGCTGGCAATGCTGGATCGCTGCATACCCTGTAGCCCCTCCCCGATTATTTCCCCGCCAAAACAATCGGAGGTACATACAATGCACGATAGGAAAGCCTGTATTCACGAAACAAGCGGAACAGCCGCGCCATCCTCTGCCCGGACGCCTTTGAGCAGGATCATCCGCTCACGCCCGAGCAGTTTTCGTATGAGGAGGAGTTTCGGTTCTGGAAAATGTGGTCAGACGAGAATTACCACGGCTGGGAACTCGCAGATCATATGCTTCTTACTCGTCCATTGTACAGAAAATTGTTGTTCCCTTTATTTTGAGAAGAAGGCGATCCCACTCGCCGAACTGAAAGCCATCGACATTCAAGCATTCTATTTGAAGCAAAGGTGGATCGTCCGAAAGCCGCCCCATTCGTCGGCAGCTTTACGACAGCGCCGAAGTCCAGAAGCTCTTTGAAGCTGCAAAAGGGAGTAAGCTTGAAATCCCCATCTTTCTCGGCGCGTTTTATGGCCTGCGCAGAAGCGAGGCCATCGGCCTGGAATGGGATGCCATCGACTTCCAGAATGACACGATCACCATCCGGCATACGGTTGTATCCTGTTACTTTGACGGAAAGCAAGTACAGAAGGCTCAGGACATAACCAAAACGAAATCCAGCATGAGAACGCTGCCCCTGATCCCGGCTTTCAAGGAGCTTTTGCAGCATAAAAGCAACAGCAGAACGAATTTCAGCGTATGTGCGGCAAAAGCTATAACAAGGACTATCTGGGTTACATCTGTGTGGATGAAATTGGGAAAGCTGCTCTCCCCCGCATTATCTCACCGAAGCCTTTGCAAAGCTGCTGAAGAAGCATGGCCTGCGGAAAATTCGCTATCACGATCTTCGTCATAGCTGTGCCAGTTTACTGCTTGCCAACGACGTGCCCATGAAGCAGATCCAGGAATGGCTCGGTCACAGCGACTTTTCCACCACAGCCAATGTCTATGCGCATCTGGAATGCAATTCCAAACGGCTCTCGGCAGCGGCTATGACAAACGGTTTGCAGGGGGCTTTGAACGCGATTTCCTGATGCGGCAATAAAAAATCAGAGCAAAGCGAACTTTGCTCTGACTGGCGGAGATGGAGGGATTTGAACCCCGCGCCGATTTTCTACGCCGACCTCACGGTTTTTCAAGACCGGTCCCTTCAACCGCTTGGGTACATCTCCAAATGTATTCCCGCTCCAACGTTTCTCGGAAAAAAAGGAGAGAACTTGGAGAGAAATCCCGATTTTCTCTTAATTTCTTACAGCCGCGACCCGTTGAAAACACAGGAAAATTGAAAAACGGCTTCCAAAATACTCTCCCGTTTTCAAGACTGCCCTGTTATGACCGCTTTGGCAACGCCCCATGGTGCGCCGAACGGCTGTATGCTCAAAAAAAGTTACCACAAATCCCCCGTACTGTCAATCGAAAAACGCCGCTGTACAACGATTTTCGGCAGAAAGGGGTTGCATAAAGGGCGTTTTATGATATAGTAATGAGATGTATGTATACTCGCATTCATTCTACGGCAGTATATAAGTGTAAGGAGAGTATTTGAATGAACGACTTTGGAAGCAAGATTTACGCCACCGCGCAGAAGGCCGTAAAAGAGGTCTATGATCTGGAACCGGCCGAGGGTCAGCTCATTATCGAGACCCCTCAGGACACCAAGCTGGGCGATTATTCCACCAGCATTGCCATGAAGCTTTCGCGCACTCTCCGACGTAACCCCATGGAAATCGCAGAGCCGCTCGTCGCCAAGCTCGCGGAGCTTCTGCCCGAGTGTGAATCGATCACCGTCGCCCGCCCCGGCTTTATCAACTTCAAGCTCAAGGCGAGCGTCCTCACCGCCGTTATCAACGATGTCATCACCGCCGGCGACGATTACGGCAAGAACGATTCCGGCAAGGGCAAGCACCTGCTGCTCGAGTGGGTCTCCGCCAACCCGACCGGCGATCTGCACTGCGGCCATGCCCGCAACGCCGCGTGGGGCGACTGCATCTGCCGCCTGATGGAAGCCAGCGGCTGGGACGTGCTGCGTGAGTTCTATGTCAACGACGCCGGCAACCAGATCGTCAAGCTCGGCGAATCCCTCACCGCGCGCTACTTTGAGTATTTCGGCAAGGAATATCCCCTGCCCGAGGACGGCTACCATGCCGATGATATAAAAGGAGATCGCAGCGCAGCTCGCCAAGGAAGAGGGCGACAAGTGGCTCACCGCCGACCCCAAGGAGCGCCTTGCGTACTTCATGGACTACGGCAAGAAGAAGGAGCTTGAGAAGATCGACCGCGACCTCAAGACCTACCGTGTCACCATGCAGAGCTGGATGCATGAGACCTTCTTCTATGAGGACAACTGCAAGCGCATCAATGCCTGCCTTGACCGCATGGCGGACATGGGTCTGACCTACGAGAAGGACGGCGCGCTCTGGTTCAAGAGCACCGACTACGGCGATGAAAAGGACCGCGTCCTGCGCAAGAGCGACGGGACCTTTGCCTATCTGACTCCCGATATCGCAAACCACGTCTACAAGATCGAGCGCGGCTACCCGCTGCTCGTCAATCTCTGGGGCGCGGATCATCACTCCTATGTTATCCGTATGCAGAACGCGCTGACCGCGCTCGGCTACCCGAAGGGGACGCTCGAGGTCGACCTCATACAGATGGTGCGCATGGTCGACAACGGCGTGGAAGTCAAGATGTCCAAGCGTACCGGCAACGCCATCACCCTGCGCGAGCTGTGCGAGGATATCGGCGTAGACGCTGCGCGCTGGTTCTTCGTCTCCAAGGACGTGGCGACCCACATGGATCTCGACCTCAAGCTTGCCCGTTCCAAGGACAACAACAACCCCGTCTATTATGCACAGTATGCCTACTCGCGTATGTGCTCGATCCTCAAGAATCCTCAGATCCCCGAGTTCAAGCCGGTCGATTCCTATGACCGTCTGACCGACGAGAAGGAGCTTCAGCTGCTCAAGCTCATAAGCGAGTTCCCGAAAGAAGTCGCCGCGGACGCGCTCAACCGCAAGCCGAACAAGATGACCGAGTATATCATTACGCTCGTCAAGGTCTTCCACAGCTACTATAACTCCACCAAGGTCAACAATCCCGACGATCCCGAGCTCACCAACCAGCGTCTCGGTCTCATCAAGGCGACGATGATCACGCTCAAAAACGCGCTCCAGCTCATCGGTGTTTCCGCCCGGAGACCATGTGATTTCCCACCTGTGATTTTTCACAAACCGCACAAAATACCAAAAAAAATATACAATTCGCAAAAAATCAAACCGTACAACCGCCGACTTGGCGGCTGATACGAAAACGAAAAAGAGAAAAGCCGCCGAAAGGCGGCTTTTCTCTTTGCGTTACGGACTTTCGCCAACGATATTTCCAATTTTTCGGACTGTTTTTGGGCGTATTCCCCAGTATTCATTATTTTTTCATTCCCGCCGGATTTTTCCGGCGGGTTTTTTCGTTCTTTTACGAAACTAAAGCGCGGAAAATGACTGCCGAAAAAGCGCAAAACTGTTGATTTTCTGTACAACGATAAGTGCAGAAATATACAATTTATCCCGCACCGTTCTTCCAATATTTCAGTTTTCGTCGGATATGATAAGGATAGTAAATCACTGTGCCGGTGCGGAAGCGCTACGGACCGGTGCAGCCAAAAACACTATGAACACTATGTAGGAGATTTAAATCATGAAAGGTATTTGCGTTCGCAGCGAGATTAAGCCGCTGAAAAAGTACTTCTTCACCGTCCCGGCCGTGAACTTCTTCATCTGACGCCGGACCGTCTTCCGGAGCTTCTTTTTGACGATATCCCGTTCCTCAAGGTCGCCCAGCAGGAGCACGATGCCTTCGCGCAGATCCTGCGCAGCAACGGCGCCGAGGTCGTGTATCTCGAGGACCTGATGGCGGAAGTCCTCAAGCTCCACCCCGAGCAGACGAAGCCCTTCCTTTATCAGTGGCTGTCCGAGGGCAACATAAAGACCCGCCGCTGGCAGGATAAGCTGTATGATTACCTCGTCAGCAATTTCGAGGGCAAGGCGCTTGTCGAGAAGACCATGGAGGGCATCACGCTCAAGGAAATGGGCGGCGCTTCCGCTTATTCCCTGCAGGATCTGATCGCTCCGGCGGATGATCTGATCGTCGATCCGATGCCCAACCTCTACTTCACCCGCGACCCGTTCGCGTCCGTCGGTACCGGCGTGTTCCTGCATAAGATGCGCTTCCCGACCCGCTGCCGCGAGACCATTTACGCCGACTACATTTTCCGCTTCCACCCCGATTTTGAAGGTCTGGTCAAGCGCTACTACGACCGTGACCTCCACGCGAACATTGAGGGCGGCGATGTACTGAACCTCACCGAGGACACCATCGCGATCGGAATCTCCCAGCGTACCTCTCCCGACGGCATCGAGGCCGCGGCCCGCAATCTCTTTGCCGACCCCAACGCCAAGATCCGCACCGTGCTGGCCTTCGACATCCCGAGCTGCCGCGCGTTCATGCATCTCGACACCGTGTTCACCCAGATCGACTACGACAAGTACACGATCCATCCGGCGATCCTCGGGCCTCTCACCGTTTACGAGATCACCCGGGCGTGAGCGATCCGACCGATCTCCACATCCGCCGCATCGACTCCAAGCTGGAGGACATTCTCGCAAAGTACACTCACACCGAGCACGTCAGGCTCATCAACTGCGGCGGCAGCGACCTGATCGCTTCGGCACGCGAGCAGTGGAATGACGGCTCCAACACCCTGTGCATCGCACCGGGCAGGATCGTTGTCTATGAGCGCAATGACGTCACGAACGCCATCCTCCGCGACGAGGGCATCGAGGTCATCGAAATGCCGTCGGCGGAGCTGTCCCGCGGCCGCGGCGGCCCGCGCTGCATGTCCATGCCGCTCATCCGCGCAGAATAATTTTCATTCGCTGAATAAACCCATTCATATAACACACATTACAATCATTTCCTATAGGAGGGTAAAATATTATGGGTCTCAACATTCGCGGCAGAAGCTTCCTTACTCTTCTGGACTTCACTCTGGACGAGATCAACTATCTCCTTGACCTTGCCTCCGAGTTCAAGCGCATGAAGAACAACGGCATTGAGCACAAGTGGCTCTCCGACAAGCAGATCGTTCTGCTCTTTGAGAAGACCTCCACCCGCACCCGCTGCGCCTTTGAAGTCGGCGCGCGCGATCTCGGCATGGGCGTCACTTTCCTCGATTCCGCCTCTTCCCAGATGGGCAAGAAAGAGTCCCTCGCCGACACCGCAAAGGTCCTCGGCCGTATGTTCGACGGCATCGAGTACCGCGGCTTCAAGCAGTCCGTCGTGGAAGATCTCGCGAAGTTACTCCGGCGTTCCCGTGTGGAACGGCCTGACCGACCAGTTCCACCCCACGCAGATGCTCGCCGACATCATGACCGCCCGCGAAGAGTTCGGCGATATGCGCGGCCGCAAGCTCACCTTCTTCGGCGACGCGCGCAACAACGTTGCCAACTCCCTCATGGTTGTCTGCGCAAAGCTTGGCATGCACTTCTGCGCCTGCGGCCCGAAGGAGCTCATGCCCGAGCAGTGGCTGATCGAGAAGTGCCGGGCTGTTGCCGCCGAGACCGGCGCGGTGCTTGAGTTCACCGACGACGTCGCGCAGGGCGCGAAGGACTGCGATGTTCTCTACACCGACATATGGCTCTCCATGGGCGAGCCCACAGAGCTGTGGGAGCAGCGCATCAAACTCCTGCGCCCCTATCAGGTCAACAAGGAAGTCATGGCTATGGCAAAGCCCACCGCCATCTTCGAGCACTGCCTGCCCTCGTTCCATGACTGCGAGACGACCATCGGAGAAGAGATATATCAGAAATTCGGCCTTGAGGCAATGGAGGTCACAGATGATGTGTTCCTCGGCCAGCAGGCACGTCAGTTCGAGGAGGCTGAAAACCGCATGCACACCATCAAGGCTGTGATGTACGCCACGCTGAAGTAAGGGATCGAACAATGGCTGAAAGAATTGTTGTCGCTCTCGGGGAAATGCTCTTGGCAAGACCCCCGAGCAGCAGCTTGAGCTTGTACGCAATACCGCCCGACCCATCGTCGATCTTGTAGGGAAAGGGCTATGAAGTCATCATCGGCCACGGCAACGGCCCGCAGGTCGGCATGATCAACCTGGCAATGGAGTTCTCCGCCAACAAGGGCGGCGGAACGCCGTTCATGCCGTTCCCCGAGTGCGGCGCCATGACGCAGGGCTATATCGGCTACCACCTGCAGCAGGCCATTCAGCAGGAGCTGAAGAGCCGCGGCATGGAGAAGGAATGTGCCACCGTCGTGACGCAGGTCGTCGTTGACGAGAAGGACCCCGGCTTCCAGCACCCGACGAAGCCTGTCGGCAGCTTCTATACGAAGGAAGAGGCCGAGAAGATCGCCGAGGAAAAAGGCTTCATCTTCGTCGAGGACGCCGGACGCGGCTACCGCCGTGTCGTCCCCTCTCCGATCCCCAAGCGCATCGTGGAGCTGAATGTTGTCGATCAGCTCGTGCGCGCCGGTGATATCGTCATCACCGTCGGCGGCGGCGGTATCCCCCGTCGTTGAGACCGAGGACGGTCTGCGCGGCGTCGCGGCCGTCATCGACAAGGACCGCGCCAGCTCCCTGCTCGCGCAGGACGTGCGTGCCGACCGTCTCATCATCCTCACCGCTGTGGACGCCGTGTGCGTCAATTACAATAAGCCCGACCAGAAGGAGCTCTCCTCCATGACGATTGCCGAGTGCGAGAAGTATATCGCCGAAGGCCAGTTCGCCCCCGGAAGTATGCTGCCGAAGGTCGAATCCTGCATGGAATTCGTGAAGAACGACGGCCATGGCGGGACCGCACTCATCACTTCTCTTGCCCGTGCCGCGGACGCCCTCGAGGGCAAGACCGGCACGGTCATTACCCGGTAAGCGTTTTTTTTGTCCCGTTTCGCATCTCCCAGCGAAGTCCGAACAAAATTTTAAGAGAGGGGTTTAAATCATGTCCAAAAAGGCAAAAAGATCGATCAGTACATTTGCGATCCTGCTCGCCGTTATGCTTCTTGTGTCGATCGCCACGTGGCTCGCAGCGGGCAAGACCTACACCGGTGAGAACGGCGAGATGGCCGAAGTCGTCGGCGCCTCCGCCAGCGACATCTTTATGGGGCCTGTCAACGGCTTTGCCGACGCCTCTGACGTTATCACGTTCGTATTCTGTCTCGGCGCGTTCCTCGCCATCGTGACCGGCACAGGCGCTCTTGAGACCGGCATCCAGTCCCTCGTGCGCAAGCTGCACGGCAAAGAGCTTGTTCTTATCTGGGTTCTGATGTTCGTGTTCTCCGTCGGCGGTACCACCTACGGCATGGGCGAAGAGACCGTTGGCTTCTACATCCTGCTTGCAGCGACCATGATGGCCGCCGGCTTTGACCCGGTCGTCGGTGCGGCAACGGTTCTGCTCGGCGCAGGCACCGGTGTTCTCGGCTCCACCATCAACCCCTTCGCCACCGGCGCGGCGGTCGCTGCCGCTGACCTCGTCGGTGTCGAAGTGAACATGGGCACCACCTATGTCATCGGCATCATTCTCTGGCTCTCCGCCTACCTTCTCTCCGTGCTGTTTGTCACCGCTTACGCGAAGAAAGTCCGCGCCAATAAGGGCTCCATCCTCACCGCCGCGCAGCTCGACGAGTGCCAGAAGGCTTACGGCGGCAAGGACGTCACCACCGCGAAGCTCACCGGCCGCCAGAAGGCCGTGCTGTGGCTGTTCGCTCTCTCCTTCATCGTCATGATCCTCGGCTTCATTCCTTGGGGCAGCCTGAGCGAAACCATGTACAACGCTTTCTCGAGCTCCACCACCTGGCTCACCGGCGCCTGCCTCGGCGACTGGTGGTTCTATGACGCCGCAACCTGGTTCCTGCTCATGGGCATCATCATCGGCATCGTCGGTCTCGAGGACAAGGGCCAGCTCATTAAGCTCATCATCGCCGGCTTCGGCGACATGGTCGGCGTTAACCTCGTCATCGCGATGGCGCGCGCCACCACCGTTATCATGGCCGCCACCGGTCTCGGCACCTGGCTGGTCGAAGCCTCCGTCACCGCACTGAGCCAGTCCGGCGTTTCCGCTGGTGTGTTCGGTATGCTTGACTACATACTCCACGTCGGTCTCAGCTTCCTCGTTCCGAGTTCCTCCGGTCTCGCCGGTCTGTCCGCCCCGATCGTCTCCCCGATCGTCGCCGGCATGGGCTGGAGCGTAGAGACCTCCATCATGATCAACGTTGCCGCCAACGGCTTCGTCAACCTCTTCACCCCGACCTGCGGCTTCATCATGGGCGGTCTCGCGCTCGCGCGCGTCCCCTACGAGAGCTGGCTGAAGTGGGCGTGGAAGCTGCTCCTCACGCTGTTCGTCGTCGTCGGCGTCGTCCTTACGATCGCGATGGCGGTGCTGAGCTGAATTTCCGCTTGAGTTATCGCATGATCTAATGGTAAAATACCGGTTGTACGCCCCATGGCGTACAACCGGTATTCTTCAAACAAGAGCCGCTTCGCCTGCTCTTGTTTGAGAAGGGCTGCGGCTCGCCGCAGCGCACCCGCTTTGCCCGCACGTTTGCGAGACTTTTCAGTCATTTGTAAAAAAGGACGGTGCAGACCATGCCAAGACGCGCCATGCTCCAGGACGCCCGCGCCTCCGCCTCAGACCCGGCAGTGATCTGCTCGTTCGACTATGAGGCGATAGAAAAGCCCACAAGGGCGATCATCCATCAGGCGGCACGCTTCCTTTATGTAAAAGCGCGGCCGCGGAAATCGTCATTGACGGCGAGGAAGTACGTCCTCCAGCCCAACACGCTCGTCGCCATCACGCCGTGGAAGATAACCGACATGGTCGAGGTGAAGGAGACGCTGCAATTCATCAAGGTCATCTACGACTATGCCTACCTCAACTCCGTGTTCAAGAGCGTCACCGGCGCGGGCGACGCCTCTGCCGAGCCGCTGCGCTTTCTCACCGTGGAGCCGGTCGCGTACCTTGACAGCATACAGGCGGAGTATGTCGACGGCATCATGGAGAACCTCAAGGCGGAGCTCGGCGTCGAGTCTACGCGCGTAAAGCCGCCGGACAAGCCGTTTTCGCAGCTCTATACGGTCAACAAGCTCATCGATCTGATGGTCGTTTACCGCCGGTATATCATGTCGCACCGCGGCGAGCTCGACACCGGGCGGAAGAGGCCGTCAAGGATCAGTCCGTTTTGAGCTACATTTATGCCCATTCCGCGGAAAAGCTCACGCTCTCGCAGGTCGCCGAGGCGTTCTTTCTGTCGGAGTCGGCGCTGTCAAAGCAGATATCCGGCATGACCGGCACAAGCTTTTCAAAGCTCCTCAGCAGCATCCGCGTGGAGAAAGCGTCGGATTACCTCATCTACACCGACCTGACGCTTGACGAGATCGCGGGGCTCTGCGGCTTTGTGGACGCCTCGCACGTATCCAAGCACTTTGCGCAGCGCGTCGGGATCACGCCGATGCAGTACCGGAAGATATATTCCAAGGCCGTCACGAAGTTCAATATCTCGGATAAGGCGGTCGCCTTCGCGTTGACGGACTATATCTATAAAAATTATGAGACCGAACGGCTCACCGCCGCGAGCGTCGCCGCCGAGTTCGGCGTGTCGGTGCCGGAAATGAACCGCCTGCTGCTCTATTATAACGAGATGAACTTCGATACGCTCCTCAACTCCACGCGCATCAATAAAGCGTGCGAAATGCTCGTATCGACGGACTATCTCGTGATCGACGTTGCCGTCGCCGTCGGCTACAGCAACATCAAAACGTTCAACATGAATTTCTACCGCTTCAAGGAAATGACGCCGACGGAGTTCCGTGACCGCATAACCCTTCAGCGCACAGACGGCAGCGAAACGCACGGAAAGGGCCGCGGCGCGCGCCGCCGCACGGTGCCCGTCCGGGCACCGGAAACCGCAAAGGAGACGACAGAATGAAATCCGGAAGACAGGGCACCATTCTCCGAATCATTTCGGAGCAGAGCATTGAAACGCAGAATCAGCTCATGGACGAGCTGAAAAAGCGCGGCATTGACACCACGCAGGCTACGCTCTCGCGCGATATCCGCGAGCTCCGTCTCGTCAAGCAGCGCAGTGCGGACGGCACCAGCCGGTACGCCGCGGCGGAGGTCGCGCCCGCGCCGGAGATGAGCCAGGGGCTCAAGGAAAATCTCCGCCAGACCGTGACGGGCGTTTATGCCTGCCAGAATCTCGTCATCATCAAGACGCTGCCGGGGCTCGCCCCTGCGGTGTGCACCGCCGTGGACGGCATCGCTCCCCCTGCCGGGGCTTGTCGGCTCGCTTTCCGGCAACGACACGGTGTTTCTCGCCATGCGCGACAACGCCGCCGCCGAAACCCTCGCCCGCGAAGGCCGCAGCCTGTTCATGGGCTGAATCCCGGATAACCGACCATCCCCGCCGGAAACTCTATCCGGCGGGGATGGTTTTTGTGTGTTTCTTTGCGCCTGCACGTTCCGGCCGCCGTCCACCGCTTCCATTTGCACCGCGGTGATACAACCGTGATTTTGCGGTTTTCCGCGTTTTTGCGCGCAAACGATCCCGTCAGGAAATTTTCCGGACGGGATCGTTTTTTCTTTATTCGAGATTGAGGCGCTTGCTGAGGATGGCGCGGGTGGCGAAGAAGAAGCCCGTGCCCTTGAGGAGTTCCAGACCAATGCCGATGCCGATCGCGGAGGCCATCATGCCGACGCCCTGAACATGCCAGCCGGTATCGTCCAAGCAGAACTCCCAGTTCAACAGCACATTGGGAAATGCATCGGACTGGAGGAGCGACATGCACCCATTCATAATAATGCTGAAGGCGATGCTGATGCCGACATAGGCAAGCAGCGCAAACCATCCGCGGTTTTTTCTTCGCGAGATGCCCGATCGAAATGGCGGTGTAAATTTGCAGGATCGAAACCGCCGCCGCGATGAGCGTGTACACGATGAACTCCGCGACGACCCAGCCCGTTCCGGCAGGCAGCGGGTTTACGCGCAGATAGCGGCCCGCTTCCTGGAACGCCTGCGCAACGTCGCTGAAGTTGGGCGGCGTGAGCACCGCGAACAAAAGTCCCCCGCTCAAAACGGCAACGGCAAAGCTGCCGATCTGGAAGATCATGCTCGTCAGGAGCTTGGAGCCGATGTGCTCCGAGACCGACACGGGCAGCGTGAACATGAGGTACCCTTCGTCGCCGAGAAGGCCCTTATAAAACCGGTTGATGATGAAAACGAGCATGAAAATGCCCATCGCCACATAAAGCGCCACGAGCAGAACCATCGGCAGCACGGTGATAATAAAGTTTGCCAGCTCGCTTTGGATATCGCCGTCGAACGCGATCCGAAGCGTGAGACCGTTGATCGCGGCAAGCGCCGCCAGGCCGATCCAGATCAGCGAAAACGTGCGGATACCGGAGCGCAGATCGTATTTCATCAGTTTACCGAGCATTGTATTCCCCTCCATTCCCCATGACCGGCGCGCGGAACATATTGCGGAACAGCTCGTCCACGCTGCCGCCGGTGCGCTCGCGGATGCTGTCGGTGCTCTCGTGCAGAACGACCTGTCCCTGCTGGAGGAACACCGCCTCGTCGAGCACCTGCTCCACATCGAGGATCAGATGCGTCGAGATGAGCACCGTACCGTTTTCGTTATAATTTGTCAGGATCGTGCGCAGAATAAACTCGCGCGCCGCCGGATCAACGCCCGCGATCGGCTCGTCGAGCAGATAGAGCCGCGCGCGGCGGGACATGACGAGCATGAGCTGCATCTTTTCGCGCGTGCCCTTCGAGAGCGTTTTGATCCTGCTGCCCGCTTCCAGACCGAGCACGCGGCACATTTCCTCCGCCTTGGCGCGGTCAAAGTCGGCATAGAAGTCCGAGAACATATCGATCATATCGCCGACGCGCATCCAGTCGGGGAAATATCCCCGGTCGGGCAGATAGCTCGTGATCGCCTTTGTCTCTACGCCGGGCAGGAGACCCGCAACGCGCGCCTCACCCGCCGTCGGCTGAAGAAGGCCGTTGAGGATCTTAATAAGCGTCGTCTTGCCCGAGCCGTTCGGCCCGAGAAGACCGACGATCTTGCCGGATGTAGGCTCAGATCAACGCCGCGCAGCGCCTGCACCGCTTCAAAGCTCCGGCACAGCCCGGTGCATTTTACCAGTTCTTCATTCATTATTCTTTTTCCTTTCCGCCTGCGCCATGTCCGCGGCCTCACCGCGGAATAGCCCAGCGCTCCCATTTCCCTGAAAAAGTTTTCCGTGCACTCCACGGCCAGACGCCGCCGCATCTCCTCGAGCGCCCCGGCGTTTTCCGTCACGGTGCGGCCGAGCGTCCGGTTCGTTGTGACGAGGCCGAGCGTTTCGAGCTGCGTGATCGCGCGCTGCATCGTGTTCGGGTTGACGCCCGCCTCCGCCGCCAGCTCCCGCACCGCGGGAAAGCGCGCCCCCCAGCGGATACGCGCCCGTGATGATCCGCCGCGCCAGCTGCTCCGTGAGCTGCTGCCAGATCGGCCGCGAGCCCTGAATCGCAAAGTCCATGCCAGCCCTCCTTGTTGTATTGCTGTATTAAGCAATTAGTACACTACTACACTCATACAGTTTTGTCAAGCCCCTTTTTTCATTTTTCCTGTGGATTCCGCGCGGGGAATGTGGTAACATGAAAATGTTCAAATAATCTTAAAATTTTTTTTCTTTTTACTGAACCGCGTGTTGGGAAAAACCGTCTTTCTTTACAGAAAGGCGGCAGGCCTTTCAGAGAGAGTTTGCGTATGACAGCCGAAGAGTTTACCGTCCAGATCATGGACATGAAAAAACGCTCTACCACGTTTCATGCGGCATTCTCCGCAGCGAGGCTGACCGGGAGGACGCGGTGCAGGAGTGCATATGCAAGGCGTGGGAAAAAGCGCGATTCGCTCAAAAGCGCGGGCGCGTTCCGCGCATGGGTGACGCGCATTCTTATCAACGAATGCTACGACATCTGCCGCCGGGGGAGCAAGATCGTTCTTCTCGACGAGATGCCGGAGGCGGTCGCTCCGAGAGCGGCGACCGCGAACTGCGCGACGCCGTGATGGGTTTGGATGAGATATACCGTATGCCGATCCTCTTATTTTATGTAGAGGGGTTCAGCATACGGGAGATATCCGTATTTTACAGATCCCCGAGGGTACGGTCAAATCCCGGCTGTTTGCCGGGCGCGGAAAGCTCCGCGAAGTTTTGGGTGAGGAGGTGCCGGTATGAGGGATTCCTGGGACAATATGTTTGAAGAGGTTCCCGCATCGTTTGAGGCACGGATGAAGGAAACACTTTCCGCGCTGGAGGAAAAAGCCGAAGATACGGCGCTTCCGGTTCGGTACGGGCGCTCTCGTCGCGGCGGCGCTGCTCGTCGCGGTGCTCGGCGGCACGGCGCTGGCTACGGACTTTTTCGGTCTGAAGAGTCTCACCGTCACCGACCCGAACGCCTCCCCCGCCGCGGTCTCCCGCCACGGCGGAGCCGGTGAGCGACAGCACGGTCATCGCGCTGCAGGGCGTGCCGGGGAGCCCGGAGTTCAAGGCAAACGCCGAGTGGATGGACTTCCTTGCGTCGTACGACACCGCCGCCATGGCGAAGGAAACCGCCGCCTGCCTGCCGGAGAAGTACGATCTCTCTACCCGTCTCCACGCAGGACATGGCCAACGAGCTCGACCAGATCACCCGCAAGTATAATCTGCGGCTGCACACGGCTGTGACGGACTTTGACAGCGAGGATACGCTCTACTCCCTGCTGAACGCCGAACCGTTCCTTACCGACTGCACCGCCGTAAGCGGATATATTTACGAGGACGGCTCCTTCCAGGCCTACGGCACGAACGTTTCCGGCAAGAGCTACGAATATCAGCTTGGCCGGTACGTCAAGGGCGCGTTCTCCGAGGTCACGCTGAACATCGGCAGCGCCGAGGATTATGAGGAGTGGATCTACACGACCTCCCGCGGCGATGAGGTGCAGCTCTCGCTCGGCCCGAGCCGCTGCGTCGTGATGTCCGACCAGCCGAAGGCGTTCGTGGCCATCAACCTGCTCGGCGGCACGGAGGGCAACAGTTTCTTCATGCCGGAGCCGGTCACGAAGGAAGATCTTGAGGCGTTCGCGGAGCTCTTTGATTTTGCGAAGCTCGGATAATACAAAATGATACAGCGCACCCCCCGCGGGAAGATCCCGCGGGGGTGCGTTTAATTATGGTGCAGTCATAACTGAATGCCTCCCTTGTGTAAAGGAGGTGGATTTTGCCGAAGGCAAAGACGGAGGGATTGTAAACTTTACCGAAACACGACAATCCCCCAGTCTCGCCTTTGGCGAGACAGCCCCCTTTTACACAAGGGGGCCTTATTTTATTCGTACAGCAGCTTTTGTCTCTGGTAGGGCTGCGGCTCGTAGCGGACGGAGCCGATCTGCGGTTTCGGCGGGCCGTATTTGGGGTTGTAGCCGAAAAGGTTTATGTACCGCTCGATGTCGCCGCGCTCCCGCTCCATGGCGAGCAGCACCTCGAGCGCAGCGTTGGCGTCGTCCACGGCGCGGTGGGAGTTACGCCGTCAACGCCATAGCTCTCCACGGCGTTGCAGAGCTTGTGTGGATAGTCCCGCCGGTCTTTGTAGATCGCCATGATGTCGAGAAACTGCGCCTTTTGCAGCACCCCGTCGCAGCCGAGCCGGTGCAGGAAGTAAAAGAGGAAGCACAGATCAAACTGCGCGTTGTACGCGCATACGAGCGGCTTTTCCCCGGCGAGCGAACGGACGAACGCCTCCGCAGCCACGTCCTTTTCCACGCCGTTTTGAAAAAGCTCATCCTCGCGGATGCCGGTGAGCTGCGTGATGACCGGTGGCAGACGACGGCCCGGCGAGAGGCGGATTAGATAATCTTCCTCCGTGCGCTCCCCCGCCCGGTCGAGCCGCAGGAAGCCAAGCTCAATGATCTCGTCGGATTTGCAGTTCACGCCGGTCGTCTCCGTATCGAGCACGATGACGGAATCGTAGGTTTGAAAAAGGCTTTCAAGCATTCCTTATTCTCCCTTCGTCAGCACCGCGCCGACCAGAACGAAGTATTCCGGCGGTGCGTCCTTTGTCCCCATTGAGCGGCGCGCCCAGCTTGTCCGCGGCGAGCGCGCCGACGTTCGCGCCGAGCGATTCGAGCGAATAGCGGAGCTTTTCCGGAAACCGGCAGGGCTCCTCGTCCCGGCGCGCGCATCGCTCGCACACGAGGCAGCGCCCGGCGTCCAGGCGAAGGAACCGCGCGTTTCCGCTCCCGCTCTTCGAGCAGCGCGTCAAACGCTCTCCGGTACGGGCGGAGGAACATCTCCGGGTCGGCGAACGCCGCGGCTTTCGCCTCCCCGCTCTCCGGGAACACCTGCACGGCGTACAGCGTGACCGCGGCGTACTGCGGCCAGACCGCCGCGGGGTCAAAATCATAGGGCGGGCAGGACCACGTCTGCCCGCAGCGCGGGCACGCGGCGCAATAGCCGAGGAATTTTTCCACGTCCACATACTTTTCCAGCATCTCGCTCATCGGCAGCGCGCCGGTGAGGTTTTCCACGCGCACGCCGTTTTCTCTATTTTCCATGATGGGTTTCTCCCTCATTTCAGCGATTCCTGATGGTTTACCACACCCTTGAACGGCGTCATAAGCAGGATCTTGATATCAAACAGCATCGACCAGTTTTCGATATAATAGAGATCGTAATCCACCCGCGCGCGGATGGAGGTATCGCCGCGCAGACCGTTGACCTGTGCCCAGCCGGTGATGCCGGGGCGCACCTGATGGCGCACCATATAAAGCGGAATGCTGTATTTAAAATGATCGACGTACCGCGGGATCTCCGGCCGCGGGCCGACGAGCGACATATCGCCCGCAAGGACGTTAAAGAGCTGCGGCAGTTCGTCGATGGAGTAGCGCCGCATGAACGCCCCCCACGCCGTGCGGCGCGGGTCGTGGTCGCGCGTCCACGCCGTGTCCGACTGCGCGTTCACGCGCATGGAGCGGAATTTGAGCATATAAAAGGGCTTCTTGTCCTGCCGATACGCTCCTGCCGGAACAGGACCGGCCCCGGAGAGGAAAGCGCGTGCCGATCGCGGCGACGAGCATGACGGGCGATGTGAGAACAATGAGAACAAGACTCGCGAGAATATCAAAAGACGCTTGACGATGTCCGCGCCGGCATTGTCGAGCGGCACACGCCGGACGTTCACCAGCGGCAGGCCGCACAGCTCCTCCACATACGGGTGGCGTGACATATATTCATACCCGATCGGCAGCAGCGCGAGCTTCACGCCGGTATCCTCGCATTCGCGCAGTATCCCGCCGAGCCGTTCCGCCTGGTTTTCCTCCATGGCGATCACCGCCTCGTCCGGCGCGTTCGTCTCAAGCGCCGTGCGCAGAGAATCATAAGAGCCCAGATGCGGCACGCCGCTGAGCGCCGATGCGCCCACGCTGCCGATGACCGTCCAGCCGGCGTCGCGTCCTTTCTTCACGCGGCGCAGACATTCGCGCGCCGACGCGCCGTCGCCGATGATGACAAGGCGGCGCAGCCCATTTCCGGCGCGGTACTGCCGGCGGAGCAGACGGTGCGCAATAAAGCCGCGCGCGCCGGTGAACGCGATGAGCAGCAGATAGCAGAGAAGGATCATCCAGCGCGAAAAGTCCACCACGCGGAACACGAAGATGAGATCGATATACAGCATCACGCCGAACGTGCAGCCGAGAACGATGTTCCCAAATTCGTGGATGAAGCCGCGCTGCGGCTGCGGCTCGTAGACGCCGAGCAGCCCGGAAGAGCACGGTGTACACCGGCGAGAACAGCCCCGCCCAGAGCATATGATACTCGAAGCCGCCGACCGGATTTTCGCCCCGGAACAGCACGAACCGGATAAAAACGCCGCCGCCATCGCCGCCACAGACAGCGCCATATCCGTTGCCGCCCAGAGGACGGTCTTTTTTGTTTCTCGTTTCTTCATCGCATTTTCCGCCATATAGGAAAGTTTTGTCAGTTTTTAGACGGTTTGCTGCGCGGCGCGGTTCGCCTCCGCGCGCTTACGCAGCTATATTTTACCACAAATGGTTTGTTTCTTCCACGGTTTCTGTTATAATCCGGTGTAGAAAATACCGTATCGGAGGACGCCATGAACCATTCCGCGCCGAAAATTTTATATACCGCCTCCAGCAGCGCGCATTTGGTGAGCTTTCATCTGCCGTATCTCGCCGCGCTGCGCTCGCTCGGCTGGGATGTGACCGCCGCGGCGAACGGCAGCGGTGAAGGTCTCGGCGAGGGCGTGCGGTTTCTCGCCGTGCCGTTTACGAAGAGCTTCGTATCGCCGAAGAATTTCCGTGCCGCCGCGCTTCTGGCGCGGGACATCCGCAAGAATCGATACGATGTGATCGTGACGCATACCTCGCTCGCCGCGTTTTCACCCGTCTCGGCGTGATGCTCGCGGGGAAAAAAGCATACCCGCGTCGTCAACACGGTGCACGGGTATCTCTTCGACGGTGATTCCGGCGCGCTGCGGCGCACGGTGCTGCTCGCGGCGGAAAAGCTGACGGCGGGCATTACGGACGACATTCTTGTTATGAACCGCTGCGACGAGCAGATCGCCAAAAAGCACCGGCTCTGCCGCGGAAACGTATATTTTATTCCCGGTATGGGCGTTGATTTTTCCCGCTTCCCCCCCGCCGCGCCGGAGGAGCGCACCGCGGCAAAAGCGGCGTATTCTCTGCCGGAGGACGCCGTGTGTCTCGTCTGCGCCGCGGAATTCTCCAAGCGGAAAAACAGACGCTGCTCCTTCAGACGCTCGCCCGGCTGCCGGAGAACTATTATCTCCTGCTCCCCGGCGACGGGGCGCTGCTGCAAGAGTGCAAAGCCGAAGCCGAAACGCTCGGTATCTCTTCCCGCTGCCGTTTTCCGGGACGGCTCTCCGATGTACGCGGCGCGCTCGCCGCGGCGGATATCTGCGTGTCCGCAAGCCGGTCGGAGGGGCTGCCGTTTGCGGTGATGGAAGCGATGCACATGGCGCTCCCCTGCGTGCTCACGCGGGTGAAGGGACACGAGGATCTGCTGGAAGGCTCCGGCGCAGGCTATCTCGTCCCGTTCGGCGACGCGGCAGCGTTTGCCGAAGCCGTGCAGACGCTCGGCCGCGACGCCGCGCTGCGTGCGCGGATGGGCGCCGCCGCAAACGAGAGCACCGAAAAATACGCTCTTGACCGCGTTTTACCCGAGGTTCTGCCCCATTTTACCCGGCACTGAAGCCGCCCCACACAGCAGCACACTCTCTGCCGAAAGCAAAGAGGGTGCTGCTCTTTTTTATTGTCCAACGAGAAAACCACGGAGAAGGAGCGCCATCTGGTGATGCATCCGCTGTTCCAGATCGTATGTGCCGCCGGAAATACACCACTCGTAGCATATGCCGCGCATACACACGAAAAAGAGTTCCGTCAGCTCCGAGGCGGAGTATTCTGCCGTCAACTCGCCGGCGTTCTGCGCCCCGGCAAGCAGCGCTTCAAGCTTTTGCTGCATTGGGCGCACGCGCGTAAACCACGTGTTTTCCGGGTTATAGAGCACGCGCATCGCGTCGAGCCCCGTGTCCGTGTTCAGCCTGGCGTATTTATCAATAAACGCCGATACGCGCTCCATCCACGGACGGGTAAGGAGCGCCTCGTCTTCGTGTTGCATGAGCTCATCGCCGGTCTCATACATTTCCCGCAGCACATCCGACTTCGTATCAAAGTATCGGTAAAACGACCCGATGGATACCCCAGCCCGCTCGCAGATATCACGGATCGTGACTCCCTGATAACCTCGCTCCGTCATCGCAGCGATAGCTGCCGCCGCCAGGCGCTGCCGGGTGCGGTCGGATTTCTTTTTCTCGGTTCTTCCCGTCCATGTTCTTCTCCGTTTTGCTATATTTTCCGATCTATTATAGTGTATTCCTCTGAATTTCGCAAATCCTTTTCGTTTTTGTATTGACATTCCGAAAAACTCGTTTTATAGTTATACCAGAAAAGTGAACACGTTCACTTTTCTGGTATTTTCAAACACAACACAGGAGGGCACAATGAAATATCCGGAGCTTTTTTACGCCGATCAGTATCGGCAAGGTACAGATGAAAACCGATTTGCCATGGCCCCGATGGGCCCGCTCGGACTGGCGGACGCGCAAGGCGGCTTTAACCAGCGCGGCATTGATTACTACACCGAGCGCGCCAAAGGCGGCACGGGCCTTATCATCACGGGCGTCACGTTTTCCGACTGCACGGTGGAAATGCAGTCCATGCCCAACTGCCCGAACAGCACATACAACCCCGTGCATTTTGTCCGGACAGGCCGGGAGATGACCGAACGCATCCACGCCTACGGCAGCAAGATCTTTCTGCAGATGTCCGGCGGCTTCGGCCGCGTCACGATTCCGACAAATCTCGGCGAGTTTCCGCCGGTCGCGCCCTCTCCGATCCCCCCCCACCGCTGGCTGGACAAGACCTGCCGTGCCCTGACCGTGGATGAGATTCACGCCATTGTTGAGAGCTTCGGCAAGGGCGCCTACAATGCCAAGCGCGCCGGGTTTGACGGCGTGGAGATCCACGCGGTGCACGAGGGCTATCTCATCGACCAGTTCGCCATCAGCTTTTTCAATCACCGCACGGATGAATACGGCGGCAGTCTGGAAAACCGGCTGCGCTTTGCCCGCGAGATCGTCGAGGAGATTAAGAAGACCTGCGGCGCGGACTTCCCCGTGGCGCTGCGCTTTTCCCCAAAAAGTATGATCAAGGACTGGCGCGAGGGTGCGCTGCCTGGCGAGGAATTTGCGGAAAAGGGGCGTGACATGGAGGAAGGGCTCGAAGCGGCAAAGCTGCTCATCTCTTACGGCTACGACGCGCTCGATGTAGACGTCGGCTCCTACGACTCCTGGTGGTGGAGCCATCCGCCCATGTATCAGAAAAAGGGGCTTTACCGCAAGTACGCCAAGGCGATAAAGGAGGTCGTGGACGTGCCGGTGCTCTGCGCCGGACGGATGGACGATTCGGATATGGCCGTTGAAGCCGTGCAAACCGGCGTTTGCGATATCGTATCGCTCGGCCGTCCGTTGCTGGCTGACCCCGACTATGTAAACAAGCTCCGTGCCGGAAAGACCGCCGATATCCGTCCCTGCATCGGCTGCCAGGAGGGCTGCATGGGCCGCATCCAGAAGTATTCAATGATCAACTGTGCTGTCAACCCGCAGTGCGCCCGCGAGCGTGCCTTTGCCTATAACCCCGTTTTCCGCAAGAAAAAGGTCGTCATCGTCGGCGGCGGCATCGCCGGGTGCGAAACGGCCCGTGTGCTCGCCATCCGCGGCCATGAGCCGGTCATTTATGAAGCTTCCGGCCGCCTGGGCGGCGCACTGTATGAGGCGGGTGTTCCGTCCTTCAAGGACGATGACCGTGCGCTGATCGCGTGGTATGCCCATACGCTTGAAAAAGCTCGGCGTGGAGATCCACTTCAACCACCGGCTGACCGCCGGGGAGCTGAAAACGCTTTCCTTCGATACGCTCATCGTTGCCACTGGCGCGAAGGCGAAGACGTTCTCGCTCGGCGATGACCGCCGTGTCATCACTGCGAAGGATGCGCTCGCGCAGAGCGGCGAGAATGTGGGCAAGCACGCCGTTGTCATCGGTGGCGGCATGGTCGGCTGCGAGCTGGCGCTCTGGCTCACGAAGGATCTCGGCAAAAGGTCACGATCGTCGAGGCGCTACCGAAGCTGCTCGCCGTGAACGCCCCCATCTGCTCGGCCAACAGCGAAATGCTTGAACGTCTCGTTCCGTTCTACGGCACGGACGTCCGCTGCCGCACCACTGCGGTGAAGGCGACGGAGAACGGGCTCGTTATCCGTGATCTCGACACCGGCGCCGAGGAATCGATCCCCGCCGATACGGTCATACTTGCCGTTGGCTTCACACCGGACCGCGAGCTTTACAACGCCATGCAGGAGTGCGACGAGGTCTATGCCATCGGCGACTGCAAGGAATTCCACAACGTCCACAGTGCCGTCAGGGACGCTTTCGAGGTCGCAAACCACATCTGATATCTGAAAAAGCGAGAACCCGAAGTCTTCCGCTTCGGGTTCTCGCTTTATTATTATCCTCTTCGTAATTGAAGGCCACCGTGCCGTTGGCGTCGATGTAATAGCCTTTTTTGCATGAGGGCGGATCTGCAGATCAAGCACTTTGAAATAGGCGTCGATCTCGTCCGCCGTGCAGTAGCGGAGCAGGTCATTGATAAGAGCGCTCGTGCGCATCGCGTCGTACTGCCGGTGCAGGCGGCAGAGATTTTTTCCTTTCTCCGTGCAGAACAGCGCGCGTTCCTTTTTGTTGCCGGGCAGGTACTCCTTATAGATGTACCCGTTATCCACCAGCCGCTGCACGATGATGCAATGGCGCTGCGCGTGCGGCACCAGCGCTGCGCAAGATCGGCGCTCAGTATGCCGGGATACTTGTCGATATCGACCAGAATGTGCGCGTCCAGCATTTTCAGAGGCTCGCCGTCGCCGTAATCTCTCGACTCCGACACGCCCTTATACAGCATGGCCGACAGCCGGAATTTCAGATCGCCCTCGGTAGGCCAGTTGCTCAATGATATCACCGACATTGTTTTCTCCGCCGAATTTTTCGTCGCTTTTCCGGTTTTCACTCTGCATTCTCCAAAACTTTATTTCCTAAAATATTATTAAAACACGCCCCTGGGAGAAATGCAACAAAAACCTTTATGCTGCCGTTTTTCGTGCGGCGAAGGTGGTCATTGCCGAACTGCATGCGCGCAGCGATGCCGAAGCTGTCCAGCACACCGTCCAGATCGGTCGTATAGGTTCCGTCCTCAAGCTGGACGAGTGGGAAACCGATGCGTCCCGTGCCGCGGAAGGCATCGAACGCCGGGTGCGTATCGCGCAGATAGCTTGAGCAGGTTGATCGAGCCGGTCACATTGATGAACTGCGGCATGACGCCATTTTCCGTTAGAATGGAGAGGAAACGCATCGTGCCGGGGCAGATGTTGCTGCCGTAAACCTTGATCGCCATAGTATAAAGCTCCTTTTTACAGAAATGAAGAATAGTTCCGCGGAAAGGACACAGCCTTTCCGCGAAACTATTATACGATACAATGCGGCTTACTTCCAGAAAATGTTGTCCGGCATGACGGTGAACGAGTCGTGGCCGTCAGCGGTGATGACGTGGGTGTCCTCAAGGTTGAAGCCGCCCTTGACCGGCGCACTGCCGGTGGCGGAGTAAGGCGTTTCAAGACAGAGGACCATATCTCTTCGAGCACATAATCCGTGCCCGGGGCGATGGTCGGGTATTCCTCGGGGCCGACGCCGCTGCCGATGGAGTGACCCATATGGCCGCGGGGATACTTCGGGATGAGACGGCTCTGCTCGACCTGCTCGCGGATGGCGTTGTAGATGTCCTTCATCGGCGTGCCGGGCTTGAGCATTTCCACGCCCATGCGGTTGGCCTTATAGAGCGTGTCGTAGATCTCCAGCACCTCGTAGGGAGCCGTGCCGCCGCCGGCGAACGATGCGGGCAATGTCGCTCCAGTAGCCGAAGTAGGAGTAGCCGACGTCAAACTTGGATAACATCGCCGGCCTGGAGGATGTATACGCGCGGCACGCCGCACAGGCCGTAGTACGGGCCGACCGCCGGGATAAAGCTATGCGAGCGTCCACAGGTGCCGTGCTCCAGATTGAGCTTGCTGGCTTCGTAGGCGAACATCGCATCGAGCTTCCATGCAGGCATACCCGGCTTGATCTCCGCGGCCATCGCGCGCCATGCCTTATCCGCCTCGGTAGCAGCCAGACGTAGCATATCGATCTCCCACTGGCACTTGACGACGCGGCAGTTTCTTGTAACGGAGGAGCCGTCCACGATCATGCCCTCCGGCAGTGAGGCGGCGAGCTTGCCGTAAAACGCATGGCTCACGGGCCCATCTCGATGCCGACCTTGCCATCCATCGGGGTGTTTTTGATGAGGTCAATCGTCATATGCACCACAGCGTCGGGATCCATCACATCGCCCCTTGTCGCGGCGGGATTCCTCCGTGCCGTTATCGATGAACACCCACGACATGAACTCGCGCACATCGACGTTGTTTGTGGAAGCATAGGCGTCTGCGCTCTCAAGCGTACTGATGATGAGATGCGCGTCCCCCTCCGCCGGAATAATTGCGGCCGAGCTGCCGACGAGCGGGGAGTAGCCTGTGGCGTACATGACGTTATAGGGCGTCTGGAGGATCAGATAGCCAAGGCCCTGCTGCTTCATCTCTGCCTGGATGCGGGAGCAGAACCAGTTCTGATCGCGCTTGGCCAGCACCGGATGCAGGCACTTTTCCATTTTATTCACCATGGGATAGTTCTCCTTTCTTTTTACTTTGGCGTTCCGGGATACCCGGAACGCACCGTTTTTTCTATGGATCGTATTACTGTTCGCCCTTGACCGCAAGGCGCTTTTCGCCGGCGGCGAGGGCTATCGCCGAAGAACACGCAGATGGCCGCGCAGACCGCGAAGTAGACGCACACGAAGATGACGGCGACCTTGCTGAATTTGAGGACGTTCAGCACGACGAAGATGCCGAGCAGGATCGTGGAGACAGCGCACAGCGCGATGCGGGGAGCCCTTGGACGCGAAGGTCGTGGACATTTTGGAGGCATTCCAGCCCTCGGGGTCGCACTCGGGGAGCTTCACGAAGCCCCAGACAGGGATGAGCATCGGGATGAGCGTAACGGCGGAGGCGAGGCTGATGAGCTGGCCGATGTTCAGTCCGAACAGGTTGGGGATGAGAGCCATGAGCCAGAAGAGCACCATGAGCACCCAGGGGATGCCGTGCTTGTTGCGCTTGCCCATGAGTTCGGGCAGCCAGCCCTCGTCCACACCGCGGAGAATGGGCTCAGTAGCGCTGATAATTGGCGTTGATGGTAGTGACAATGGCGAGCAGCGCGCCGCCGATAACGAACAGGAGATACCAGTTGCCCGGATAGATGATCTGCGCCTGATAGGTCATGGGCTTGCCGGCGACCTCCGCGAGGGGAGCCACACCGGAGCCGACGAACGCGACAAGGCCGAACGCGAGGAACGCGCAGATGAACGTGATGATCGTCATTTTGGGGATGTTGCGCTTCGGGTTTTCGATCTGCGGGCCGAAGTTCATAATGATCGTACAGCCGCCGACACCGAACAGAACCGCGCGCACGCATCAAAAATACCGCGTGTGCCGCCGAAGAGCAGGCTTTCCTTGCTGAAGAGCTGGTTCATATCGCACTTGCCGAGACCGAGGATGATAAACGAGAGCAGTACGATAAGCAGAATCGAGGTGACAATGTTCTGTACCTTCGCCGAGGTCTTCAGATCGAGCAGGTTCAGCAGGAAGAACAACGTCACGATGATGCAGGCCGCTGCACTCGTGCTGATGCCGGTGAAGATGCTGGTGAGATACGTGCCGAAGGCGACGCCCATATATGCCTGCGCAAAGGCGGCGAAGATTTGGCAGTAGAGCCAGAAGCCCGCGACCTTCTTGCTGATCCAGGAGGTCATAACGTACTGAGGGCTCATGACCGGGTGTACCGTTGTGAAGAACATGGTGGGGAGGTTGGCAATGAACATGACCGCGAACGCCATCAGATACGCAATGATAACGCCGCTGCCGGCCATACCGATCGCCGCGCCGGTATTCGTAATGATGCCCGCGCCGATGGTAGAGCCCATCGCCATGAAAAAAGAGGTCTTTTCCGCTGAGTTTTTCTCATTTTGGTTCTCTCCTTTTTCGTTTTTGGGGATCGCTGTTTTCTTTTTGTCCTCGCTGTCGAACGAGCTGCGATTTTTATTAATCCGTTTAACAATCGCGACCACAGAGTATCACACCAATTTTCGTTCGTCAATCGGCATGTTGTATGATTTCCCAAATATTTTTTTATCGTTTACGCCGAATTTCGTTTTTCTCTTAATAAAATAAGGATTTTTCTGCTATTCGCCCGCAATCCCCTGTTGACTTTTCGTTTTGCGTTGTGCTACCATTAAGAAAATTGTCAAGCGTTTAAATAATTTGCTTCCGCAATAAGAGGAGGTAACACTTATGAAACATTATGATTTTGAAGCGGTGCAGCCGCGCCGCGGCACAGGCAGCATGAAATGGGCAGAGATGGAAAAGTACGATTGTCCCGAGGGCGTCATCCCGTTTTCCGTCGCCGATATGGAGTTGAAGGTCATGCCCGAGGTAGTGGACGGTCTGAAGGAGTTTCTTGATAAGAGCCCGCTCGGCTACTGCAACCCGGATGAGCGTTTTAACGCCGCCGTCTGCCGCTGGGAGCGCGACCGCCACGGCTGGGACATCCGTCCGGAGTGGCTGCTCGGCGCGCCGGGCGTCATCAACGCCTTTTTCCCGCCGTACATGCGTTCACCGCCCCCGGCGACGGCGTGTTGCTTCTCACGCCGGTATATTATCCAATGTATATGGCCGCCACGCGAAACGACCGGCAGGTCGTTGGCTCGGCGCTTATCAACACGAACGGGTACTATACCATCGATTTTGCCGATCTCGAAGCGAAAGCAAAGCGCCCGGACGTGAAGCTCATGATCCTGTGCAGCCCGCACAACCCCTGCGGCCGCGTATGGACACGCGAGGAGCTCGAACACATCGGCCGCATCTGTCTTGAAAACAACGTTGTCCTCTTCAGCGACGAGAGCCACAGCGACCTTATTCTGCCCGGTTATCACCACACGCCCATCGGTTCGCTCAGCGACGAGCTTGCACAGAACACGCTGACCGCCATCTCCCCGAGCAAGACATTCAGCCTCGCCGGGCTTCAGACCTCGAGCGTGATTGTCCCCCAACGAAGCGCTGCGCAAGGCGTTCGACGAAGAGCTCAAGCGTCACGATGGGAACCCAAAGTGCAACATTCTCGGGCTGGAAGCCTGCCGCATCGCGTATACCGAGGGCGATGAGTGGCTCGATCAGCTCATCAGCATACTGGAGGAAAACCGCCGTCTCATTGTGGAGTATCTGCGCCGGGAGTTTCCATCCGTCATCGTCTCCCCTCTCGAGGGCACGTACCTTCTCTGGATGGATTTCCGTCCGCTCGATATTCCTGCGGACAAGCTTGCAGAGCTGCTGCGCCGCGAGGCGTTCCTGTTCTTTGACGACGGCATCGTGTTCGGCGAGGCCGGGCGCGGGTTTGAGCGCTGGAATCTCGCCTGCCCCACATCGTACATCACGCCTGCGCTCGAACGGCTCGGCAAGGCGCTGCGTGCGCACGCCGACAAACGGTAAACCCAAATCATTTCGTCAGGAGGAGAAAACCATGCTCAGCCAGAAGGCAAAGGATCTTTTGCTAAGCTTGAAATGGACTATCCGGCCGTTGCGATCAAATACAGCTACGCTATGCCGGAGAACACTACGCATACCGATAAGACGCTCTCGTTCTGTGAATTTGTCAAGGAAGCGCAGGTAACAGGGAAAAAAGTTCTTCATTACGAAGGACGACGATAACTGTTTCGGGAAAATGGCGCTCGGTATGATCCCCAAACCGCCGCTCGGCGCGAGTGGACAGGCGGGATACGACTTTGGCGTGTTCAAGACACCCGCACCAAACGCGCGTATTTATAACAGCATGACGACGCTCGTCCCCGGCTCGGTGAATTTCGTCATTTTCTCTCCCGTCGCCATCTGTGACTTTGACCCCGACCTGATCATCTGCGTTGCCGAGGTCGAAAAGGCGGAGATCATCATGCGCGCCACGAGCTATATCTCCGGTGATTTCTGGGAGAGTAAGTGTTCGTCGGTGCTTAGCTGCGCATGGATGTACAGCTATCCCTACGTTTCCGGTAAGGTGAATTTCTGTATCACCGGCATGCACCACGGTATGAAGCGCCGCGGCACCTATCCTCCTGGACGACACATCATTGCCATCCCCTACCAGAAAATCAACGAGGTCGTGCAGGCGCTCGACGAGATGGACTGGGAGCTCATTGCGATGCGCAAGGACGATGCAAGCAAAGCGGAGCTCGCTCGTCGCATGGCGCACTGGCAGGAGATGTCGCCCGATTTTGTTTTAAAAAAGTGATCCCTCTCTTTGAATAAACGATGCCCCCTTATGCAGTTTTCTGCGTAAGGGGCATTGTCATTAAAAATGTCAGGTTTTATCCTGTTCCTCTTTGGTTTTCTTGCGCCGGAGGGGTTGGCCGGGAGCTTCAGACGGCTGAGGCTCCAGTTCCGCTCGGCAGCGTAGCCCTTCGCCATGGCTTCGAGCGTCTCGTTGACCATTTTGTGCAGGCTTGGCTCTGATGTACGGCGCGGGCAAAGCGCAGCGTTTCGCGCAGCATCCGCGCGGAAAGATCGCTGAGCGTTAAGGCGCCGGTGGCCGTGAGCGTGCCGAAAAACTCCTCGATGAATTCCTGCCGCTCGGCCATGCTCATGCCGACGAGAACTTCCTCCATCGCGCGGTCGAACGCCCGCGCCGACGGCGACAGGTTTTCGCAGCGGACAAAGCTCGTGGGCGTCGTCTCCCACGTGAAGCCGTCGTGCGCGCCGAGCAATGCGGCGGTGCTTTTCACGACCGTGTAGTCGCAGTCATTCCAGAGGAGCGTGCCGACCATGGCGTTCTGGGAGAGGATCGTTTTGATGCGCGGCTTGATGCGCCGGTAGCCCTCGGTCTGCAAAATTTTCTCCTGAAAGCCGGGGCCGTCGTTATTGTAGATGTTCCCGATGCGCTCCTGCACGCTCTCGGGCGCCATGGCGGCAGCGTACATGGCGAGATTGCCGCCCTTGGAATGGCCGCCGACGGCGATTTTTCCCGGATAGACCGAGGCCGCCCATGTGAGATACTCGACCGCATCACGCTGCGCGGGGATCTCGTCCATGACGGTGAGCAGGCAGTCCTCCTTCCACCCGACGATCGTATCGTCCGTGCCGCGGAAGGTCACATAGTGCTGTCCGCCCGGCAGACGCAGCGTGAGCGCGGAGAACTGCTCGGTCTTTTTTCTCATCGTACACCTGGCGGAAACCGGTGAGCATCACCTCGCGGAAGCGCACCGTTTCCGGCAGGCGCTTGACCATCGGGGCAATATACGGTGAGCTGAGCGCGCCGAGCTTTTCCGCGCCGCCCGCGGCAAAATATGCCTCTACCGCCTGCGGCAGCGGGACGTACAGCTCGTTTTCCGGCACGATGCCGGTAAAATCGAGCGTGCCAATCTTGCAGTGGATATAGTTATCCACCTCGTTCGGCGGCGACACCGAAAACGGCACATCGCCGCGCCAGGTAAGGTAATCGAGAATGTTCGGCATAGTGAAACCCTCTTTACAATCCAAACAGTATTCTTACGCCGGGAATCTTCCGGATGACCATACATGTTATAACACCGAGCGCGAAATCCGCCGCAGCGATGAGCGGGAGCAGCGCCAGCGGCATGCCGCCGAAGATCTTTCCCGCCGCAGCGAACAGCACGACCTTATAAAACGGGTCGAGCAGCATGATCTGGTAGGACATTTTTCCGGTCTGCGCCAGCGCCCGGCAATTTTCCGGAAGGGCGTTTGCCAGCGCCAGCAGCAGTGCCATCAGCGCATAGGACGTGACAAGCAGCCGCAGATACGCATCGATCTTCAGCTGCAACGCAAAGCAGAGCGCGCTCGCCGCCGTGATCGCCGCGGCAAGGCACAGCGCAGGGATACGGCGCCGGTCGAAAAATTCTTTCAGCTTTGGATAATAATACCGCAGCACCATGCCGGACAGGAAGAACGGAAGGTGCTTTACGGTCCGGCTGATCTGGAAGACCTCCGTCAGAAGAGAAAGCCCTTTTATGGAGCAGACGGCAGAGAACGCACCGGCGGCGATCATGCCGATGATCGCTTTTCGCGGAGCAGTCTTTTTCATCCTTTTCCCAGAAAAGCGGCGCGATCAGAAGCATGAGGAAGATCGCGTAGGCAAAACCAGTAGGCGCGGCCGATGACGAATGCATCGCAAAGCTGGCCGCCGATCGTGTCCGCGTGCGCGAAGTGCCGGACGATCACAGTGCTGAAAAATACCTTCAAAAACGCGAAAAACCAGAACGGGACGAGGACACGGAGCACCTTTTTTTCTTGTAGTACGGGCGCAGCGGCTGCCGGTGGCACAAAAGCCGGAGATCGTGAAAAAGAGCGGCACATGCACATGATAGATCAGGTCCTCTGCGATCCCGGCGAAGAGCGGCAGAGGCTGCCAGGCGGTGTAATAGGAAAGGCAGTGGCCCAGCACGACAAGAAACGCCGCAAACGCTTTCAGATAGTCCAGATTGGCACTTGTCCGTTTATCAAAGTGCATGGCGCTCCTCCCTCCTCCGTTATCGACTCGATTCGCACCTGTAAACATATCACAGTTTTCGCCGTCTGGTCAAGAGGGCAGCAGCCGGTATCTCTCGCGGCTGCCGATCAGTCCACCCGTGTATAGATCATGTCTCCAATCGGATTGTTGTCTGTGGCCATAATAATAAGACTATTCTCCGTTATCTTTACGGGGAACACGTTTTTTTTGCCATCATGATACAGCGTCACCGTTTCTCCGTCATAGGAATAGGTTCCATTTCCTCCCTGCACGCTCAGTTTTAATCCGATCGGATTCTGCGCATAGTTTTTCATACGTTCCGTCCTCTTTAAAAGAATAGACTAAGGTAATGCCAACAATGCTCGATTTCCATGTTCCGACGATAGCAAAGGAGTTTCAGTTTCTCCAGTCTTTCCTCCGCTTCTCTCAGAATATCCGAATTGGACACCATGCCTTTTTCTTCTTCCGAGAGCGCTTCGTACTTTTCACGGACGTTCTGGATCTGCTCCTTTTTCTCCTCTGTCACCTCGCCAATGTCTGCGATCTCCTGCTCGACTGCGTTGATCTCCGCCAGACGCCTCAGTTCTTCCAATCTTTTTCGGCCTCCTGCAGCGTTTCGTAGTTGGAGACGCTCTCCCTTCCTCCTCCGGCAGCGCTTCATACTGCGCGCGGGCATCGCCAATCGCCGCTTCCGTTTCTTCGGTAACTTCGCCAATGGAAGCTATGCTCTTCTCAACCGCTCTTACTTCTTTGCTCTTCCCGCAGCCCGCAAGAAGGGAAACTGCCAGAAGAAGCGCTAAAGCACTGCTGATCCTCTTTTTCATTTGTGTTTCTCCTTTCACTTAGTCTTTCAATATACCCTGATTTTCGGGTATATTCAACCCTTTTTTCTAAATTATAATTTGTGTAGGGAGTTGTTTTTTGCAGGAGGAAATGCGGTTGATCACCTTTGACCCCTTATGGGAAACAATGAAAAGAAGGGCGTGACAACATACACGCTGATAACCAAATACTCCTTCAGCAAGGGGACGCTGGATGCCATGAAGCACAACCGGAGCATTACTCTTACCACGCTCAACGACATATGCTCGATCCTCGGCTGCTCAGTGGAGGACGTCATTTTATATATTCGGACGAGAAATAGCGGATATTGAATTTCAAAATTCAATACCCGCTATTCTTTCATTAAAAGAAAAGGAGCTGGGATTTCTCCCAGCTCCTTTTTTGCGATTTGGAATTATTCGTACAGCGCCTTGAGCTTGAGCAGGTGCTCGTAGCGGGCCTTGGCGTTCTCTTCGTTCTTCTCGAAGAGCTCGGTGGCGCGCTCGGGGAAGGCGGTGGCGAGACGCGCGTAGCGGGCCTCGTTCTTCAGGAAGTCCTGATAGCCGCCCTTGGGCTCCTTGCTGTCGAGCGAGAAGGGCTTCTCCGCCGCCGGGTTGTACCGGAAGAGGTTCCAGTAACCGCAGTCAACGGCCTTCTTCATCTCAAGCTGGCAGTTGGCCATGCCGCCCTTGATGGAGTGCATCTCGCAGGGGAGTAGCCGATGATGAGGGACGGGCCGTGCCACGCTTCGGCTTCCTTGATGGCCTTGAGCGTCTGCGCCATGTTCGCGCCCATAGCGACCTGGGCGACGTAAACGTAGCCGTAGGTCATGGCGATCTCGGCGAGAGACTTGCTCTTGATCTCCTTACCGGCTGCCGCGAACTGCGCGACCTGGCCGATGTTGGAAGCCTTGGAGGCCTGTCCGCCGGTGTTGGAGTACACCTCGGTGTTGAACACGAACACGTTGACGTCCTCGCCGGAGGCCAGCACATGGTCCAGACCGCCGAAGCCGATGTCGTAAGCCCAGCCGTCGCCGCCGAAGATCCAGACGGACTTCTTGGCGAGGTAGTCCTTGCCCTCGAGGACCTTGCGGGCGAGCTTGCAGGCGTCGCACTCGCAGGTGGGCACGCTCGGGTTGGCGTTGATGGCGGCGACGAGCTTCTCAGCCGCGGCGGAGTTCTTCTCGCCGTCGTTGACGGTGTCGAGATATTCCTTGCCGGCGGCGGCGATGTCTTCATCGACGTAAGGCACGGCGATCAGTTCCTTGACGGCCTCGATGTACTTCTCGCGAAGCACCTTCTGGCCAAGGTACATGCCGTAGCCGTTCTCGGCGTTGTCCTCAAAGAGGGAGTTCGCCCAGGCAACGCCCTTGCCGTTCTTATCCATGCAGTACGGAGAAGTGGCAGCCGGTCCGCCCCAGATGGAGGAGCAGCCCGTGGCGTTGGAGACGTACATACGGTTGCCGAAGAGCTGGGTGACGAGGCGGGCGTAGCTCGTCTCGGCGCAGCCGGCGCAGGAGCCGGAGAACTCCAGATACGGCTTGAGGTACTGGGACTTGATGACGTTGTCGGTGCCGGCGACGTCGGACTTGACGGTGACGTCCTTGACCATGTAGTCAAAGACCTTCTGCTCGCCGAGCTGGCTCTCCTGGCCGACCATCTTGAGGGACTTGGTCGGGCAGACGCTCACGCACACGGAGCAGCCCATGCAGTCGAGCGGGCTGACGGCCAGGGCGTACTTGTACTTGCCCTTGGACATCTTGTGATCGACCATCTTGGTGCCTTCGGGAGCCGCGGCGGCTTCCTCGGCGTTGAGAGTGTAGGGACGGATGGTGGCGTGCGGGCAGACGTAAGCGCACTGGTTGCACTGCGCGCAGGTCTCGGCAGTCCACTCGGGAACGGTGACGGAAACGCCGCGCTTCTCGTACGCAGCGGCGCCCTGCTGGAAGGTTCCGTCGGCGTAATCGACGAAAGCGGAGACCGGCAGAGAGTCGCCGTTCATGCGGCCCACGGGCTCCATGATGTTGCGGACCATCGCAACGGTCTTTTCGGGGCCTTCGAGATGCTCAACGTGAGGCTTTCTCGGTGGCGTTCGCCCAGTCGGCCGGAACATCGATCTTCACGAGCGCGCCGGCGCCGGCGTCGATGGCGTCCCAGTTCTTCTGGACAACGTCCATGCCCTTCTTCATGTAGGAGTGCTCGGCGGCATCCTTCATGTACTTGACGGCCTCATCCTTGGGCAGCACGTTCGCCAGAGCGAAGAACGCGGCCTGCAGGATGGTGTTGGTGCGCTTGCCCATGCCGACCTTGACGGCGAGGTCAATGGCGTTGATGGTGTAAAGCTGCACGTTGTTCTTGGCGATGTAGCGCTTCGCGTCGGCGTGGAGGTGCTTGTTGAGCTCCTCGAAATCCCACTGGCAGTTGATGAGGAAGATGCCGCCGGGCTTCACGTCCTGCACCATCGGGAAGTTCTTCACGATGTAGGACGGGTTGTGGCACGCGACGAAGTCGGCCTTATTAATGTAGTACGGGCTCTTGATGGGCTTGTCGCCGAAGCGCAGATGGCTGACGGTGACACCGCCGGTCTTCTTGGAGTCGTACTGGAAGTAGGACTGGATGTACTTATCGGTGTGGTCGCCGATGATCTTGGTGGAGTTCTTGTTCGCGCCGACGGTACCGTCGCCGCCGAGGCCCCAGAACTTGCACTCGATGGTGCCTTCCGCGGCGGTGTTGGGGTCTCCTCACGGGACTTCTCGGTGAGGGAGAGGTGGGTAACGTCGTCCACGATGCCGACGGTGAACTGGCTCTTCGGCTCGTCCTTCTTGAGCTCGTCGTAAACGGCGAACACGGACGCGGGAGGCGTGTCCTTGGAGGAGAGACCGTAGCGGCCGCCGATGATCTTGGCCTGACGGCCGGAGGTGGCGAACGCGGTCACGACGTACATGAACAGAGGCTCGCCCTGCGCGCCGGGCTCCTTGGTGCGGTCAAGGACGGCGATGCGCTTCTTGGCGGTCTCGGGGATGGCGGCGACGAGCTTGTCGGCACGGAACGGGCGGAACAGGCGGACCTTGACAAGGCCGACCTTCTCGCCGTGAGCGGTCAGGTAGTCGATGACTTCCTCGGCCACGTCGCAGATGGAGCCCATCGCAACGATGACGCGGTCGGCATCGGGCGCGCCGTAGTAGTTGAAGAGCTGGTAGTCGGTGCCGAGCTTGGCATTGACCTTCGCCATGTTCTGCTCAACGATCTCGGGCAGGGCGTTGTAGTACTTGTTGGAAAGCCTCGCGGTTCTGGAAGAAGATATCGCCGTTCTCGTGGGAGCCGCGCATCGTCGGATGCTCGGGGGTTGAGAGCGCGCTCGCGGAACGCCTTGACGGCATCCCAGTCGAGCATGTCCGGCCAGATCATCGTAATCCCAGACGGCGACCTTCTGGATCTCGTGAGAGGTGCGGAAGCCGTCGAAGAAGTTGATGAACGGGACGCGGCCCTGGATGGCGGACAGGTGCGCCACCGGGGAGAGGTCCATGATCTCCTGAATGTTGGTCTCCGCCAGCATGGCGAAGCCGGTCTGACGGCAGGCGTACACGTCGCCGTGGTCGCCGAAAATGCTCAGCGCGTGGGACGCGACCGCACGGGCGGAAACGTGGAACACGCAGGGCAGAAGCTCGCCGGCGATCTTGTACATGTTGGGGATCATCAGCAGCAGGCCCTGAGAGGCGGTGTAGGTGATCACGGCGTGAACATT
>VOFG01002222.1_pt1 | contig 50461 bp, 69 predicted proteins | sample 5384171 | NCBI WGS metagenome assembly VOFG01 (sample SAMN12384726, study PRJNA508395) | human gut metagenome | isolation source: healthy gut F | host: Homo sapiens
GACGGCTTTTTATTTAAAGAGCCATCTCGAATCTGTTCCGTCGCTCCTCCTTTCCAAAATGCAAACATTTCATTGGTTTGCATTTTGGTTTTTCCTCCAACGCCCGAAACCGGTCGGACACCCTGCCTTTTTGTTCATTTTACGAAAGGCAGGGTGTCCGTTTTTGATGTTCAACATTTTCTTATCCAGCGCTGCTATGAGGCATGCTTTTTTGACTGTTTTTCAATTTGTCAGCAGTATGCCGCTAACGGGGCGCTTTGTGGATACCATGCCGCTACGCGCAAGCCCCGATTCGGCAGGAGAGACCCAATCAGAAACGCAGCGCCCATCCACAGATGGGTGCTGCGTTATTTTATTATCTCTTTTACAGTCAAACGGCGTTTCGTGTTCCTCAGTGAGCGGTCCGGAGCGTTCGGGCAGGACACCGGGAATTTCACCGGTCAGAAACTGGCGGCGGAAGGTTTTGAGCGACGGCTGGTGGACCGTAAGCCGGGCGGCAAGCTGCTCGACAAACGCGCGGTTTTCCGAAAAAGGCGCGGTCATCAGAACGGGCTCATAGTTTTCACGCACAACGATGCCGAATTCTCCGGACTTCGGTTCTGCAAAGCAGCGGAAATCCAACTGCGGGCGAACATACTCCGCCAGCGTGAAAAACCAGCTCCTTTGCGGTCGGGGCTTTCTTCAGGGCCCGGGCAAAAAATCGCCTCCAGCAGCTCCTGGTTTCCGCGTTCCCACATCGGCTGCCGCACGCGCCAATGCGCGCGAGATCGCCTGCGGGCTTTTGCCGGTCCGCTCGTGGATGGCGCTCCACAGATGCTTCATCTGTACGTCGCCATATGGCAGATCGAGTGCCGCTTCGACGGCAAGACAGAGTGTTGCGTAACAGGTATTTCCCCAGCGGCCGCTGAGCTGCATGACGGTTGACCGGATGTCCTTCATGGAAAAAGGCCCTTTCTTTTTTTTTCATCATGTTGCAGGCTGTTTTCGCTTGCGGGAATATTGTAGCACGTCGTTTTCTGGAATTCCAACCAGCATTTTCCTGTTCGACACGCATCGACTTCCTTCGACAAAACTTTGTGCAATGCGGCAAAACTGGCAGAGAATTTACAGCGGTTTGACGGAAAACAGGAATAGAAAGGAAAAACCGGGCTTCCGTTCGGCAAATTCATGCGCATGGATTGTCGACATAATTTTGACGTTTGTGATGTCATCGGAAGAAAAACCAAATTGGCGATACATATCAAAAATTCGAAGAGACAGGAAGAATAGGCGACAATAGCTCTGGAAATTATGGACGAAATACCGGATGTTTGACGCTGAAAATATACAATCCGTACAAATGTCGACGGAAAACATAAAAAAGCAGCACCGGACACGTGGAAGACGTGCACGATGCTGCCGCAAACGGGAAACCGTATTATGCCTGCGGAGACTGCTCGGCAAATGCGCTGGAGAGCATTTTGGAAATCTGCCGCATGTGACCGCTGTGATAGACCGTTTCAAAGGCATGCTCGCTGTTTGTTAAATGCTGGCGGATTGCGCAGATCGACTGGTCCAGATCTTTGCCAAGAAGCGCGCTGATGATTTGCGTATGCTCTTCAACCGCGCTTTTTTGCCGCTCGGGCATGATCTGATTCAACCAGCGCGCGCGCTGCATCTGCAGCCGGATTTGACCGAGCATACTGATGATGCGCTGGCTGCCGGAGTATTCGGCAAACGTGGCGGTGTTCTCTGTGCAGGACTGCTATGTATCATGTAGAAAACGGCAATTTTGTGCGGACGATCGGAGCTGGACGGCGCAGAACCAAAGGGCGCGCTGCATTCTGCAGCGCGCCCTTTTGACAGGATGCTCAACGGACCGCCCCGCTTTTGAGCTGCAATTGCAGCTTATCGGCAATGAGGGCGATAAACTCGGAATTGGTGGGCTTGCCTTTGGTGTTGGAAACGGTGTAGCCGAAGAATTTTTGCAGCGTTTCCAGATCGCCGCGGTCCCACGCGACCTCGATGGCATGGCGGATGGCGCGCTCGACGCGGGAGGGCGTCGTGGAAAACGTCTTCGCGACCTGCGGGTAGAGAACTTTTGTGATGGCGTTGATCACGTCCATATCGTCGACTGCGATTAGGATTGCTTCGCGCAGATACTGATAGCCCTTGACGTGCGCCGGAACGCCGATTTCGTGGATGATCGAAGTTACCAGCGCCTCGACCTGCGCCTCCTGCCGGAAGGGCTTTTTCTCCGCGCGCTCTGCCGCGACGATTTCCAGCACGCGCTCGGCAACCGTCTGCAAATTACACGGCTTACTGATAAAGTACTGCACGCCGAGCTTTTCCGCTGCCTGCGCGGCGTAGTCGGTCAGAAAGCCCGTCAGCACCAGACCCAGCGGCGGCTTCGGAAGCGAGCTTGCCTCCTTCAAAACGGAAATGCCGTCCAGCTTCGGCAGCAGCAGGTCCATGATCAGCACGTCCGGCTGCTCGCGATGTAAAAGCTCCACGGCGCATTCGCCGTCGTTTGCAGCGCCGACGACATCAAAGGCAGGATTCTGACCCAGCGCAGACGAGAGCTGCGCGGTAAAGGTCTCATTGGCGTCGACGAGTAGAATTTTGATTTGAGATTCCATATGGGACTGTCTCCTTTAAATCGTGGAGTTGTCCGGCCAGACACTATTTTTCGCTGCGATGACTATAATTTACCACATATCTGTAGAAATTTCAATATTTTCCGCGCAGAAATTTTCCACTTTTTACAGACGCAATTCGACAAACTGAGCCGGAAGCCGGAAAATTGTCAACTTTTGTCCAAACTTGTCAAATAGAGTTCACAAATGTAAACGTCTGGTTTACAAAGTGTAGCAGTTACGAAAAATTCTCCCGTCCCCGTATCTCAAAACACAAACATTTGTTTGTGTTTTGAAAGCGAAGAACGCCCCGTCCGGCTAAGAGACCTCGCCGAAAGGCGGGGCTCGTGCCAAAAAGGGGCGCTTCTGAGCTGGTGCCGGCGACCGGTCTCGAACCGGTACGAGTTTCACATCACGGGATTTTAAGTCCCGGGCGTCTGCCAATTCCGCCACACCGGCAAACTGGCTTCTATATACTACCACGAACGCCGGACCTCGTCAAGAAAAAAATCGCGCGCCGCGCTGCGGACAGGAAAAGCGTTAAGTTTACATAAATTCCTAAGGTTTTAAGGCAAAATTAAGGATTTGTAACCAAATTGTAATTGCTTCTTTTGCCATTCGATGCTAAACTAACCATAGGAAACGGGGATTTCCATATCCCAAACATGATTTTGGTAGGAGGAACAAGGAATCATGAAAACAAGTAAAAGATTACTGAGTATCGTCCTGATGCTCGCCATGCTTGTGAGTATGTTCACAGTCATGGCTTCCGCAGCTGCCGCGCCTTGTGATGGTTTGCATGGCGAGGCGGATGTAGAAGCTGGTACCGCTAAAGAATATCCCCAAAAGGACGCTACCTGTAAGGAAGGCCAACTCCCGAGTATTGGGAATGCCTGAAATGCGGCGAATATTTCTGGTTTGATGGCAATGGCAAGTGCACAACCAGCCCAACTGCGCCCGCTGCGACTGGTAAGCCTGATGCCACCAAGCATCAACTCAGACAGGTTGAGGCTAAGGATGCTACCTGCAAGGAGCAGGGCAACATACCCTATGTCATTTGCGATGTCTGCGGCAACATGTGGAGAGATATGACGCTGAAGGATCAGATCACTGTTGTCAATACACCCATTGATACAAGCAAGCATAAATATGTTCCTGTTGCTGAAAAGGAAGAAACCTGCACAGAAGACGGCAATGCCGCATACCCAAGTGCTCGGTTTGCGGCCAGGTCATTGACGCAGAAGGAAAGAAAACGGACCTTCTGGCTGTTACATATCCCAAGCTGGGTCACAAGATCGTGCCGGCCCGCGGCAACCCTGCAACCTGCACTGACAAGGGTGTCAAGGACCATTATGAGTGTGCAAGATGCGGAGCGGAATTTGCCGATGCATATGGCAAGACGCCGTTTACTGACAAAGAAATCCCTGCTGCCGGTCATCAGCTGACCGAGACCAAAAGCGCTTGCGCCTACCTGCACGGAGAACGGCACGAAGGCTTACTGGACCTGCAGCGTCTGCGGCAATAAGTTCTCTGACAAGGAGGGCACAAAGCCGATTCAGAATCCGGAGCCCATTTCTGCGCTCGGTCACGATCTGGAGCATGTTGCGGCGAAGGAGCCGACCAAGACCGCTACGGGTAACATCGAGTACTGGCATTGCAAGAGATGCGACAAATACTTCTCTGATAAGGATGGTACTACGGAAATCCAGAAGGAAGATACCGTTATTCCGCAGCTGAAAGAAGAAAAGCATGCGCTGACGATTGTCGTATCGAAGGTCGATGGCGTTGTTCCCGGCGAGGTTCAGTACGCCGGCGCAGCCTGTGTGAAGCTCGAAGGACTGGAAAATGGCGATACGCGTGAGCTGACGGCAGTTGCAAAGCCGGGCTACCAGTTTAAGGAGTGGAGCATTGAGGACGCAACGATCTCTGATGCTACCAAGGCAACGACAACTGTTACAATGGGTGATACGGGCGCAACGATCACCGCAGTGTTCGAAAAGACCGCCACTCCTGTCCGGTATAAGCTGGAAATCGACAGAAACAACACAAAAGGCAGCATCGAGTATAGAGCCTGGCTCGGGAGCAAGTGGAGCAGATGGTCTACAATCGAAGAGAATAGCTACCCCTTGCAATTCAGGGTTTGCAAAAGGGAGACAAGATTCAGATCAAGGCGTATCCCGATTCCGGTTGCGTGGCGACTTGATGATCGATCGTGTATTTGAGACCGTCAAGGACAATACCTATACTGTTACAATTGATGATGCCGACATCTCCGTATACGTTATGTTCCAGAAGAAGGTCAACTCCGATCGTGAGTTGGATCTGGATATTTCCGGCTGGAAACACGGCGAGATCAAGTACCGGGTGAATAACGGCACAAAGTATACCCTTAAATCGAGCGACTATCCTTCACACTTGAAGAAGGCGACAAGATCACATTCTACATTGACGCTGACAGCGACTACGACAAGGAGTCCAAGAGCTACAGCGATGAGACATCACAGGCGGCAAGCACGGCACGGTTTACCGCGGCACCCGCGAGTATGAAGACGGCGACGTCATCTCCATCAAGAAGAACGATAAGATGACCTTCAAGGCAAAGAATGACAAGGGCTACGTGGCTGTCTGGACCTACAAGGGCGAAAGCTACGTCGGCGACGAGTTCACCGTCAAGATGGGCTGCGAACGATGCAAAGCTCTATGTCGAGTTCATGGATAAGGACGACATCCGCCTGACCGAGCTTCCGTTCCGCGATGTTTCCAAGCGCGACTGGTACTATGACGATGTGGTCTATGTCTACCGCAACGGGCTACATGGACGGCATGTCCTCGACCCGCTTCGGCGGCGAGCTGAACACGACCCGTGGTCAGATTGTCACCATCCTGTGGAGACTGACCGGCGAACCGAGAGCAAAGAAGAGAAATCCGTTCTCCGATGTCTCTTCCACCAGTATTACTACGACGCCATCTCCTGGGCATATGACGCAGGTGTGGTCGACGGCTTCGACGCACGTACCTTCAAGCCCGACCAGAACGTCACCCGCGAACAGCTGGCAGCCATCCTGTACCGCTATGCCAAGTACATGAACCTCTCCACCAGCGGTTCTGCGTACCTCTCGAAGTACAGAGACGCCGACAAGATTGCAAATTGGGCATACGACGCAATGGCATGGGCAAACTACCGTGGTCTGATCAACGGCACGTCCGCAACGCGCATCGACCCGAAGGGCTACGCAACGCGCGCGCAGATCGCAGCCATCCTGCATCGCTTTGCCGTGGAATACGGCGCATAATTCCCAGAACAAAAGAACCTCCCCCACGGGGAGGTTCTTTTTGCGCGTCGGGAGCAGAGAAAACCGCCGCCCGGAGTCTCCGGGCGGCGGTTGGTGTTTTTGCGTTACACGTTGGCGATGAACTCAATCTCGACCTTTGCGTCCTTCGGCAGGCGCGCGACCTGAACCGCAGAACGAGCCGGGCAGGCGCCTTCGGGGAAAGAACGTGGCATAGACCGCGTTCATGGCGGCAAAGTCATTCATGTCGGCAAGGAAAACGGTGGTCTTCACGACGTCTGCCATCGTGCCGCCGGCGGCTTCAAGAATTGCCTTGCCGTTGGTGAGCGACTGCTTCGTCTGCGCGGAAACGTCTTCGGGCATGACACCGGTCGCCGGGTCGATGGGCAGCTGACCGGAGACGAAAACAAGAGAGCCTGCCTTCGTCGCCTGCGAGTACGGACCGATGGCGCCGGGTGCGCCGGTAGTTGCAATGATTTCTTTCATGATAGAATCCTCCTTATATAGCTTACGCCTTCGCGGCTGTTTGCCTTTGCCTGCTCCAGCGCTGTTGCCAGCTGGTCAGGACAGGACGTGGGCTTGTAGCCGCAGCGGATGCCGCGCAGGCGGGAGATGACCTCGTCGACCGGCATACCTTCAACCAGTCGGCCGATGCCCTGCAGGTTGCCGTTGCAGCCGCCGATGTATTCTACGTTTTTAAGCTTGCCGTCCTCAATGTCAAATAAGATCCGGCTCGAGCACGTGCCCTTTGTCTGATATTCGTAATGCATGGTATTGTTCCTTTCTATACGGTCAGGTCGCAGAATTCTGCGCCGACATAGTCACAAAGCGATTCCGGGTTCAAAAGCACCTGCGCCCCGCGCTGCCCGGCGGACACGCCAATCTCGTCATACAAAATCGCCGTCTCGTCGATGTACGTCGGGAAGTGCTTTTTCATGCCGATGGGGCTGCATCCGCCGCGGATATAGCCCGTGAGCGGCAAAAGCTCCGTTGACATGGCAATCAGCTCGACCTTTTTATCCTTCGCGGCCTTCGCGGCTTTTTTGAGGTCCAGCTCACAGCAGACCGGAATGCAGAAGACAAGATAGCCCTGCTTTTCGCCCCGGGCGACGAGCGTCTTGAAAATCTGCTCCGGCGGCTCGCCAATGCCCTCGGCGGCGTGAAGACCGCTGAGATCATTTTCGTCATACGCATATTCCTTCGCGCGGTAAGTGAATTTTCGCCGCGTCGAGCAAAGACGCATCACATTCGTTTTGTTCATACTTTCGCCTCCAACCGGCGGAAATTCCGCGGGTTTTCGCCCGCGCGCCATCATTATACCCGATTGCGCGCAAACTTGCAAGATATATGCAAATCTGCTATAATACAAGTTTGACAGGAAAGGGGATGGCATGATGTCGATGGAAAAGGTAAAGGCATATTTTGCGCAGCTTGGAATGGAGAAGCGCATTCTGGAATTTGACGTGTCGAGCGCGACCGTGGAGCTGGCGGCGCAGGCAGCCGGCGTGGAGCCAAAGCGCATTGCAAAGACGCTGTCGTTCCTCGTGGGAGATAGCTGCATCCTGATTGTTGCCGCGGGCGACGCGCGCGTGGACAATAAAATACAAAGAGCGCTTCGGTGTGAAGGCGAAGATGCTCGCGCACGACGACGTGCCGGAGTATATCGGCCACGCCGTGGGCGGCGTGTGTCCGTTCGCGGTGAAGGACGGCGTGAAGGTCTACTTAGATGAATCGCTCAAGCGCTTTGAGACCGTGTTCCCGGCAGCCGGCAGCGCGAACAGCGCCATTGAGCTGACGATTCCGGAGCTTGAGAAATACTCGAAATTCGACGGCTGGGTCGACGTGTGCAAGGACTGGAGAACCGACGCGGAAGGATAAAAATCCCATTTTTCGGGCATACTGCCTCCAAAGAACATTGGAGGCAGGCACATGGAAGAGCAAAAGCAGCAAGAGTGCACCGCGCAGACGCAGGAGCTTCTGGAGTTGGGCGCAAGCACGACAAAATCAAGCCGGGGCAATATTTATACGCTCACAATTATCGGACAGATCGAGGGGCATCAGGTCCTTCCCGAGACGGTGAAGACAACAAAGTACGAGCACGTGATCCCGCTGCTGGCGGCGGTGGAGGAGTCGGAGGAGATTGACGGGCTGCTGCTGCTTTTGAACACCGTCGGCGGCGACATTGAGGCGGGGCTTGCGATTGCCGAGCTGATTGCCGGGATGAAGAAGCCTACGGTGTCGCTGGTTCTCGGCGGCGGGCATTCGATCGGCATTCCGCTGGCGGTGTCTGCGAAACGGGCAATCATCGCGCCGCGCGCGAGCATGACCGTTCACCCCGTGCGCATGACGGGGCTGGTGGTCGGCGCGCCGCAGACGTATCATTACTTTGACCAGATTCAGGACCACATCGTCGACTTCGTGACCGAAAATTCCCGCATTTCCCGGGCGGATTTTGCGCGCTATATGATGGCGACCGGGAACATGGCAACGGATGTAGGGACGGTGCTGTACGGCGCGGAAGCGGTCGAGTCCGGGCTGATGGACCAGCTGGGGAGCCTTTCGGACGCGCTGGCGTACCTGCATGCGCAGATTGCGCAGGAAAAAAAAGCGCTCCGGTCCGGATGCGGGCGGCGATAACTAAAAAGTATGGAAATATTCCTCCGGTTGTGATAATATAAATCAGTATGAGATTTTTACGCGGCGCACTGCCGCTGGATCAATCGGAGGATTGTCTATGACCTATTGGAATGCCGTTTTGCTGGGGCTGGTGCAGGGCGTGGCGGAGTTTCTGCCGATCTCGAGCTCCGGCCATCTGGCAGTGCTGCAAAACTTCCTCGCCATCGGCGATATGGAAAATCACATGCTCTTTGACGTGCTGCTGCACTTAGGGACGCTGGCGGCGGTCATTCTCGCGTTCTGGAATGATGTACGCGAGGTTGTCACAGAATTTCTGCGGATGCTGCATCTGCGCAGAACGCCGCGCGGCTTGAAGCCCAACCGGCGTGAGCGGCGGCTGATCAGCTTTCTCATCATCGCGACGCTTCCGCTCATCCCGGCGGCGTTTTTATCGAATGTGGTGGAGTCTCTCTACCAGAACACGTTTTTCATTGGCTTCGCGTTTATCCTGACGGGTTTCTGCTCTTTGCCGCCGACCGCATGGGACACGGCAACAAGGACGAGCGCAGTTCGACTTCAGCAGATGCGATTGTCGTGGGTCTGGCGCAGGCTGTTGCGGTCGTGCCGGGGCTCTCGCGCTCGGGGACCACGATCAGCACCGGGATGCTGCGCGGCTTTGAGCGGAGCTTTGCTGTGAAATTTTCGTTTTTGCTCTCCATTCCGGCCGTGCTTGGTGCGAATCTGGTGTCGATCGTCAAGGTATTTTCAACCGGTGTGGAGTGGAGCTATGTGCCGATGTATCTGGTGGGTGTCGCCTGCGCGTTTGTGTCGGGTTACTTTGCCATCTACTTTCTGCGGCTGATTGTCCAGCGCGGAAAGTTCGGCGGATTCTGTTACTATTGTTGGGGCGCGGGGCTTGTGACGCTGCTGCTGTCCCTGATTTCCTGAAAGGACGGAGCCTTATGGCGGAAAAGCAGACAAAAAAACGTGCCTCCGGCGGCAAAACAACCGGAAAATCCTCCTGCAGCCGGAAATGCACGTCAAAAAGCTCCCGCGCTAAGGCGAATGCCCGGACACCGGTCCGGCGAGAGGTCGGAGCGGGAGTTTGCCTGGTGCTGGCGCTGTGTACGACGCTGGGCTGCCTCGGTATACAGGGCGCGCTGTTGTCATTGCTGATTTCCCTGTTCCGGGGACTCATCGGCAAGGGCTTATACATACTGCCGTTTTCTTTCGTGATGGGCTTTCTGATTCTGCTGCTGCATGACGGAAGACCCGTCGCGCTGCGCGTGACGTGCAGCATGCTGCTTGCCGTGACCATCGGCGCGCTGGTGCAGCTCGTCGGCGGGCAGGAGGGCGCAGACTGGTCTGCCTCCATGCTGGCAGACCTCTGGGACGGCGGACTGGACGGTAGCTGTGCAGGCGTCGTCGCCGGGCTTCTTGCGCAAACGCTGGAGCTGATTATCAGCAGAGCGGGCGCTGTGATTGTGCTGCTTGCCGCGCTGGCGCTGGAGCTGATCACGAGCCTGAATATGACGGTGCGCGGAATTATTACCGCGATCAAAAACCGCCCCAGAATTGAATACGACGAGCCGAAGCTGGAGCACCCGGACCCTGCCGAGCGGATTGTCAACCATGTTGCGACGCGGCACATCGAACATGTGCAGCAGGAGCAGGAGCGCCGCCGCGCGAAGGCGTCGGAGTTTGATCTTCCAGTGGACGAGCCGCCGCTGCCGGTGCAGGAGGCAAAGCCCAGAAAGGGAAAAGCACCCATGCGCCCGGATGTGTTCGTGGAGGAAAGCCGCCGCGCGATGCATATGGCGTCTCAAAAACCGGAACAGACAGATCCAGGACCGGACATCCTTGCCGAGCGCCCCGCAAGAGGGCAGCTTGATGCGCTCGTGCAGGAACAGAATATGGAGCAGGAACAGCCGCTTCCGAAGCAGCTGCCGCCGTTGAATCTCGACGAACTGCGGCGCGATTCGATGCCGCTTGTCGTGCCGAATCAGCCGCACGAGGAACTGCATGCCGAACCGGAAGAAGCGGAAGCGCCGCAGCAGGAGCCGGTTTCCGAACCGGAGTGCAGCGTCCATATGCCGCACCCGTGCGCGCCCGCGCCAATTTCTCCGGCGCCGGTTGCCGGAAACACCAAACTGCCTGTACCGGCAGAGGCAAAACCTGCGCAGATTCCGCCGGCAATCCCCGAGCCGGAGGAAAAATCAAAAAGGAAGATGTGCATCTGGAGGCAGCGGCCATTGCGCAGGAAATCGCGAGCGCGCCGGAGCCTCCCGCATATCAGTATCCGCCCGTGGAGCTGTTGAAGGAAGGCTCCGGACAGACGCACGACGGCACCGAGGAAATGCGGCAGAACGCCGAGCGGCTGGGCGATACGCTCAAGTCCTTCGGCATCAAGGCGACAATCATCAACGTCACACGGGGTCCGTCCATCACGCGCTATGAGCTGGAGCTGGACCGGGGCGTGAAGCTGTCGAAAGTGACCAATCTGGCAAACGATATTGCGCTGGCGCTTGGCGCGTCGGGCGTCCGCATCGCGGCAATTCCGGAGAAAATCTCCGTGGTCGGCATTGAGGTGCCGAACCGCGTGGTGTCTACGGTATTGGCGCGCGATGTGATCGATTCGCCGGAGTTTGTGAGGAGCAAATCCAAGGTGTCCTTCGCCGTCGGAAAGGACATCGGCGGAAACCGCATCATCGGCGATATCGGAAAGCTGCCGCACCTGCTCATTGCCGGTACAACCGGTTCCGGCAAGTCGGTGTGCATGAATTCTCTCATTATCTCGCTTCTGTATAAGGCGAAGCCCGAAGAGGTCAAGCTCATCATGGTTGACCCTAAAATGGTCGAGCTTGGCATTTATAACGGCATTCCGCACCTGCTCATCCCTGTCGTGACCGACCCCAAGAAGGCGGCGGGCGCGCTGCAGTGGGCAGTGACAGAGATGATGCGCCGGTACCGTCTGATGGCGGACGCGGGCGTGCGCGATCTGGCGTCTTATAACAAGGAGGCGCGGGCGAGTTTGAGACCATGCCGCAGATCGTGGTTGTGATCGACGAGCTGGCAGACCTGATGCTGGTGGCAAAGAAGGAAGTTGAGGAGTCGATCTGCCGCGTGGCGCAGATGGGTCGTGCGGCAGGCATGCACCTGGTTATCGCGACGCAGCGTCCGTCTGCGGACGTCATTACGGGTCTGATGAAGGCGAATATCCCGTCTCGTATCGCGTTTGCGGTTGCTTCGGCAATGGAGTCTCGTATCATTCTGGATACCGACGGCGCTGAAAAGCTCGTCGGCAAAGGGCGATATGCTCTATGCACCGCTGGGACAGGGAAAGCCGAAGCGCGTGCAGGGCTGCTTCATCACCGACGACGAGGTGCAGGAGGTCGTAACCTTCATCAAGCGCTCGAATACGGCGGAATATTCCGACGAGGTCATGGCGGAAATCGACAAGAAGGCTGCTGAGAGTGGGAAAAACAGCGGCGCTTCGAATGCGGGCGCTGCACCCGACGCGCCGGACGACGGCGACGAAATGCTCCCGGCCGCGGTCGATGTGATCCTGGAGACCGGGCAGGCCTCCGTTTCCATGCTCCAGCGCAGGCTGAAGCTCGGTTACGCGAGAGCTGCGCGCATCATGGATGAGATGGAAGAGCGCGGCATTGTCGGCCATTTCGAGGGCTCGAAGCCCCGGCAGCTGCTCATCACCAAGGAGCAATGGCAGGCTATGCAGTCCGGCCAGCAGATGCAGATCCCGGAGGCGGACTACGACCCGCCCGTCGAAGAGGAGATTCCGTAATACTTGAAATTCCGCGAAGGCTCGCGTAATTTATCCATTTGAAGAACCGGAACACCCGGCTCAAACATCAAAAGGTCGTTCCGAACAGAATCGGTCCGCAGAATGCGCCGCAGATTTTCTGTCAGACAAGCAAAAGAAGGGAACCCTGCCGGGTTTCCGAGGATTTTTGCAGTATGGCGGGAAAGCTGCAAGCAGGCGGTTGGCTGAGGCTGAGCGATGCGACCGAAAAAAATGAGGCATTGCATCCGGACAGAAGGTGCCGGAGCGAGAGCTGGAGGTACTGTATGAAAAGCAAAAACACACATCCGTTGTCCGTCTGACGTCGCTGGCGCTGCTTGCTGCGCTGGTGGTCGTGCTGCAAACCGTCGCAAGCGGCATCAAGATCGGTCCCGTGCCGATTTCCCTGACGCTGGTTCCCATCGTCGTGGGCGCCATTCTCTTTGGACCGGGTGCCGGCGCGTTCCTTGGCGGTGTATTCGGCGTTGTCTGCCTGATCGCGGGCATTGCTGGAACCGACAAGTTTACAAACCTGCTTTGGGTGGCGAGCCCCTTCTGGCTGACCGTCGTCTGTGTCGGCAAGGCGGTCCTTTGCGGCTGGGTCGCGGGGCTGGTGTACCGGGCGCTGGAAAAGCGGCAGACGCTCGGCTGCATTGCCGCGGCAATCTGCGCGCCGATTGTCAACACCGGCGTTTTTGCCATCGGCATGCTCACGGTTTTTAAGCCTATTCTGCAGGACTACGCGGGCGGGACGGACATCGTCTATTATTTCTTTCGTGTTTTTCATCGGCGTCAATTTCCTCGTGGAGTTCGGCGTCAACACGATTCTAAGCGCGGCAATCACCCGGATTGTGAAGGCGGTTGAACAATCGCTTGGAAAGAAGAATCAGTAAGAAAGCGGTACCGGAGCGGGAAATTTTCCGCTTCGGTCCTGCGGCTATCAGGAGAAACGAAACATGGAACACAGCTTCCGCGCCGCCGTCTTTGATCTCGACGGGACGCTTTTGGATACGCTGCAGGATCTCGGCGCGTGTGCCGACGAGGCGCTGCGGCAATACGGCTTTCCGGGGCACACGATGGAAGAATACCGGAGCTACATCGGAAACGGCATTCCGAGGCTGATAGCAAGAGCCGTGCCGGAAGGAACGAGCGAGCAGGATATTCAGAAGGTCCTGCGCTTTTATCTCGGCTATTACCCCGTACATTGTGCCGAGCACACGAGGTTTTTCCCCGGGGTGCGGAAACCATCCGGCTTCTGCGGCAGCGGGGGTATGCGCTGGCGGTTTTGTCGAATAAAACAGAAACGACGGCAAAGAAGATTATCGCAGAATACTTCCCGGACGAACCGTTCTGTCTCGTCTGGGGCAATAACGGCGTAAGACCGCTCAAGCCCGCGACGGACGCGGGGTATTCTCTGCTGCAGGAATTAACCTGCAGACCCGAAGAGGTATTTTATCTCGGAGACGGCGACACGGACATGGCGTTTGCCAGCCGGATGGGTTTTTTTGCCGCGGGCGCGACCTGGGGCTACCGCCCGGAACAGGCGCTGCTGGAAGCGGGTGCAGACCAGCTGTTTTCGTCCATGCAGGAAATTCTGCCGTACCTTCCGTAACACCCGAAAAAGACAGAGTTGAAAGGAGCAGACAACCATGCGCGAACTTCAAAAGCACATCGAGACCAACTGCGTTCAGGCGGGCTACACCCCGGCTCGGGGCAGCCGCGGCAGATTCCGATCATCCAGTCGACCACGTTCAAATACGACACCTGCGAGGCCATGGGACAGCTCTTTGACCTCGAGGCTGAGGGGTATTTCTACTCGCGCCTGCAAAACCCGACCTGCGACATGGTGGCAGCGAAGATCTGCGCGCTCGAGGGTGGCACGGCGGCAATGCTGACGGCTTCCGGGCAGGCGGCAAACTTTTTTGCGCTGTTCAACATCGCCTCGAACGGCGACCACATTGTCGCCTCGTCCAGCATCTACGGCGGCACGTTCAACCTCATTTCCGTCACGATGGCGAAAATGGGCGTGGAAGCGACGTTTGTCGCGCCGGACTGCTCGGAAGAGGAACTCGAAGCGGCGTTCCGCCCGAACACGAAAGCCGTCTTTGGCGAGACGATCGCAAACCCGGCGCTCACGGTTCTGGACATCGAGCGCTTTGCAGACGCCGCGCACCGGCACGGGGTGCCTCTGGTGGTGGACAATACGTTTGCAACACCGATCAACTGCCGCCCGATCGAGTGGGGCGCGGACATTGTGACGCATTCGACGACCAAGTACATGGACGGCCATGCGGCGGCGCTTGGCGGCGCGATCATCGACGGCGGCAGGTTCGACTGGATGGCGCACGCGGACAAATTCCCCGGCCTCTGCACGCCGGATGAGAGCTATCACGGCGTAACGTATGCCGAAAAATTCGGAAACGCGGGCGCGTTCATCACGAAATGCACCGCGCAGCTGATGCGGGACTTTGGCTCGATGCAGTCGCCGCAGAGCGCATTTTATCTAAATTTGGGCCTCGAGAGCCTTCACGTGCGCATGCCGCGCCACTGCGAAAACGCGCAGGCGGTGGCAGAATTCCTGGCGCAGCATCCGAAGGTGGAGACCGTCCACTACTGCGGACTGCCGACCGACCCCTATTACAAAACCGCGCAGAAATACCTGCCGCATGGCTCGTGCGGCGTGGTGTGCTTCGAGCTAAGGGCGGGCGTGAAGCTGCAGGCGCTTTCATGCGGGAACTGAAGCTTGCCGCGATTGAGACGCATGTGGCAGACGCGAGAACGTGCTGCCTGAGCCCGGCATCCACGACACACCGCCAGATGACCGACGAGCAGCTCAAAGCCGCCGGCGTTCCGGCAGGTCTGATTCGCCTGTCGTGCGGTCTGGAAAACAAAGAGGACCTGATCGCGGATCTCACAAACGCACTGGAGGCGATTCGCTGATGCCGATTAAAATTCCCAATCAGCTCCCCGCGACCCAGACGCTCCGGCAGGAAAACATTTTCGTGATGACCGAGACGCGCGCCATCAAGCAGGACATCCGTCCGCTGCGCATTCTGCTTCTAAACCTGATGCCGACGAAGGTCGACACGGAGACGCAGTTTGCCCGCGTGCTCGGAAATACGCCCTTGCAGATCGAGCTCGAGCTCGTCGCGCCGCGGAGCCATGTATCGAAAAAATACCTCGCAGGAGCACATGCTGGCGTTTTACAAGACGTTTGAAGAGGTGAAGGACCAGAATTTTGACGGCCTCATCATCACCGGCGCACCGGTGGAGCACCTTCCGTTTGAAGAGGTCGACTACTGGCCGGAGCTGTGCCGGATCATGGAGTGGTCGAAGACACATGTCCATTCAACGCTTCACATCTGCTGGGGCGCGCAGGCAGGACTGTACTACCACTACGGCGTTCCAAAACGGCCGCTTCCGGAGAAGCTCTTTGGCGTGTTCCGCCACACGGTGGAGGAGCCGAATTTCATGCTTTTCCGCGGCTTTGACGATGAGTTCTGGGTGCCGCATTCGAGAAACACGACGATTCTGCGCGAGGACATCGAAAAGGTGCCGGAGCTCAAGATCCTCTCGTGCTCGGAGAAAGCAGGCGTATACGCCGTCAAAACGCAGGACGGCCGGCAGGTCTTTCTGATGGGGCACGCGGAGTATGACCGCGATACGCTTAAGCGGGAATACGTATCGGCGCGATGTGGCAGCAAACGTACCGATCCATGTGCCGGAGCACTATTTCCCGAATGATGATGCGAGCAGGACGCCGCTTGTCACGTGGCGCTCGTGCGCGCACCTGCTGTACGGCAACTGGCTCAACTACAGAAGCTCCATATGCGGGAAGTCCTTGCGGTAGACGAGGTTCATCTGGCGCACCATGCTGAGGTTTTCAATCGGCAGCGCTGTGAGCTTTCCTTTGCGCAGCTCATCCATACAGGCGCTGCGCGCAAGAATCGAAACGCCAAGGTCTTTGCGGATGAGGTCCTTGATGGTCGCGATGTTGTCGACTTCCATGGCAACGTCGAACGCGTCGATGCTCATACCGAGGCTGAGCAGGTGCGCCTCAAAGAGCTTTCGCGTTGCGGACGACGGCAGGCGCAGAATCATGCGCTCTTTTTTGAGGTCTTCAAGGGTCACCATCGCGTGGCGCGAAAGGGGATTGTTGTTTGACAGCACGCACATGATGCAGTCGGTGTCCAGCAGCAGCGCGTTGAGGTCTGCAGACGGCACGGTGCTGTCGACCACGGCAAGGTCCAACTCAAAATGCTCCATCGCATCATAAAGATTTTTTATGGTATCAGTTGTAATCGTTATCGATACGCCATCGTTTTCCTGCCCGAATTTTGCAAGCACCTCGGTGATGAGATTGCTCTCCGCCGTGTGCGTGATGCCGACGCGCAGGCGTGTGAGCCGCCGGTCGGCGGACTGCAGATCATCGAGCAGCTGCTGTTCGAGCGCCTTCATGCGCCGGACGTACTGTACGACGATTTCTCCCTCCGGTGTCAGCGATATTTTGCCCTTTGCGCGCACGAAAAGCGTCACGCCGAGCTGCCGCTCGAGCTGGCTGATGTGGTGACTGACAGCGGGCTGTGTGAAATTGAGCGCGGCTGCCGCGCGCGTGAAGCTTCCAAGCTCCGCTGCGGTGAGAAGCGTGCCAAACTTTGGATTCAGCATACGAAGCACATCCATTCTGAAAATTTATGAAGATTAAAAAGAAAACATAATTTGCGTTTATCTGAAACCCGTTATATCATATTTCATATCCTAATGCAAGAGGGACGGGAGGGATACCTATGTTGGGAGCTTTTCCACAGAAGCTGGCGCAGTCTGGACAGACGGCGGGCGTGATTATTTCGGTCGCGCTGATGCTGTTTATGGGCTTCGCAATGACGAGGATCACAAAAGGCACTGCGCCTGCCGGATGTGACGGCCTATATCCTGACCGGAATCCTGATTGGTCCGTATTGCCTGAATCTGATTCCGGCGTCTGTCATTTCCGGCATGGATTTCATTTCCGATATCGCACTGGCCTTCATCGCGTTCAGCGTCGGCGAGTTTTTAAGCTCTCGACGCTCAAAAAAAGCGGCCTCGGCGTGATCGTCATTACGCTTCTGGAGGCGTGCATGGCGTCGGTGCTGGTGTTTGCGCTGACGTATTTCGTTCTGGGCCTTGATCTCGCGTTCTGCGCGGTGCTCGCGGCGCTCGCTTCGGCGACGGCGCCTGCGTCCACGGTCATGACCATCCGCCAGACGGGCGCGAAGGGCGATTTTGTGGAGACGCTGCTGCAGATTGTGGCGCTCGACGACGTGGTGAGCCTGGTTGCCTACAGCATTGCCATTTCCATCGCGCTTGCCGGTAGCGGCAGCCGGGGCAGCGGATTTGAGACGATCGGAAAGCCGATTCTCGTGAACCTTTTCGTGCTGGTGCTGGGCGGCTTCTTCGGCTTTGTGCTTTGAAGCTTTTATTCCGCAAGCGCTCGACCGATAACCGGCTGATTGTCTCGCTCGCGACGCTTTTTGCGTTCTGCGGAGTGTGCGCGCTTTCTCGGCGTGTCGCCGCTTCTTGGCTGCATGTCGATGGGCATGGTGTATATCAACCTTACGAACGACGCAAATCTTTTTCAGCAGCTGGCCTATTTCAGCCCGCCGGTGCTGCTGCTGTTTTTGTGCGGTCGGGTCTGAACTTCCGGCTCGATACGCTCTTCGGCACGCAGAACACCCTCGGCAGCGTTCCTCTGATTCTCGTGGGTGTTCTTTATTTCGTCACAAGAATTGCCGGCAAATACGCTGGCGCGTGGCTGGGATGTTTGCTCGTCAGAAAGCCAAAGCGGACGCGCGGATTATCTGGGGCTGGCACTCATTCCGCAGGCGGGCGTGGCCATCGGTCTGGCGGCGCTCGGCGCAAGGACGCTCGGGGGCGAGATCGGGCAGGATCTGCAGACGATCATTTTAGCTTCGTCGGTTCTCTATGAGCTCATCGGCCCCGGCTGCGCGAAGCTGGCACTCTATCTGTCGCATTCGTATTCCACAAAGCTCGAAGAGCTGGTCGAGGTGGACGAGACGCCGGAGGAAGCGCCCAAAAGACGGAGCTCGAGCTTCTCATCGAGCGCATCCAGAAAATCCAGCAGGAGCTGCCCGCGCACAATGTGGATATCAGCCCCGAGGAGCAGGCCTTCACGCAGGCGGCAATCGACCAGCGCGAACAGCTGGGCTACGGCAGGCTCGCGGGGCGCAGCGGCATGGGAAGAAAGGGAGGCTAAGCAATGTACTACGATCCGATTGGAAATCTGCTCGGCACATGGGCGATGGGCGACGGGCTCTGGACAATTGCGCTGCGGCTGCTGCTGGCGCTGCTGTTCGGTGCGGTGCTCGGCTGCGAGCGCGCGGCAAAGCGGCATGCGGCGGGGCTTCGGACCTTTGTTCTCGTCTGTTTGTCCGGCACGGCGGCAATGACGCTCGACCGCGCGATGGGCAGCTTGCCGGTCATTTCGGCGGCGGTCGTTCTCGGCATCGCAATCATCAGCACAAATTCCATTCTGTTCAGCTCCAAAAGCCAGATCCGCGGCCTCACAACGGCGACAGGGCTCTGGTCGTGCAGCCTGCTGGGACTGGCGCTCGGCGCGGGGCTTTATACGCTGGCGCTGCTGGGTTTTGCGGCAATTCTGGCGTGCCTTTCATGGCTGCCCGCATTTGAGACGTATCTCAGGACCGGTCGAACCATTTTGAGTTTCATCTGGAGCTCAAGAGCAAATACAACCTGCAGGATTTTGTTACAACCATTCGCCGTCTGGGGCTCAAAATCGACGACATTGAGGCAAACCCCGCCTATCTCAATTCCGGGCCTCAGCGTCTATACCGTCGCCATCACCATCAGCAGTCAGGAACTTAAAAAATATAAGACCCACAAGGAAATCATCGAAGCGCTGCGGTGCCTGGATTATATCTACTATATCGGAGAGCTTTTGAAACTACGCAAACGCCCGCCGCCGGAGGTGTCCGGCGGCGGGCGTTTTTTCTGAAAAAGTTCTGAAAAATGATTTACATAACTATTTCAAAAGAGGATGCCTTTGCCCGGAAATGGTGGAAAGAACCTGAAAATGTGAACGCAGGAGCAGTAAAATGGAGCGAGAACACCAAAAAAAGAAGGAAAAAACCGGGCATTCTTTCAGAAATCTTACAAAAATGGTGGAAATCTCTGAAAAGTTGATGTATAATGTCTTCATACAGGAAGGCAGGGAAGAAGCATGCAGCCGCAGTCTGAAAAGAATCGGAAGACCGACAGAAATCCAAAGTCGCGCAAGGCCAGGCGTCGCCAGCAGCAGGAGCAGAGAAAGTTCCTCCGGCAGAACTCCTGGCTGATTTTGCTTGCGGTTCTGGTGCTGGTGGCGCTGATCCTGTTCATCTGCGTTATTACCGGAGGGCAGGAAGAAGCGCAGCAGGAGCCTGCCGAGACGCAGAAGGCGAGCCGCTATGAAAAGGCGTATCTCGGCGCCGACAACCCGAGCGTAAGCTATCTCGATGAAAATCTGAGCCTGCCGGAACTGCCGTGCGCGGCAGCGAGGTGACGTATTCTGCGGAAAACACCCGCAAAAAAGACGGCGTGACGTATTACCTGACGTATCTGGACTCGCTCAAATACGGCTACGTCGCCGAGACCAACCTGACCGATAACCCGGACGATGTGGTCCGGGAGGAGAGCATGTTTTGTGCGCACGCCGCAGAATCTGCGCCTTGACCCGGAGTCTGTGGAGCTGGGCGGGCTTCTGGAAAAGGGAACCGAGCTCAAGATTGTGGGCTACGACTATATGACCGACGGCATTGTCCACCTCTATCAGGTGACGGCGGGCGAGGAAACCGGCTATATTTCAGGTGAGTACACTGCCAGCACGCAGGAAGCTGCGATAGAGGTCTATGACCGCTTCGGCACCTACATGATTCATGCGGGACGTGCAGACCGGTATGGCGGCGGCGACGGCGAGAGCCTCGATTATTATCCCCGCCAGAAGGCGAATTTTGAAGATAATGTCATGCCCGAGCATGTCTACGCACTGTATCTGACCTGCGACCCGGATGTGCTGGGAAACATTGACGCCTACATTGCCTACGCGAAGACTACAAAGATCAACGCCTTCGTCGTCAACATCATGGATGGCACGTCCATCGGCTACGATTCCGAGGTCTTCCGCAAGTACTCGCCCACAGCGGATTCCTACGCCAACAACACGCAGGAGGAATACAAGACCTGCATCCAGAAGATCAAGGACGCGGGCTTCTATGCCATCGGCCGCCTGACGGCATTCAACGATTCATTCTTTGTCAGCGACCATCCCGAATATGCGATTTCAGACGCATCGGGGGACCCACTGTATATCGCGGGCAGCTACTGGCCGAGCGCCTTCTGCCGCTATGTGTGGGAATACAAGGTGGAGCTGGCAAAAGAAGCGGTGGCGCTGTTCGGCTTCAACGAAATTCAGTTCGACTATGTCCGCTTCCCGGACGGCACGTATTATTACGAGGAAGACGGCAACATCGACTACCGCAACGAATATGACGAGACGAAGGCGCAGGCCATCCAGCGCTTCCTGATGTTCGCCTGCGACGAGCTGCACGATGGCGGCGTGTATGTCGGCGCCGACGTGTTCGGCGAGACCTCCGGCAGCTACGTGACCGCCTACGGGCAGTACTGGCCCGCTATCAGCAACGTCGTCGACGTGATCAGCGGCATGCCGTATCCCGACCACTTCGCGCAGAACGGCACGTACAGGCCTTGGGAGCATCCGTATGAGACGCTTCTCGACTGGGCGAAAAACGCGGTCAAGCGCCAGACCGAGACACCGAGCCCTGCCATCGTCCGTACCTGGATTCAGGCATACGATGCCATCCGTCCGCCGTACAACACCTACGGCGCGGAAGAGGTCGGCGGTCAGCTGCGGGCGCTGCAGGAAAACGGACTGGACGGCGGCTTCATGGCGTGGAACGCGATGTGCAGCATCCCGAAGCTCGAGACGCTCAAGCCAGCCTTCGACGCATTGCCCGACTGAACAAAAAGATAAGAACCATGCGCGCCGCTTTTCAAAAGCGGCGCGCATTCAGACTGTCGAAAAAACCTTTCAGAGTAAGGATTACGGAAAGGAAGATAGTTGAAAGATGACGCCCGCAGGCTAATCCAGCGCGCAACCGACGCGAAGCGGCGGCACTTAGCGCGCGGAAACCCATCAGGGGTGTCTTTCGCGTTCAATCAACCAGTTTTTCAAACTTTTTTAAAGTTTGAAAAACTGCCCCAGCGTGGCAAAAAGACTTTTTGACACGCTGCATGCGCGCCGCTTTTCAAAAGCGGCGCGCATTTTGTCACATGAGAGCAGGCGCCTGCGTAAGCTGTATCAGGTTCTGATCACACAGAACCGGTAGGAGGGAACGCAATGCGAAAAAAAAGATGCCGTTGTCGGAGGTGCTGCCGGGGCAGACGGCACGTGTGGCGGAAATCCGCCTGGAGGGCGCGCTGCGGCGCCGGCTGTTCGATCTGGGGCTGATTCCGGGGACGCTCATTTCATGCCGCTGTGTGGCTCCGTCGGGGCTCTCCGCTGGCATTTACCGTGCGCGGTGCGGCAATTGCACTGCGGCGCTGCGATGCTTCGCAGATTTCTGCGGAGGCAGACGCATGACAGCGGCGGAAAGAGGCGCTGGCGCACAGGAAACAAGGCTTGTCGCGCTGGCAGGAAACCCGAATGTCGGCAAAAGCACGATCTTCAACGCCCTGACCGGCATGCACCAGCACACCGGAAACTGGCCAGGCAAAACCGTTGCACTGGCACAGGGCACGTGCCGGTACAAGGGATGCGGAAATCCGGCTGGTCGACCTGCCCGGTACAAACGCGCTGGTCAGTAAATCGCAGGAGGAGGCGCTTGCTGCCGGGTTTATTTCCGGCGGGGAGGCGGACTGTGTGATCGCCGTATGTGACGCGACGAGCCTGGAGCGGAGTCTGATTCTTGCCCTGCAGGTGCTGGAGCTGACCGACCGGGCGTTCGTCTGCGTGAATCTGATGGATGAGGCGCAAAAGCAGGGAATTCGGCTGGACCTTGCGGCGCTGTCGTTTGAACTGGGCGTGCCCGTCGTGGCAGTGTCGGCAGGCAGGGAAGAGGGCATGAGGAGCTTCTCGAGCAGCTGCGGCGGATTCTGGACGGCTTTGAAGCGCCGAGACCGCGCCGTCTGGGCGTAATAGACGCAAGCGTCCGCGGCACACAGGGCGGCGGTACTGGCGCTTCAGGGCGGCTCAGAACAGGCGTCTGATGCGATTGCAAGCCGGTTTGTCCGGCGCGCCGAGGAGATTGCCGGGCGCGTCGTCTGCGAAGAAAACGAGAAGGCAAAGGCGCGCGCGGTGCGAGCCGATCGGATGCTGACCGGACGCTTCACCGGCGGGCTGTTGCTCGGCGCGCTGCTGGGGCTGGTATTCTGGCTGACGATTCAGGGCGCGAATGTGCCGTCTGCGCTGCTGCAGCGGGGCTTTGATACCGTGGAAGGTGTCTTGTGGGCGGTGGCTGACAGTTTCCACGCGCCTTCCTGGCTATCGGGCGCACTGATCGCGGGCGTTTACCAAACGACGGCAAAGGTCGTTTCCGTGATGCTGCCGCCGGTTTTAATCTTCTTTCCCTTTATTTACGCTGCTGGAAGACAGCGGCTACCTGCCGCGTGTGGCGTTTTTGCTGGATGCGGGGTTTGAACGCTGCGGCAGCTGCGGCAAGCAGGCGCTGACGATGTGCATGGGCTTTGGCTGCAACGCGGCGGGTGTGAGCGGCTGCCGGATCATTGACTCCGAGCGCGAAAAGCGCATCGGTATGCTTACCAATGCGCTGGTTCCGTGCAACGGGCGGTTTCCGACGCTGCTTACGCTTAGTGCGCTCTTCTTTGGAGGCACTGCCTGTTCGGCAGCGCTGGTTCTGACCGGGTGCGTGCTGCTCGGCGCGGCAATGACGATGGCAGCGTCATTTGTGCTCGGGAAAACGATCCTGCGCGGTGCGCCGTCTCATTTTACGCTAGAGCTGCCGCCGTTTCGGATGCCAAATGTCAGACGGGTGCTTGTGCGGTCTGTGATGGACCGGAGTCTGTTCGTCCTCGGCAGGGCTGCTGCAGTAGCCGCTCCAGCGGGACTGCTTCTGTGGCTGCTCGGAAACGTGCAGATCGGGGGAGAAATGATTCTGACGTTTGCTGCACGGGCACTTGAGCCGGTGGGCGCGTGGCTCGGGATGGACGGCGCGATTCTTCTGGCGTTTGCCCTGAGCTTTCCGGCGAACGAACTGCTGCTGCCGGTATGGGTGATGATCGTTTCCTCCGGCGCGACGCTCGCGCAGGCGCAGACAGCGGACGTGGGAGGGCTGCTGCTTTCGTCAGGCTGGACGATGAAAACCGCGCTGTGCGTGATGGTCTTTACGCTCTTTCACTTCCCATGCAGCACGACCGTTCTCACCATCCGAAAGGAAACCGGCAGTACCCGCTGGGCACTGCTCGGAATGCTGCTTCCGGCGGCAATCGGTGTGCTGTTCTGCAGGCTTCTGAATCTTCTCCTCTGAATGCACAGCCCGGAAAAATAAAAACACGCTGCATGAGACCATGCAGCGTGTTTTGGTAATGCAAGACAGATCTTACTTGATCTCGACCTCTGCGCCAGCTTCCTTGAGCTCGGCAGCGAGCTTCTCCGCGTCGTCCTTGGAGATGCCTTCCTTGAGGTTCTTGGGAGCGCCGTCGACGAGCTCCTTCGCTTCCTTCAGACCCAGACCGGTGACAGCACGGACAACCTTGATGACAGCGATCTTGTTGGCGCCAGCGGACTTCAGCACGACGTCAAACTCGGTCTTCTCTTCTTCAGCAGCAGCAGCGCCGGCAGCGGGAGCAGCGACAGCAGCAGCAGCGGCGGAAACGCCGAATTCCTCTTCCAGAGCATGGACCAGCTCAGCCAGTTCCAGAACGGTAAGAGTCTTAACTTCTTCGATCATAGCAGTAATCTTTTCGGATGCCATTGTAATTACCTCCAATTAAATGTTTTGTGTTCAGGTTAGGTGAAAGTGAAATTAAGCTTCTGCTTCCGCAGCCTCTGCGGGAGCGCCGCCCTTCTGTTCCAGAATCTGGTTCAGGACAACAGCGAGGGAAGAAATGGGAGCGAGGAACGTGCCGAGAACCTGCGCAACGAGCGCGTTCTTGGAAGGCAGCTCGCCGAAGGACATGAGCTCGTCAACCGACAGAACCTTACCTTCAACCATGCCGCCCTTGATCTTGACGACGTTCTTGTTCTTCTTGGCAAATTCGCAAATGACGCGAGCCGGAGCGATGGGGTCTTCCGTGGTGGACGCCATGGACGTCGTGCCGTTGAGAAGTTCGTCGAACTCGGTGTAGCCAGCCTTGTTGGCGGCGAAACGGGTCAGCGTGTTCTTCACGACAGAATATTCGACATTCGCAGCACGGAACTGGTTACGCAGCTCGGTATCCTGTGCGACGGTGATGCCCTTGTAGTCTACAAAAACAGCAGAAGTAGCGTTCTGAATTTTATCAGACAGAGCATCAACGATGGATTTCTTGGTCTCTAAAACCTTTGCGTTGGGCATGAATGTCACCTCCGAGAAATAAAATGTCCTCATGCCAAAAGACATGAGGACACAGAAATGTTACCATTTTTGCGAAACCTCGGCAGGATGAACGCCTGTTCATTACGGCATGATACCTCCTGCTGTCTTTGGCAGCTAGATTATTATAGCAGAAAAACGGGGAATGTCAAGGACAAAATTACAGCTTTGCGGCTGCGACCTTGATGCCGGGGCCCATCGTGGAAGCGACGGTGCAGCTTCTGACATACTGGCCCTTTGCAGCGGCGGGCTTTGCCTTGATGACGGCGCCCATCAGAGCGTTGAAGTTCTCAACGAGCTTCTCGGTGCCGAACGAAGCCTTGCCGATCGGGCAGTGGATGATGTTGGTCTTGTCGAGACGGTACTCAATCTTACCGGCTTTGATTTCCTTGACAGCGGCGGTGACGTTGGGGGTCACGGTACCAGCCTTGGGGGAGGGCATGAGGCCCTTCGGACCGAGGACCTTACCGAGACGACCGACGATACCCATCATGTCGGGGGTAGCGACGACAACGTCAAAGTCGAACCAGTTTTCCTTCTGAATCTTTTCCACGAGCTCCATGCCGCCGGCGTAATCAGCGCCTGCTGCCAGAGCCTCGTCGAGCTTCGCGTCCTTGGCGAAAACGAGAACCTTGCGGGTCTTGCCGGTGCCGTTCGGAAGAACGATGGCGCCGCGGACCTGCTGGTCAGCGTGACGGGAGTCAACGCCGAGCTTGATATGAACTTCGACGGTCTCGTCGAACTTTGCCTTCGCGGTCTTGACGACCAGATCCATGGCGTCGGAGACTTCGTACTGCACGCTGCGGTCGATCAGCTTCGCGCTGTCGACGTATTTTTACCTTTAAACAATGTAATATCCTCCTTAGTGGTGATGCGGAATAATCCTCCCACATATTTATGAGGTCCGGTCCTGAACCGGAATCCCTCGGGTCAAGCAATCTTAGTCGCCAACAACGATACCCATGCTGCGGCAGGTGCCTGCAACCTGGCTCATCGCGGCTTCAATGGTTTTGGCGGTCAGGTCGGGCATCTTGCGCTCGGCAATTTCCTTGACCTGCGCCTTGGTAATGGTAGCGACCTTGTCCTTGTTGGGAACACCGGAACCCTTTCGATGCCCAGCGTCTTGAGAATGAGGGTCGGGGTCGGGGGGGTCTTGGTGATGAAGGTAAAGCTGCGGTCGGCGTAAACGGTGATGACAACCGGGATCTTGAAGCCAGCCTGATCCTTGGTACGCTCGTTGAATTCCTTGATGAACTGGGAAATGTTAACGCCGTGCTGGCCGAGCGCCGGGCCGACAGGGGGCGAAGCGGTTGCCTTTGCGGCAGGAATCTGAAGCTTGATATAACCTGTTACTTTCTGTGCCATGATAAGCACCTCCTGAATAAATGTGGTGATACGCGCCGATGGCGTATTTCTGGCGGGGCTGAACCCCTCCCACGTTCCGGTCTGCGCCGGAGATTACTCGCTGACCAGTTCGACCTGATCCAGCTCGAGTTCGACGGGCGTCTCGCGTCCGAACATGGACACAATCACGCGCACCTTGTTCTTTTCGATGTCCACCATGTCGACAACGCCGGTGAACGACGTCAGAGGACCGTCTGCAATCTTGACGGTGTCGCCCTCAGAGTAGGCGACGACGATCTCGTGCTTTTCAACGCCCAGCTGCTGGACCTCTTCGTCTGTCAGGGGGTGGGCTTGGTGCCCGAGCCGACGAAGCCGGTCACGCCGCGCACGTTCTTGATGATATACCATGCCTCGTCTGACATGATCATCTTCACCAGCACGTAGCCGGGGAAGACCTTGCGGTCGTACGTTTTCGGGCCGTTGTCCGTGATCTCGGTGACGGTCTCCATCGGGATGGAGACAACGTGGATGAGATCCTGAAGCTGACGGGTCTCGATGGTTTTCTCGATGGTAGCCTTGACGGTATTTTCATAGCCGGAATAGGTATGCACAACATACCATTTTGCTGCTTCCGCCATGCTGGTACCTCAGCCTTCTTGACGAGGGTAATAATACCGTTGACGACCACGCCGCCGACCGCATCAAAAACCCAAATGAAAATGCCGACGACCAGCACACAGGCCAGAACGATGAGCGTGTTGTTGATCATCTGGCTCTTGGTGGGCCATACGACCTTTTTCAGCTCGCTCTTCATTTCGCGGAACCAACGGCTGATTCGCTTCCCGGCACGCACAAAGAAGTTTTCCTTTTTTGCTTCTGCCATGATTTCACCCTTTCTGCAATGTCTGTGTCATTGCCTTACTTCGTCTCGCTGTGAACAGTCTGCTTCTTGCAGAATCTGCAATACTTCTTCATTTCGAGACGGTCAGGGTCGTTCTTCTTGTTCTTCATCGTGTTGTAGTTTCTCTGCTTGCATTCGTTGCATCTGAGTGTGATCTTCACGCGCATTGTTCGGCACCTCCTTAAATCTTGCCTCCCTGTATGACCGCGTTCTATGGTAAATTTAGGCGACGCCGAAACTACGATGGCGCCAACGCGGCTGAAAAAACGGCATACGTGTCCCTTTTTTCGCAGGTGAAGACATCATAGCATAAATTGGAGCGGAGGTCAACCGGAAATTTGAAAAACGGGCGGGAAAAATTCCCCGTCATTGTCTTTCGGCGCGAATTGTGGTACAATGTCCAAAATAACAGGCGGCGGATACCTGCCGGAATGGAGCGGCTTGATGAAAATTATGGCAATCGATCTGGGCGATGCGCGCACGGGTGTGGCCGTCTCAGATGCACTGGGGATGCTGACGGGGCAGACAAGCGTGATTGAATCCTGGAATAAGGAAAAAACCGCGCAGCTGGTGGCGGAGGTATACCGCAAATCGGGCGCAGAGCGGCTGGTGATGGGCTTTCCCCGCAACATGGACGGCTCCGAGGGTCCCGCGCGGATCTGTACCGCGCATTTGCGGCAAAGCTCGAGGAACTTATCAATCAGCCGGTCGTCTTATGGGATGAAAGGCGTACCACGATTGAGGCGCATCAGATTCTGTCCGACAACAACTACCACGGCAAAAAGCGCAAAGAAAACCGTCGACGCGGTCGCCGCGTCTTTGATTCTCGAGGGTTACCTCAGCTATCTTCGCACGCACAAGGAGTAACACGCACAATATGTTCACAGGCTACAGCGACAAAACAGTGGATTTTTTCTGGGATATCCGCTTCAACAACTCGCGCGAATGGTTCCATCCCAGAAAGGACCAGTTCAACGCCTACATCATGGACCCGACGAAGGCGCTCTCCGGCGAGCTTTACGACTGGCTGACGGAACATTATCCCCAGCTGCATCTGAATCTTCACATCTCGAAGATTTACCGCGACGCCAGAAGGCTCTTCGGCAGAGGTCCCCTCAAGGACAGTATCTGGTTTTCATTCCAGAACGAGCTGGAGGGAAGGGAAAACGCGCCCTGCCTCTGGTTTGAGCTGGGCTGCGAGGGCTATGGCTACGGCTTCGGCTACTGGTGCCAGCCCGCGGCTGCGGCAAGGTTCCGCAGGCTTGCCGATCAGAACCCGAAGGAGCTGGAGAAGCTCGCGAAAAAGCTGGACGAGCAGGACGTGTTTTCTTTGCAGGGACCGGAGTATGCAAGACCAAAAGGGCACGCGGACGACAGCCTGAACCACTGGTATAACCGCCGTTCGTTCTCCATTTCCTGCGAGCGCAGTTATGACGAGCTGTCCTATTCCAGAGAGCTGCTTGGCGCAGTCAAAGCGGGCTATGAGTTTTTGATGCCGTATTACGAGTATTTCGACAAATCCTACCGCATGGCGGATTGAAGCGCCCTGCGGCAGGACCGGGAAAGGAGAATCCGCATGAAAAGAAAAAAGCGGAATGTTGTGTTTAGGGCTTTGATATTGGCAGTGCTGGCAGCGCTGGTGCTGAGTCTGAGCGCTTGCGCAGAAAAGACGAAAAGCGCCCTCGAGCCGTATTCCACTGGATGGGATGGGAGAGTCTACACCGTCACGCCGATCGACAACGACAAAGGGCACCATTTCCGATGGCACAAATACGTATTCCTACCGGTAAGTGATACCAGCGGCACCGGCTACAGCGTGACGTTTACGTATCCTGACGGGGAGACGTACACATGGAAGGAAGACAGGAATTTTTCCAGCGGCGCGACGAGCCCTGATTTTGATTCCGGCAAATACCCGGACGGCATGACGCTAGAGCGTGTGCTGAAGCGGTCGCCAGCCGCGAAGCACGAAGAAAAGTCCACAAAGAGCTGGGGAATCATCCTGTTTCTGCTGTTCGTCGGCAGTATCAACACCGCCTGTCCGCAGCTGACGTGGCATCTCGATGTCGGCTGGAAGGTCAAGGACGCGGAGCCGTCGAGGCGGCGCTTGCGTGGAACCGCATCGTCGGCGTTGTGCTGCTGATCGTTGCGGTGGTTATGATGATTGTGTAATACGGTACGAAAATCCGGCGGTTCAGCTTGAGCTGCCGGTTTTTTGCCCTTGAAGAACACTTCGCTGATGCCGACGAGGACCAGAAAGCCGCCAAATAACCTTCGCAGCAGCGCCGTGTCTACGCTTCCGGCAAGCAGCGCACCGGGGATGGCGGTCAGGCACCCGGCAATTGCGGCGGGGACGACCGCCTTCCAGACGATCTGTCTGTTCTTGACGTGAAAAACAAGCGAGCAGCAGCCGGCGGCGGGCAGAAAATACAGAAGATTGATGCCCTGCGCCGTGCGCTGGTCCATGGAAAGAAGCGCCGTCAGCCAGACCATCAGCAGAGAGCCTCCTCCGATGCCGAATCCGGACAGCACGCCGCAGATGAGCCCTGCAAGCACGGCAAGGAAAAAATCTACCATAGCAGCAGCCTCGCGCCGCCAAAGAGAATCAGAAGCCCCAGCGCAATGTGCAAAACCCGCGCCGAAACCTTCCGGAACCAGAGCCCCGCCAGCACGCCACCGCCCGCGCCGCCGAGCAGATACGGGAGCGCAGCTTTGATATCCAGCGCACCGTTTTTCGCGTAAATGACGAGCGAGACGATGGTGAGCGGCAGAATGATGCTGATGGCGGAGGAGAATGCCTGCTTGTCGGCAAGCCCCACCAGAACAATCAGCAGCGGCACGACGAGCATGCCCCCACCCGCGCCGAAAAATCCGTTGACAAAGCCCGCAAGAGCTCCGGTCAGAAGAACCTTCCACAGGGCAAATTTTGCCTCCCGCATAATAAACCTCCCCTGACAAAGCGATTGGCAATAGCTTTGCCGGAGGGAGGCAGTTTTTATTCGTTTGGGGCAGCTTGCTCCTGCGCGCGCGCAAGCAGCTGGCGGACGATGAAGCCTGCGATCATCATGCCCGCACACGGCGGCGTCCAGGAAACGGAGCCAGGCGGCGTGCGCGTTTCGTCTTGCTGCACGGGCAGTCTGCGGGGCTTTGAGGGAAGCTCATCGCTTGCAAGCACGGTGTGGTGCTTGATGCCGCGCAGGCGAAGCTCCCGGCGCATGACCTTTGCCAGCGGGCAGCCGGAGGTTTTGCTCAGATCGGTGATGCGGAACTTCGACGGGTCGAGCCGGTTTCCGGTTCCCATTGAGCTGATGATCGGAACGCCGCGCGTGATGGCCGTCTCGATGAGGTCCAGTTTGCTGCGCGTGGAGTCGATGCAGTCGGCAATGTAGTCAAAGCCGCGCGAGAAAAAGTCCTCACGGCACTCCGGCTCGTAGAAGACGGGGAGGTTTGTGACGCGGCAGGCGGGGTTGATATCCAGAATGCGCGATGCCATGACGTCGGTTTTGCGCATGCCGAGTGTCGAGTGCAGCGCGACGAGCTGGCGGTTGAGATTGGTGAGGGAGACGGTGTCGTGGTCGACGAGCGTGATCGCGCCCACACCTGCGCGCGCCAGAGCCTCCGCCGCAAAGCTCCCCACGCCGCCGACACCGAAGACGGCGACGTGACTGGCGGCAAGAACCTGCATTGCCTCGTCTCCCAGCAGCATCCGCTCCCGGTCAAATTGCGTTTCTGCCATAGTTCCTCCTATCACAAAGGGCTGCCTTGCGGCAGCCCCTTGTTTCGTTCGTCATTCAAAGCTTACTTGGTCACAAAGCGCATGCCGGAGGCAACGGTCTCATAGCTTGCGTTCTCGGTAGTGGCGGTGAGCCAGTCGGTGTAGACGTTGCCGCGCTGCTCGTCTTCCACGAGCTTCATGCGGTAATTCGTGCCGTAGCCGGAGAAGTACATGACATGGTAGCCGTAGGAGCTTTCGATGATGCCGGTGTCGCCGACCTGGCGGCTGGCGTCGAAGCACCAGTTCTCAAAGTCTTCGACCATCTGACCCGGCGTGATGTCCTCATAGCGGGCAGACTCTGCGGCAGTGCCGTCTGCGTAGGCGGCGTCGCCGATGGCAGCGAAGGCGTCTTCGGTGTGTTCGCCCGCCTCATACTCGGCAAGCAGCTTCTCTGCGCTTTCCTTCGCAGTCGCCATAGCCTCTTCGTCCGTTGTATCCGTGACAGAGATCAGGATGTGGCGGGCGTTCGGAAGCGCGTAGTCGTGGGTGTTGCGGCTCTCAAAAATCGCGACATAGTAGGTGCCGCTGGTCTCGACGCAGGTGGCGTCGCCGGTTTTGCGGTCGGATTCAAACAGCCAGTTGGAAAGATCGGAGTCGGAATGACCGACGTCGGTGCAGGGTATAGCTGTCGTCTTCGTAGTTTTCCTTGGTGTCCTCGGAGGCGTGGTCGTAAGCAGCCTGGATGAACGCTTCGTCGCCTTCCTCGGCAGCGGCAAGCAGCTCGTCGGCAGCGGTCTTCTTGAGATCAGCCAGCTTTTCCTCGTCTTCCTCGTCAAACAGCGCGTCGGTCACGGCGAACACGCGGTAGTCGACGGTGTCATAGGTGTCGGGGTCGGCGGCATATCCGCTGACAAGCTCGTCTTCGGTGTAGACGGGCGTGTCGTAGATCTTCTGCGAGTAGTTGTTGGCAAGGGTTTCAATGGAGAGGAACTCGCGGAAGTTCTTCTCGTTGCAGCCCGCGCCGTACATGGCGGCAAGGTAGCCGTTGACGTTGGAGTAGCCGTAGTAGGTGGCGTAGACGCTGAGGTTGGAGACAGTGGCGTTGATGCTGGACTGATCGTCGTCGGAAAGCGTCTCGCCGTTTGCAACTGCTTCGTCGTAGATGGCGTAGATGCGCGCTGCGCTGGTCAGACCCTGCTCAATCAGGGTGTCTGCCCAGGTAATGCCGTTTTCTTCGTCATAGTACTGCTCATTGAGCGGCGTGTTGGAGTCGATGATATAGCTCATCATGTCGCCGTACTGGCTGCTCATGGAGTTGTAGGCTTCCTTATAGAAATAGTTCACCATGGCGGGGGTCAGCTTGTGGCCGCCCACGGTCGCTGCGGTCGAGTGACGGGCCAGATAGCCGCTGGTCAGCATGGAGAAAAACGTGACGATGGCAATTACCAATACAAGGCAGATGATGCCGATGGTCCATTTCAGACCCTTGCTCATACCCTTTTTGGCGGGTGTGGCGGGGGCTTCGGCAGAAGCGTTCAGCTCCTTGCGCTTGTTCTTTTCGCGCGATGCGCTCATTCAGGATCATTCCTCTCAAGTATTCTTACGTTTCGCCCAGAGTGTATCAGATGCACCCTGACAGGCGATACTCAACGTATTATACAGAAAAAGCCACGTACTTGCAAGCGTTTCTTTCAGAAATTCAAAAATTCGTAATTTTTCCGACTTTTCCCCGGGAACCGCACCGAAAACCGGAAAAGCAGCCCCGCAAAGCGGCGTGTCCGGCAGCTTTTCCGGGCATGCCGGTTGACAAGCGCGCAGGTTTCGTGTATTCTATAATTAACAATTCAGTTAAATGTTAAAGGAGGATGCGCCATGGGCTTGCAGCAGACCTTAAAGGCGCTTGCCGACCCGATTCGCCGGGAGATATTGAATCTACTGAAAAAAGGGCGTATGCCGGCAGGAGAGATTACTGCGCATTTTTCTGTATCCGCGCCGGCGATTTCCCGGCACCTGTCGGTGCTGAAGGAGGCGGACCTGATCCGCGACACCCGGGAGGGAAAGTTTATTTATTATGAAATCAACACCTCCGTTCTGGAGGAGACGATGCTCTGGCTTGCGGATTTGAAAGGAGATGGCGGCAATGCTGCGGGAGAATAAGAGGAAGCTGTTTTTGTCGTCGGTGGTGATTCTGCTGCCGGTTCTATTCGGGCTGATCGTGTGGAACAGGCTGCCCGGCACGCTGATCACCCATTGGGGCGCGGATGGAAAGGCAGACGGCAGTGCGGCAAAGGCGCTGGCTGTTTTTGGTCTGCCGCTGGCGCATTTGCTTGTGCATCTGATCTGCCTGTGGTTTACCCTGCGCGACCCGAAGCAGCAGCGCCAGAGCCCCAGGGCGCTGGGGATGGTTTTCTGGATTCTGCCGGTCTGTTCGCTTGTTACAAGCGGCATGATGTATCGGGCTGCGCTGGGCAAAGAGCCGGAGGTCGCGGGGATCGTGCCGGTGCTGCTGGGCGTGCTGTTTGTCTGGATCGGCAACGATCTGTCAAAGCTGCGGCGGAACAGCACGCTGGGCGTCAAGGTCTCCTGGACGCTGGGCAATGAGGAGAACTGGAACCGGACACACCGGTTTGCCGGGAAGCTGTGGGTCGGCGGAGGATTGCTTCTGCTGCTGGGAGCGCTGCTTCCGCTGCAGGCAATGGTCTGGGTGATGATCTGCGTGACTGCCGCGCTGGGTATTGCGCCGATTGCATATTCTTACGCCATTTTCAGACAGCATCGGAAGGCGGGCGTTGCATATGAGAAAATACCCAAAAGCCGGGCGGAAAAAATAGCGTCCAGAGTGGCTGCCGTCCTTGTCTGCGTGACGCTGCTGGGTACGGCGCTGCTGCTGTTTACCGGCAGCATGGAGGCAAGCTGCAGCGATACGGCGCTGACAATTCACGCGACCTGGTGGGCGGATCTGAGCCTCTCGTATTCCGGAAATCGATACGATCGAATATCGCAGCAATCTGGATACCGGCATGCGGACGAACGGCTTCGGCTCGGCGAGGTTTTCCCTGGGTACGTTCTGCAATGACGAATTCGGCTCTTACACGCTGTATGCCTACACAAAGGCATCGGAATTTGCCGTACTGACGGCAGATGGTAAAACCCTCGTCATCGGAATGGATGAACCGGAAAGAACGCGGGAAATCTATGACGAACTGATTGCCCGGATACACAGATAACAAACGGGGTAAGGCGGAACGCCTTACCCCGTTCATGTATAAAAACCTCGTAGAGTTTCGTCCCCGCAGCAATCCCTTCTGTCAAGAAAGAGATAGCTTTCTTGACAATATGGAAATCCCCGCGAAAGCCGTGCGACTCCAATTATAACCTGCACGAAAGGGCAGGTGGGTTGCCTCTCCGATGCTTCTCTGCTTCCAACGTCCACCACCGGTCAGAGCCGTGGGCGGGAGGCCTGCAATCGACACCGGAAGATTCCGGCATCCCCTGAATATAATGTGGGTTTAAGTGGAGCCGTCACGCACCCCGCAGGGAAGTCGTGACAGAATATAAAGTTCCGGTGATGCTCAGGTCTCGGACGGTTCTTCTTCCTCATCCTCGTAGATGAGGTCCATCAGCGCGCCGTACACGGCCTCGAGCTCGTCATCGTCGTCGATGGTGACCAGAATCTCCTCGCCGTTTTCGTCCACCGCCTTGAGGATGCTGACCTCCAGATCCTCCTCGCCGTCGTCCTCGGCGGGGACGAGGGCCAGATATTTGCTGCCTTCGTATTCCAGCTCCGCCAGAACCTCCAGCTCATACTCCTTGCCGTCTTCGTCGGTGATGGAGATAAAATCGCTTCCGTATTCGTCGCACATAGGTGCGTCCTCCGCATGATTTGTTCTTGCCTCTATTTTAGCGGCAAGCGTCTGCAAAATCAAGAGGAAATTCTGCCATCTGCCGGCTGGGGTGTATTCTTCCAACGCCCAACGCACCCGGACAGCGGGTCTTTTCGCACTGCGCCGCGTCATTTTTCCTTGAATTACGTCAGTATTCCTGCGAAAAATGTCTTGTTCAACGCAAAAATCCTCGCTGCCGGTCATATCATGCGTTGGAAGAATACACCCTAGGAACAAAAAATCTTCCAGCGCCCGCGTCAGAGCCTGCCGGCTGGGAAAATACAGCCCGCGCGAAAGAAGCGAAACGTCCTGTGCGGGCAAGGTGCTGCGCGCGCGCAGTCCGGTGTCGTGCCATGCGCCGCCGGGCTCCCGGTAGCAGATGCTGCCGTTTTGAATCGTGAGAAGAAAGCCACCGGCGAAGAGACTCATACAGAGCGCAAGGGTAAGAAGCAGCCGTTTCATGTTTTCCCTCCTTTTGCTTTACAATGCCCGGTTTTGCGCCGGTGCATGCAAAGAAAACGGGCATATATTCATATTTTGTTTCCAAACTAATTGACAGGTGTGTTATAATGTAACGATGAAAATTAAAGTGGTGAATTGCGCCCGCTGATTGTTCAGAAATCCGGGCAGGTTTTGCGATAGATGGAGGAATATCATGCGAGCAGATAAAAATACAAAGCCCTCCGGCTCCGCGGCAAAGCGCGTTCTCAAGGGCATCGGCAAGGTACTCGGTACGATGGTGCTGGTGCTGTTTCTCACAACGCTGATTTTTGCGTGCCTGTTTGCCCTGTATGTCAAAAACGATCTTTCGGCGCAGGTCGATTCGATCGACGGCTTTACGCTCGACCAGACCTCCGTCATCTATTATGAAGACCCGAAGACGGGGCAGGACGTCGTTCTGCAAAAGCTCTACGGCGGCGCGAACCGCACGTGGGTGAAATACGAGGACATTCCAAAAACCTCATTCATGCCTGCATCGCCATAGAGGACAAGCGCTTTGAAGACCATCAGGGCGTCGACTGGTTCACGACCATGAAGGCGTGCGTCAAGATGTTCCTCGGTCAGGGCGAGGCGGGCGGCTCGACCATTACCCAGCAGCTCGTCAAAAACATTACCGGGCGCGACGAGGTGACCGTGCGCCGGAAGCTTGTTGAAATTTTCAGCGCATTGGAACTTGAGAAGAAGTATACGAAAAAGCAGATCATGGAGCTCTATCTCAATGTCATCGCGCTCGGCGAAAACTGCGAGGGCGTGGAGTCTGCGTCGCAGGTCTATTTCGGCAAGAGCGTGAGCGAGCTCGACCTTGCCGAGTGCGCTGCGCTCATCGGCATTACGAATAACCCCTCGATCTACGACCCGTATATCAACCCCGAAAAGAACAAGCAGCGCCAGGAGATCATTCTCGGCGAAATGCTCGACCAGAAATATATCACGCAGGACCAGTATGACAAGGCGATGGCGGAGGAACTGGTTTTCCACAACGCCAGCGGCGAAAATCCGGCGATGAGGACTACTATTCCTACTTTGAAGATCAGGTCATCAACGACGTGGTGCGGGACCTGGGCGAGAAGACTGGCTATGAGACGACGATTGTCCGCAAGATGCTCATGACCGGCGGCTATAAGATCTATTCGACCCTCAACCCCGACGTGCAGGCGGCAGTGGAGGAGGTTTATCAGAACCTCGATAATATCCCCAACACCGCAAGCTCCCAGCAGCTGCAGTCCGGCATTGTCGTCATTGACAACAAGACCGGAGACGTCGTCGCTGTTGCAGGCGGCGTGGGTGAAAAGCAGGGAAGCCTGATTTTAAACCGCGCCACGCAGAGCTATCTGTCTCCCGGCTCTACCATCAAGCCGGTCTCGGTCTATGCGCCTGCGCTGGAGCTGGGGCTTGTGACGCCTGCGACGGTGATGGACGATACGCCGTATTCGTTTACCGACGCACGGCACTGGCCGAAGAACTCCGACTCGGTCTACCGGGGGCTTATGAACATCAACGAAGCGGTCAAGCACTCGATCAATACGATTCCGGTCAAGCTGGTTGCGCAGATGACGCCCGAATACTGCTTCGAGTTTGCGAAGGAAAAGATGGGGCTCAGCTCTCTCGTTTCCTCCTACGTGAACGCGGCGGGAGACACCTTCTCGGATATTGATCTGGCGCCGCTGGCAATGGGCGGTCTGACAAAGGGCGTGAGCGTCAAGGCGATGGCGCAGGCGTATGCCTCGTTTGCAAACGAGGGCGTCTGGCGCGAGGCAAGAACGTATACGAAGGTGGTCGACGCCGACGGCAAGGTCGTGCTGGACAATACCCAGCAGTCGCATGTGGCAATGAAGGACATGACCGCCTGGTATATCACCTATATGCTGGAAAACACCGTCGAATCCGGATCCGGCACGGCGGCGCAGATTGAAAATATGACCGTTGCCGGAAAGACCGGCACGACGACGAGCGACTTTGACCGCTGGTTTGCGGGCTACACCCGTATTATACCGGTGTCGTCTGGTGCGGCTACGACGACCCCGGAGGAGGAGGTCGTTCTGACCGATTCGAGCGCGAACCCGGCGACGGTTCTTTGGCAGAAGGTCATGGCGAAGGTCCACGAGGGGCTTGCCAACAAGGAATTCAACAAGCCGACCAACGTTGTGGAATGTACGGTCTGCCAGGACAGTGGGCTTCTCATGACCGACGCCTGCCGCGAAGACCCCAGAGGCAGCCGCGCCATCACGGTGGAGCTGAGTCTGTACGACGTGCCGACGCAGAACTGCAATGTCCACAAGGAGGTGGAGATCTGCGGCGCGTCGGGTCACGTGGTGAACGAATACTGCAAGCAGGTGGAGGGCAATACCACAAAGACCGTGGGTCTGCTGGACGTTTCGCGTGCCTTCCCGGTGCGCGGTATCACCGTGCAGGACCAGGCGTATGCCGTGCCGAATGATTCGCTGCCGGCAGGCTATTATCCGGCGCTGAGCCCGGATGTGGACGCGATCAACGTGGAGTGCTACATCCACACCAGAGATGATCTTCCCGAGCCCGAGGCGCCCGAGGAGGACGAGGAGGAAACCAGCGGCAGCCGCATTTCCTCTGCCGTACGCGATATCTTAAGCGGCGGCAATCAGAACGATTAAAGAAGCAGGAGAACGATATGTGGCTTTCTGACGAATGGAAGGACTATGAGGTCATCGACACCTCGAGTGGGGAAAAGCTTGAGCGCTGGGGAAAGTATATTCTCGTGCGCCCGGACCCGCAGGTCATCTGGACGACGCCGAAGCAGCACCCGCTGTGGCGCAAATACGACGCAAAATACAGCCGGTCCAACACCGGCGGCGGCAAATGGTCCAATCTGCGCCTGCCTGAGCAGTGGCAGGTGCATTATAAAGAGCTGACCTTCAACGTAAAGCCCATGAACTTCAAGCACACGGGCGTCTTCCCGGAGCAGGCGGCAAACTGGGACTTTGCGATGGAGAAAATCAGAACCGCGGGAAGACCCATCAGCGTTCTGAACCTTTTTGCCTACACGGGCGGCGCGACGATTGCCTGCGCTGCCGCCGGGGCAAGCGTCTGTCATGTCGACGCGGCAAAGGGTATGGTCGCCTGGGCAAAGGAAAACGCGCGCTCGTCCGGACTCGAAGACAAGCCCATTCGCTGGATTGTCGACGACTGCGGCAAGTTTGTCGAGCGGGAGATTCGCCGGGGCAGGCGCTACGACGCGATCATCATGGATCCGCCGAGCTACGGAAGAGGTCCGTCCGGCGAGGTGTGGAAGCTCGAAGAGAACCTGTATCCGTTTGTGGAGCTGGCAAGTAAGGTTCTCAGCGACAACCCGCTTTTTGTGATCATCAATTCCTACACCACGGGGCTTGCCCCTCGGTGCTGGGCTACATTCTGGATACGCTCGTCTCGAAGCAGTACGGCGGAAAAACGCACTGTGACGAGCTGGGGCTTCCCGTGACGAATACCGGTCTGGCGCTTCCGTGCGGCAGTACCGGCAGATGGACGAAGGACTGAACATATGCACAATGCAATCGAAATCAGAGACCTCAGATATGCCTATCCGGACGATCAGGCAGCCGAGCATGTGGTCTTTGAAGATCTGAATCTCGACATCCGGCAGGGAAGCTTCGTCGCCGTGCTGGGACACAACGGCTGCGGCAAATCGACGCTGGCAAAGCATTTAAACGCCATTTTGCTGCCCGAGGGCGGCAGCGTGATGGTCTACGGGCTGGACACGAAGCAGGAAGAGAATTTACTTGCCATCCGCCAGCAGGTGGGCATGGTGTTCCAGAACCCCGACAATCAGATCGTCTCAAACGTCGTCGAAGAAGACGTCGCCTTCGCCCCGGAGAATCTCGGCGTTGCCTCGGAGGAAATCCGCCGCCGCGTGGATACGGCTTTGGAGGCAGTTGGAATGCTCGCGTATAAAAGCATGCGCCGCACCTTCTTTCCGGCGGGCAGAAGCAGCGCGTGGCAATTGCGGGCGTTCTTGCGATGCAGCCCAAGACCATTGTGCTCGATGAGCCGACTGCAATGCTGGACCCGCAGGGGCGGCAGGAGGTCGTCTCGATTGTTGAAAAGCTCAGCCGCGAGCAGAATATCACGGTCGTTCTCATCACGCACCACATGGACGAGGCGGTCTGCGCCGACCGCGTGATTGCGATGGACGACGGCAAAATCATTGCCGACGGCACGCCGAAGGAGGTCTTCGTGCAGATTGAACTTCTCAAGCGCGTGGGACTGACAGTGCCGCAGACGACACTGCTTCTCGACGCGCTGAATCAGGACGGCTGCGCACTGCCGCTGGATGCATTAAGCGTGGACGAGTGCGCGGACGCGCTGTATCAGAAAATCATGCAGGCGAAAGCCTGATTTCGGAGGAAAACGGTTGGAGCCTGTATTAGAGATCAAAAACCTGTCGCATGTCTACGGGGTGGATACGCCGTTTGAGCATGTGGCGCTGGACAATGTGAGTCTGTCTGTCGGGCACGGCGAGTTTGTCGGTCTGATCGGTCACACCGGCTCGGGCAAGTCGACGCTCATCCAGCATATGAACGGGCTGTTAAAGCCCATGAGCGGGCAGGTCCTGTTTGAGGGACAGGATGTCTGGCAGGATGCGAAGCTCACGCGCCGGCTCCGGTTCCATGTGGGTCTGGTGTTTCAGTACCCGGAGTATCAGCTTTTTGAAGAGACGGTCTTTCAGGATATCGCCTTCGGACCCAAAAACATGGGGCTTTCCGAGCAGGAAATCCGCGCGCGCGTGCTGCGTGCGGCGGGCTTTGTCGGCATTACGGACAAGGAGCTGGAAAAATCGCCGTTTGATCTTTCCGGCGGGCAGAAACGCAGAGCTGCGATTGCGGGCGTGATTGCGATGGAGCCGGATGTTCTGATTTTGGATGAGCCGACGGCAGGACTCGACCCCGCAGGGCGCGAGAGTATTTTGGAGAACATCCGCGCTTATCAGGCAGCGCAGGGCGCATCGGTGATTATGGTCAGCCATTCGATGGAGGAAATTGCGTCCAATGTCGACCGGCTGCTGGTCATGAATGACTCGCATCTGGTCATGGACGCGACGCCGCAGGAGGTTTTTGCGCACCCGGAGGAGCTGGTCCGGATGGGACTTGCCGTTCCGAAGGTGACGCAGATTCTGCTGCGGCTGCGCGCGCTCGGCGTGGACGTTCCGGCGTCCGCCTTTACGGTGGAGCAGGCGGAAAGGCTGCTGCTGCCGCTTGTGAAGGGAGGTAGCGCCGTATGCTGAAGGATGTGACGCTCGGTCAGTATTTTCCGGGCGAGACGAGCGTGCATAAGCTCGACCCCAGAACAAAGCTGGTGCTGGTGATTGTGTATATTGTCGCGCTGTTTCTGGCAAAGGGGCGCGGCGTCCTACGCGCTGGTTGCAGCGTGTCTGCTGGCGGTGATCGGGATTTCGAAGATTCATCTGAAGGTGATCGTCAAAGAGCCTCAAGCCGCTGCTGCTGATCATTGTGCTGACGGCGCTTCTGAACCTGTTTTACGGGTCCGGAGAGCCTCTGGTGCAGTTCTGGATTTTCAAAATTACGAAGCAGGGCATCGAAAACGCCGTTTTCATGGTGCTTCGCATTGCGCTTCTGGTGGCGGGCACATTCATGCTCACCTACACCACAAGCCCCATTGCGCTGACCGACGGACTCGAGAGCCTGCTGGGACCTCTGAAAAAGCTCGGCGCGCCGGTCCATGAGCTGGCAATGATGATGTGCATTGCGCTGCGCTTTATTCCCACGCTCATTGAAGAAACTGACAAAATCATATCCGCGCAGAAAGCGCGCGGTGCGGATTTTGAATCCGGGAACCTGCTGTCGAGTGCCAAGGCGCTCATTCCGATTCTTGTGCCGCTGTTCATCTCGGCATTCCGCCGGGCAGATGAGCTGGCGACGGCGATGGAGTGCCGCTGCTACCACGGCGGCGACGGACGGACGAAGCTTCACGAGCTGCGCTACGCGCGGCGCGACTGGACCGCCTATATCCTCGGCGCATGCATGCTCGCGGGTGTGATTGTGCTGCGGCAGTTTGGACTGTAACTGGATTTTTGACACGGGAGAACGCTATGAGAAACATTGCCCTGACGCTCCGCTACCTCGGGACCGCCTATCACGGCTGGCAGGTACAGAAAAATGATATCACGGTCGGTCAGACGCTGGAAAAGGCGGCGGCAATGGTCGTGGGACACAAGGTGCATATCACCGGCTGCGGCAGAACGGATGCAGGTGTGCATGCAAAGGTCTACGTGGCAAACTTCCGCACCGACGCACGCATTCCTGTCGACCGGATTCCCTACGCCTTCAATACGCACCTGCCGGGGGATATCGTCGTGACCGGCGCAATGGAGGTGCATGACGGCTTCAACGCCATCGGTTCGTGCGTCAAAAAGGAGTATACCTATCTGATCTATAATTCCCCGATCAAGGACCCGTTTTATGTCAACCGCGCGTGGTTTTATCCCAAGCATCTTGACGAGACCGTCATGCAGCGTGCCGCGCAGCAGTTCATCGGCACGCACGATTTTGCCGCTGTCCGCTCGGTCGGTACGGAGGTCAAGTCCACCGTGCGCACGGTCTACCACTATGAGGTCGAGCGCGACGGGGATCTGATTTCGCTTCGCGTCTGCGCCAACGGGCTTTTTGTACAATATGGCGCGGGCCATGGCAGGCACCGTGATCTACGCGGCGGAAGGAAAGTTCCCGCCCGAGGAGGTCGCGAACATTCGCGCGCGGTGACCGCAAGGCGGCAGGTCCCACGGTTCCGCCCGGCGGACTTTACATGACACAGCTTTGGTATGACGATGGAGAGGTTTCGTTCCATGTCGGATAATGTATCGAAATTTGACCCCAATCCCCGCAGGACCATCCGGCGGCGGATTGCGGCGTTTGTGCTGGCGGTTTTGTTGGTGGGCGGCGGCATAACGCTCTACGTGTTCCGGGATTCTCTGAATCTCGACGCAGCAAAGCGCTTTGTGCGCTATCTGAACGTCAAAACCGACGAAACCGGCGGCAGCTTTACCTTCGATTCCCACAACGCAAACCAGTATGCGGATTTGCAGGGCGGGCTTGCGGTGGCGTCCGTTTCGGGCTTGAGCCTCTACGACGCGAGCGGCAAGGAAACCGCTGTTGTGCAGGCAAAGCTCGATACGCCTGCCATCCAGACCGGCGGCAGGCTGACGCTGGCTTACGACGTGGGCGGAAACAATCTGCTTGCCGTGCGCAATTCCGGCGAAACCGCGCTGAGCATTACAACGCAGCGCCCGATTTTTGACGCGAATATGGCAAGCGACGGCAGCGTCTGTTACGCAACCTCAGAGTCCGGGTATAAAACGGTCCTCTATGTCTATGATGCAAACCAGAACCGGATTTACCGCTGGCTCTCGGCAAGCCAGTATCTGCCCTTGTGCGCGGTGTCGCCGGGCGCAAAGCTGCTTGCCTCCGTTTCGCCAGGGCAGCAGGACGGCATCTATGTCTCAAACCTGCACATTTTTGATATTTCGTCCGACGAAGCCTGGCATCCCGGCGGCGCTGAGCGGGGACCTCATCTATGATCTGACGTTTGTGGACGCGGATACCATCTGCGCCGTGGGAGAGTCCGGCGCGCAGTGGCTGAGCACGAGCGGAAGCCGGCTGGCAGGCTACACGTACGACGGCGCGTATCTCAAGGACTTTGATTTCGGCGGCGACGGATTTCTGTCTCTGATCGTGAATATGTATAAGGCAGGCAACCACTGCAGCGTCGTCACCGTCGACAGAACGGGGCAGGAGCTGGGAAGTGCGCAGCTCGATGTACAGATTCTCGATTTTTCGGCAGCGGGAAGCTATCTTGCCGTCCTGACGGCAGAAAAAGCTGTCGATTTACAACAGCGCTATGGAGCTTTATCATGAGCAGAGCAATACAAGCAGCGCAACGAACGTTGTCATGCGCGCCGACGGCTCGGCAATTCTGCTCGGCGGCGGGCGCGGCGAGATTGTGCTGCCTTGAATTTTCAGTTCCGTCACATATTGGCGTTGGAATTGTTCACAATTCCGTGCTATACTCAATACCAATATAAAAGCACCTGCTTTTTGATAAATAAAATCCTATTTGATAGGAGCAAGCGATATGAAACCAACCTTATGTTCCAAATGCAAAAAGAATCTTGCCGTGGTGTTCATCACGAAGATTGAAAACGGCGAGACCATCAATGAAGGCTACTGCCTCAAGTGCGCGAAGGAGCTTGGTATCAAGCCTGTCGACGATATGATCAGCCGTATGGGTCTTTCCGATGAAGATCTGGAGAGCATTTCGGACGAAATGCTCGGTGCGATGAACGGTCTGGAAGGGCTGATGGCAAACGCGCAGAACCAGGATGACGACACAGACGATGAAGACGACGACAACGCCTCGCAGACCGCGACGTTCCCATTTCTCAACAAGCTTTTCGGCGCTGCCGGCAATAACGGCGGCAATACGTCCGGCGAAGCGCTGACGCCGCAGAATGAAGAGCCACGGCAGACGCCGCCGCGCGGCGACAAGCCGAACGGGCAGAAAAAAAAAAACGCAAATTCCTCGACACCTACTGCCAGAACCTCACGCAGAAGGCGCGCGAGGGAAAGCTCGACCGGATTGTCGGGCGCGATGTGGAAACCGAGCGCGTGGTTCAGATTCTCAACCGCCGCCAGAAGAACAATCCCTGCCTGATCGGCGAACCCGGCGTCGGTACAAGACAGCAATTGCCGAGGGCTTAGCGCAGCGGATTGTCGATCAGGAGGTGCCCTACAAGCTCCAGAGCAAGGAGGTCTATCTGATGGATCTGACCGCGCTCGTTGCAGGCACGCAGTTTAGAGGTCAGTTTGAAAGCCGCATGAAAAGCCTCATCGACGAGGTCAAAAAGCTCGGCAATATCATTCTGGTCATCGACGAGGTCCACAATCTTGTCGGCGCGGGCGATGCAGAGGGCTCGATGAACGCGGCAAATATCCTTAAGCCCGCCCTCGCGCGCGGCGAAATCCAGGTCATCGGTGCGACAACGCTCGACGAATACCGCAAGTACATCGAAAAAGACGCAGCGCTTGAGCGCCGGTTCCAGCCCGTTACGGTCAACGAGCCGACGATCGAAGAGGCAATTGAAATCCTGCGCGGCATTGCGCATTACTATGAAGAATTCCACGGCGTGACCATTCCGCCGGAGATTGCACGCCAGGCGGTCATTCTCTCCGAGCGGTATATCACCGACCGGTTCCTGCCCGATAAGGCAATCGATCTGATCGACGAGGCATGCTCCGACGTGAACCTCAAAACAAGACCATCGGCAAGCTCGAAGTGCTCAAAAAGAGCACGCAGACTACGACGTTGAGCTGGGGATGCTGCTGGAAAAGGCAGAAAAGGCGGAGGACGACTTTGCCCGTATGGCAGAGCTTCGCAGCCGCAACCTGCAGCTCGACAAAGGAAAATTGCGCTGCTGGAGGAAGAGCCGAAGCCCGTGCTGACGATGGAGAACCTGGCGCGCATCATCGAGCTGTGGACGAAGATCCCGGCCAGCAAGATCCGCGCACAGGAATATGAGCAGCTGGAAAACCTCGATGCGCGGCTCAAAACGCATATCGTCGGACAGGACGAGGCAATCCGCGCCGTCACGGCTGCCATCCGCAGAAACCGCGTGGGCATCTCGCCGAAGAAGCGCCCGGTGTCGTTCATCTTCGTCGGCTCGACGGGCGTGGGCAAAACGGAGCTTGTCAAGTGCCTGGCAAACGAGATGTTCGAGTCTGTGGAGTCGCTGATCCGGCTCGACATGTCCGAGTACATGGAAAAGCACAGCGTTTCCAAGCTCATCGGCTCGCCCCCCGGCTATGTCGGCTACGACGAGGCGGGGCAGCTGACGGGAAGATCCGACGCCGCCCGTATTCGGTCATTCTGTTTGACGAGCTGGAAAAAGGCGCACCCGGACGTTCTGAACATTCTGCTGCAGATTCTCGACGACGGCAGAATCACCGACGCGCAGGGCAGAGTTGTAAATTTTGAAAACACGATCATCATCATGACCTCCAACGCAGGCTCCGACCGCAAGGACGGCTCGGTCGGCTTCGGCAAGAGCCTGTCCGAGCAGACGCAGGAGAAGGCAATCAAGGCGCTCTCAGAATTCTTAAGACCTGAGTTCATCAACCGTGTCGACGAGGTGATCTGCTTCAACAAGCTCACCGAGGAGAACTTCCGCGCGATTGCAGGCATCATGCTGCGCGATCTCAAGCAGGCGCTCTCCGAGCGCGGTCTGGACTTTACGTGGGACGAGAGCGTGATTGACGCGCTGGTCAAAAAGTCCTACTCCGTGACCTACGGCGCGAGAAATCTCCGCCGGACGATCCAGAAAGAGCTGGAAGACCCGATTGCGCAAAAGATCATCGAAAGCTTCGTAAACCCGCTGCATACACTGCACGCTTCTGCAGATGCAGATGGCGCGTTTACTGTTACAGGCGCATGAGAAGACCCCCGCCGGAAGAATCCGGCGGGGTTTTGTATGAAGCACAGGACGCAGACTTTTTCTGCGGGCGCTTCCTAACGGCTCCAGAATGAAAATTCTGACCTCGTGTGCTGTTTTGCCTTCCGGAATTGTTATATCTATGAGGTCTCGAAGAAACGGAGAAACAGACGGATGAAACAAGAACCTGATTCAATAGAATTTTGAAATGAGGTATCAGGTATGACTTACAAAACAATTGTCATTGATTACGCGCCCAAGGCAAAGAAAATGGCTGCGGCATTGAGAATACTGCAAATGAAAAGGCGCAGGACGGCTGGGAGCTGGTGACGTTCTCTGTGACGAACTCTGCCAAAGCGATTTTGGTGTTCCGCGTGCCGGAGACTGCGCCGCAGGAGCAGACGGCCGAGGTCGTCGGTGACGCGGAATGAAGCAGGCGATCATTGACATCGCTCGAACTCCATCCGCCTGACGGTCTATGAGACGGAAGGGCAGAGCTTCAAATTCTCTTCCGGGAGAAAATCATGGCGGGGCCTGCCGGATACGTAGAAGATGGGAAACTCAGCGCCGAGGGTATTGAGTGCGCCTGCGCGGGGCTTCTGACGTTCCGGAAAATTTTACAGACGCTGCAAATTGAAAACGTCCGCATTTTTGCGACCGCTTCTCTTCGGAACATTTCCAACACCACCCGGGCTCTGTCCGTCATCCGCGCGGCGACGGGCTATTCGGTTGAGGTCATCTCCGGCGAGGACGAAGCCCTCTTCGGCTACGCGGGAGCAATGCGCGAGCTGCACCTGACGGGCGGCGCGTTTCTGGACATCGGCGGAGCAAGCACGGAGATTGTCACCTTTGAAGACAATGCACCTGTGGATTTTGCCAGTTTCCCAATTGGCTCTCTGAGCTTATATCGCCGCTGTGTCAAAAAAAAATTCTGCCGGGCGACGGCTCTTTGAAGCGGCTGCGCCAGGAGATCGGGAAAACCATCGACGTGAGCGAGGGTGCACTGAAATCGCGGGAACTGCTCGTCGGCGTCGGCGGCACGGCGCGCGCCGCACTCAAATTGGCGAGACACTATTACGACATATCGGACACTGCCGCAGCATAACTGCCGAGCAGCTGGACGGTCTTTGCAAATTCTCTGCAGCGGCAAGAAAGAGGCGAGCGACCTGATTTTTGCGGCTGGAAGCCGAGCGCATCCACACGCTTGTGCCGGGGCTTCTAATCTTACAGCATGTGTTCCATCTTTTTCAGGCAGAGCAGCTGGTCGTCAGCAAATACGGCGTCGGGAGGGCTACCTATGCCAAAAAATTCTGAAGGACCATACCGATACACCCAAAACCGGGAGCTGAGCTGGCTGCGCTTTGACCGGCGCGTACTGGAAGAAGCGGCAGACCCGGGCGTTCCCGCTTTTGGAGCGTCTGAAATTCGTCTCGATCTTTTCCAGCAACCTCGACGAATTTTCATGGTGCGCGTGGGCAGTCTCTTTGATCTTGCCTACATGACGCCGGACGATACAGACAACAAAACCGGTTGGACCCCGGCGCAGCAACTGCGCCAGATTTACCGCGCCATTCCGGGTCTTCTTACCATGAAAAAAACAGATCTATACCGCCGTCATGGAAACGCTTGCAAAGGACGGTATCCAGGATGCTTCCATTGAAACACTGGACGCGGGCGAGCTGAAGAAGCAGGTCAATCGGTTTTTTCAAAACGGAGCAATCGGCTGCCGCCGGCGCTGTTCGACGCTTATACCGTGAGGGAAAGCTGCGTTTTGGCTGCGACCCGCAACGCGGACATCAGCTTCGATGATGAAAAATCCGAGGGCAACGAGGAAGACTTCCGCCGTCAGATGAAAAAGCTCCTGAAGCAGCGCGACCATCTTGCCGTTGTGCGGCTGGGGTAAACACAGCTGTTTCTGCGGAATTTCAGAAAGTCCTCTCCGCGCTTGTGCGCGTGCAGACGCATCAGGTCTTTGTGGACGCCACCGCCCAATATGCGCTATGTTTCCGCCTGATCAGCGAACTGCCAAAGGAGCTTTCCACACGGCTGCTGTATCCGGTCTATCGCCCGCGCTGGGCGGAAGATCTGCGGCAAAAAATCAGTCTATCCTTGCACAGGTACAGCAGAAAGACCGGCTGCTGTTTTATCCCTTCGATTCCGTTGAGCCGTTTCTGCGTCTTCTGAACGAGGCGGCGGATGATCCGCATGTGCTGTCGATCAAAATGACAATCTACCGGCTTGCCTCATCCTCCAAGATTGCGCAGACACTTTGCCGCGCGGCGGAAAACGGCAAAGAAGTGCTGGTCCTCATGGAACTGCGCGCCCGTTTTGACGAGGAAAACAATCTGGCATGGTTAAAAATGCTCGAAGAATCCGGCTGTCAGGGTGATCTATGGCGCAGAGGTTTCAAATGCCACAGCAAAATCTGTCTCATTACGCTTCGCAGCCATAACAAAACCAGCTATATCACGCAGATCGGAACCGGCAACTATAACGAAAAGACGAACGCCATGTATACAGACCTGAGTCTTATGACCGCCGACCCCGCGATTGGCGAGGACGCGGCGGCGTTTTTCCGCCATATGCTCGTCAACAAAGCTGGACGGGGAATATCAGCAGCTCTGCGCTTCTCCCAGATTTTCGGCATCAAGGCCAATTCCGTCACCGTGCGCGAAGTCATCGACAAGCTGGCGGCGGCTTCGCGTGCGGGCGTGGAGGTGCAGCTCATCATCCGCGGCATCTGCTGCATCCTGCCGGGTGTGGCCGGTGAGACGGAAAACATCCATGTCACCAGTGTTGTCGGCCGCTTTCTGGAGCATGGGCGCATTTATCAGTTTGGCCGCGGCGAAAAATGCCGGGATCTATATTTCATCGGCCGATCTTATGACGCGAAATCTGAACCGCCGGGTGGAAATTGCCTGCCCGGTCCATGACGCGCCTGCGCGAGCAGCTCCAATGGATATTGGATTCCCAGCTCCGCGACACGGCAAAGGCCAGCCTCTTGCTGCCGGACGGCAGCTACTGCAGCAAGCACAGCGCCGTAGCCTTTGATTCTCAGGCGTATTTTATGCTGCAATCCCCGCACATCCCGGCCCAGCCGGGCAAAGAGCTGCCGAAGCTCATACGGCAGCTGAGAAAGCTGATAAAAGGCGCACCGCGCGTGAAATGAAAAAAGCGCGCAGATCCGGCATTCTCAGGATGCCGGATCTGCGCGCTTTTGAAATGGGGGTTCTGGGGGAAGCGAGATGCGAAGGGTGCTATTGCAGATACGCTTTGAACCAGTTCAGAATTTCCTGCAGGCGTGTGATGCGGTTATCCGGACGGCCGCTGCGGGAGAGCTCGTGGTTCTCACCATGGAACAGGCAAAGACGTGCCGGGCAGCCTGCACGTTTGAGGCAGCTGAACATCTCCAGCGCATCCGGCAGCGGGCAGCGCCAGTCTTCGTCGGAATGGATGAAGAGCGTCGGGGTGTTGCAGTTCGGTGCATATTTCAGAGGCGACTCGTTCCAGAGCGCATCGACGTCCTGTTCGCAGGAACCGAGATGTTCGCTGCGGATATTGGTCAGACCAATGTCGCTGAGATACTCGAAGTTTATCATATTGAGAAGGAACGCTGCGCACAGGCAGCGGCAAAACGGTTTGTATGGCCGATGATCCAGTTTACCATAAACCCACCGTAGGAGCCGCCGCAAACGCCGACACGGGAAGCATCAATATCCGCATAGCGACAGGGGCCGCATCTGTAAAGTCCATAATGTCTGTATAATCGATCGTGCCCCATTTGCCGCGGATATCGGCAAAAGTCCCTGCCGCGTCCGTCAGAGCCGCGCGCGGATTGCAGTAAGAAAACAAAAAAGCCATTGCTCGCCCAGAGCTGCATCTCGTGATGGAAAACATCTCCGAATATGGTTTTCGGTCCGCCGTGGATGTGCAGGATGGCAGGGTAACGCTGGCCGGGCATATATCCATAGGGCTTCATGCAGAAGCCGTGCAGCATCGTACCGTCACGCGCAGGAAAAGAGAAAAAGCTCCGGCGCGCTGATGGGTGGCTTTGCAGGTATGCATCATTGAAGTGCGTGATTTGCCTGCCGTCGAGATAAAGCTCCGCGACACCATTGCGGGGGCATTTTGCGCATACAATCGAGCTGACGGACAGATCAAAGCTTTCAATGGACCCGGCAAAGCTGTCTTCCTCGGTGATGTTTTTTCAATGCTTCCGTCAAAAGAGCATGCGGTTGATGCAGCTTCGTCCATGACAGGGAAAGAAAATATACGCCGTCAGGACCGAGGCAGATGCCCTGCCCACCGCCGTATTTTGCGTCTGAGCCGGTGCCGCCATAGCCGATTTTCATATCAGCATCGGCGAAACGGCGGATTTCTGGAGCCGGTGTCCAGCGTGTAAAAATCGCTGTTTTGTCCCATGCTCTTTCCGGGGCAGTTTTCAATTCCGCTGAAAAGAAGCGAATTGTCCTTCCAGAAGCACAGCGCAAAGCTGTTGATGCGTCCGACGTTTGTCAATTGCCGGGTTTGCGGCGCTTGACGTCGTAGGCATAAAACGCGGGGGAATAGAGAGGTAGGGACGATAATTCGCCATGGTGTGGCCTGGAAGATCAGCGTTCCTGCCCGGTAGGTAAAACCGTCGACGTCCGCTGTCTCGTCGCTCAGACGGCAGATCCCCGCTGGCGGCCTCATGCGGCAATACAGCGCGGTGCGCTGGCCGGAG
>VOFG01003639.1_pt1 | contig 50437 bp, 72 predicted proteins | sample 5384171 | NCBI WGS metagenome assembly VOFG01 (sample SAMN12384726, study PRJNA508395) | human gut metagenome | isolation source: healthy gut F | host: Homo sapiens
GTTACGTATTTGGCTCCCTTTGTCCGCACGGACAAACTGACCCTATAACGAAGTTAGCATTGTATCCGAAAGCTTTGTATACGGTGTCCAATACATGCCCCAGCCGCTGGGGGCACGCAGGCACCCTTCACCAATATTACTCTTCACTGGACCGTGCCGGCGGACGCTTGCTGATCAGCCCTGCATCGTCGGCGGCAAGCCGATGGACTTTCACTACGGTGACTGCAAGGCTGAGATGGATATGATCAACCGCGCCTTTATCGAGGTTATGATCGAGGGCGACGCCAACGGCCGCGGCTTCCAGTATCCCATCCCCACCTATTCCATCACCAAGGATTTTGATTGAGCGAAACCGAAAACAACCGTCTGTTATTTGAGATGACGGCAAAATTCGGCACGCCCTATTTTTCCAACTACATCAATTCGGATATGGAGCCGTCCGATGTGCGTAGTATGTGTTGCCGTCTGCGGCTTGATCTGCGCGAACTGCGCAAAAAGTCCGGCGGTCTTTTTCGGCAGCGGCGAATCCACCGGCTCCATCGGCGTCGTTACCGTCAATATGCCGCGCATCGCCTATCTCTCGGCAGACGAGGGAGAGTTCTTTACCCGTCTTGACCGGATGATGGACATTGCCGCGCGCAGTCTGAAAATCAAACGCACGACAGTCGGCAAGCTGATGGAAGAAGGGCTTTATCCGTATACCAAGCGATATCTCGGCAGCTTTGACAATCACTTCTCGACCATCGGACTCCTCGGTATGAACGAGGCCGGGCTGAACGCCGCTTGGCTGCGCAAGGATCTGACCCATGAAGAGACGCAGGAATTTGCCGTCCGTGTTCTCAATCATATGCGCGAGCGTCTGTCGGATTATCAGGATTCGTCGGTTTGCGATGCAGACGGATATATTCTGTATACCACAGCCACCTGTCCGAATTGCCGTGCCGTCAAGCCGCTTTTGGAGAAATCCGGACTTTGTTATACGGAACGGGATGTAGATGAATATATTGAGGAGGCAACGGCTCTGGGACTCAGGCAGGCGCCCATTCTTGCTGTTCAATCGGGAAATAAAACCGTGTTATACACCGGCGTAGCGCAAATCAAAGCTTTTTGCTCAAGGAGTTGTCGTTATGACCGACATAGCGGTGATCGGCGGAGGACCTGCGGGTCTTACCGCCGCCCTGTATGCCGCAAGAACCGGAAAGTCCGTGACGGTGTATGAACGGGAATGCATCGGAGGGCAGATAACACGCGCGCCGCAGGTAGAAAACTACCCAGGCACCGGAAGGGTATCCGGCCTGCAGCTCGGCGACAGTATGGCGGCACAGGCAGAGGCGGCAGGTGCTGTGATAAGCCTTACGGATGTACAAAAGATAGTAAAAGAAACTTCGGGAATTTTTCGGCTGGATACAGACGACTGCGAATGCTATGCCAAAGCCGTTATCTACGCCTGCGGTGCGCAGCCGAGAACACTCGGATTGCCCGGAGAAGCAGAGCTTGTCGGTCACGGCATCAGCTATTGTGCGCTGTGCGATGGCAGCTTTTTAAAGACCAGGATGTGACCGTAGTCGGAGGGAAATTCTGCCTTTGATGATGCATTGCTGTTGAGTGAACGATGCCATCATGTAACACTGATTCATCGGAGAAGCAGCTTCCGTGCCGAGCAGATTCTTGTTGATAGAGTGAAACAGCGCAAAAACATATCTCTTTTGACCGACACGACCGTTTCGGAGTTGATACAGGAAAACGGACAATTAACAGGCTTAAAACTGAAAAGCGAAAAGCGTAAAAACGAAACGCTGCCGGTATCCGGGCTGTTCGCTGCCCTCGGCAGACTGCCGGACACACAAGTGCTCATCGGTCTTGCTGCGCTTGACGAAAACGGCTATGTGTTTACTGATGAAAAAATGGCAGTCCCCGAAACACCCGGATTGTTTGCCGCCGGAGACTGCCGCATAAAAAGTGTTCGTCAACTCACGACTGCTGTTTCCGACGGCACAGTTGCCGCAGTTTCCGCCTGCACATATCTCGAACAGCAAAAATAACGGAACAAACCGATATGAATTCTTTCAGTTCAGGTTTCTTCCGTTATAACTCACCGTTTTAATACAGCAAAAAGATAGCCCTTGATTGCCTTACGTCTCAGCAATCAAGGGCTATCCCTCACTCTTGATATCTAACATCTTTTCTTGTACCTCTCTTTCCTTGTTTGGTGGCACCTTGCTGTGTCCGCCAAATCTACGCCTCTCCTATATATAAACACCGCAGTGCGATGGACTTGCCTACTAAAGCGGCTTGACCTATCAGGCGTTATGTCGTCTTTTCGGTGCCGGGGTTTTCCCTGCTTATATACAAGGGAGCGAGTACTTAGGTCATTGGAATCACCTCTTCCTCTTTTCAACTATAGAATAGCATATTTTTTCTCAAAAAACAATCGGCAGGATAATACGAATTCCGGCATTCGGTTTTATGCTTATATACGAACTTTGCCTTTTCGTTTTGTATGTATTGACCAATCGGCTTCTTGTATGATATAATAATAGTGTTGTGGGGAATCCGACGGAACAGTACCGTCGGACTTTTTTGTGCAAGAAATATCTTATCGTTTTTCTTCAAAAACCGTGCTTTCTCCCTCCCCAAAGGGCTATTAAAACAAAAACAGTAGAAAAAGTCACAAATATATGGTATAATGTACTTGCTTATCCGGCAAGATCGGTTAAGCAGAAAAGCAATTCGAGAAAGGAGATCACGGAAAATGACCAAAAAGAAATCGTTGATGCGGTTTCCGCAAGCGCAGGTGTATCTAAAAAGGATACCGCCGCAGTTATCGACTCGCTGCTTGCTGCGATTACCGACGCTGTCGTGAAAGGTGACTCTGTCCGGTTCACCGGCTTTGGTACATTTGAATCGCGTAAGAGACCTGCCCGCACAGGACACAATCCCGCTACCGGTGCCACGATCAACATCCCGGCTTCTACCGTTCCGGCTTTCAAGGCCGGCAAGGCATTTAAGGATGCTCTGAAGAAGTAAAACCGAAAACAGGACTTACAGCACCGAGGTACTGTAGGTTCTGTTTTTAGGATAAAAGTAATACAGATCGGACGGTTCTTAATAATGGATAAAACACAAACCAGCCCCTTTGAGAGTGCACAGGAATTTCTTGTCATGCGAAACCTATATGAGTCAGCCGTAAAACAGCTGGCACTGAAATTTGAAGTGCTGAACAGCGAATTCAACATACAATATTCACGCAGCCCCATTCATCATATTGAAAGCCGGGTAAAATCCGCACAGAGCATCATGGCAAAGCTTGCAAAGAAAGGTATTCCTTTACCATTGCCACCGCTAAAGAAAATATCAACGATATTGCCGGTGTGCGCGTTGTCTGTAACTATATAGACGATGTGTACCGAGTAGCCGAAATTTTGAACGGCAGAAGGATGTGGAGATTCTCAAAAAAGCAGGACTATATCAGGGGAGCCGAACTACAACGGCTACCGTTCCCTGCATCTCGACACCCGTATCCCGGTATATCTTTCTGACAGAACGGAGTATGTGGTAGCGGAGATCCAGATTCGCACGATTGCCATGGATTTCTGGGCAAGCCTTGAGCACGACATCCGGTATAAGGTGGATAAGACCAAGCTGCCTGAGGGAATTAACGAGGAAATGTTCGACTGCGCCGGAAAAATAGCGGAAATCGATCGACAGATGCAGGATATGTACCGCAGAATCAAAGCGGCTGAAAAAGCCGATTAAGCCAAAACAAGAGAAACGTCTTCGGATTCCGTAATGTCCGGTTTCCGAGGGCGTATTTTTTGATCTTATCACCTATTTTCAATCGGCTCATATTCCCGAGGAGGCTTCACGCCGATATATGCCGGGCGAATGATCTTTCCGGCATTCTGCAGCTCCTCCAGACGGTGGGCGCTCCATCCGGCAATGCGCGCCATTGCAAAGATCGGCGTATACAGTTCGCATGGCAGATCCAGCATCCGATATATAAGTCCCGAATAGAAATCCACATTGGCACCGACTCCCTTGTACATCTTCCGCTTCTTTGCAATGATCTCCGGAGCAAGCCTCGCCACCAGCGAATAAAGGGCATATTCCTCTTCATATCCCTTTTTCTGCAGCAAGGGACGCAGCACAGTCCATCAGAAGCCCGGCTCTCGGGTCGGACTCGGAGTAAACGGCATGTCCGATACCGTAAATAAGACCTGCTTTATCGAAGGCTTCCCTGTTTAACAGTGCCGTCAGATAGCCTGCAACGGCGTCCTCGTCTTTGGTATTAATGCTGTTTTCATATCCTCGAACATCCTCACAACCTTGATGTTAGCACCGCCGTGACGCGGTCCCTTCAGCGAACCGAGTGCCGCGGCAATGGCGGAATACGTATCCGTGCCGGAGGACGACACGACATGCGTGGTGAAGGTAGAATTGTTGCCGCCGCCGTGCTCTGCGTGCAGCACCAGAGCAAGGTCGAGCAGCTTTGCTTCAAGCGGTGAATATTCGCCGGTGATGCGTAGCATCCGCAGGGTATTTTCCGCCGTGGACAGCCCTTTTTCCGGTCGGTGAATTACCAGACTCTGTCCGCAGTGAAAATGCTGATAGGACTGATAGCTGTATACCGCCAGCATCGGGAATGCCGCTATCAGATGCAGACGCTGCCGCAGTACATTTTCGGTGGAAATATTGTCCGGGTCATCGTCCTAGGTGTAGAGTGCCAGTACACAGCGGGAAAGAATGTTCATCACATCCCGCCCCGGTGCTTTCATAATCATATCTCTCACAAAGGATTTAGGCAGGCTGCGAAATTCGGCAAGCATTTTTTCAAACCGCTGCAGTTCCTTTTTGTCCGGTAATGAGGAAAACAGCAGCAGATAGGCGGTTTCCTCAAAGCCGAAGCGGTTTTCTGAGGAAAATCCGCCCACCAAATCACAGATGTTTATATCCGCGGTAGTAAAGCTGCCCGGGGCAGGGATGAACGCTGCCGTCCGGAGCTTTTTCCTTTGCTTTAATAGTGGATATTTCGGTAAGACCGGTCACAACGCCGTTGCCGCTCATATCTCTGAGCCCCTGAACACGGCGTGTTCGGTATACATATCCGGCGTAATGCCGTTTCTCTCATCAGACAGTGCAGCAAGCCGCCGCAGATTTTCCGTTGTTTTTTCGTATAGGTCATATCGGTTATTCCTTTCATCACATTAGACGGGTAGTCGGTATGATAAATATTAAAGCAGGCGCACAGCTCCCCTTTTTGTTCCGGGTCTGTGCGCCTGTTGTTTTCTGTCATTTTCTTTACAGCTTTGGCATCGATACAGTCGCACCGGTGTCATATTCAAATTTATACGAACAAAATTGAAGTTTTGTCAGTTGTCAGGCAAAACCGTATTCCACACGGTTGCCGCTATACCATTCGGCGATAATACGGTAAACATATTTGCCGTTTTCCAGGTTGAATGAGTATGCTTCGTTCGAATCTATAGGGATGGAACATCAGTTTTGGAATCTAACGGTTCCTAGCGAAATACCGCGCCGTCCAAAACGCCTCATATTGTTTTTCTATCAGATCAAGGAACATAAAAAGATATACAGCCCCGAACCGATGCAGGCGACATGTCTCTTCTCGCTCCACAGCACAAGAAGCGAGGTCGTGAATATCCAGAAGCCGTAAACGGAAGTGCTCCAATATGCCGCCGCCCACAGCCCGTCAGACGGAAATTCAGAGAAGAATGCCACCAAAAGGCCTCCGAGTATTCCGAAAACCGCCGTCAGCAGATAGTGCAACGGACGCCCCCGCAACAGAGCCCTGCAGCAAAGCGGGCTTGCGTCGCTTTTTTCATGACTGCTCTTTCCCATGGCTCTTTTTCCTTTTTAATAATCAGCACAACGGCAATCACACCTCCGCCGATCAGCACAAAGCCTGCAAACAGGAAGACCGGATGGAACGGAATCGATAGCTTTGGAGGCCGGGGATGCTCTGATTCCGACAATGTGAAGTCAACTCCTTCTCCGGCAGACCCGGCAGGGTCAGCTCATACCCTTTTCCGTCCTTAAAAAGCCGCCTTGATTGTTTTCGGTCATGTAATACGGTGTGTTTACCACGATTTTCAGTTCTCCGAACTGCGCCCATGTCTTTGCCGGAGAGAGCAGATAGGTGTAGGTATAAATACTCGGCGTGTAGCCCGCATCAATGGCGGGATACAACGGCGCTGTCACTGCGTTTTTCAATGTCTGCCCCGGCTCCAGCGTGAGGGTGTACTCATACCATCGCATTAGTGAAAAGGCGGATTTTTCGGTGTAAATTCCGCCCCGCCGCCATTCTTCGGAGCCGGCGTTCAGAAATGCGACCTGCGCATTATACCAATCACTCTCCGATATGCCGGAGTTATTGTCGTATTCCCTGAAAACAAAATCCCGGAAGGTCATCTGTTCCGAATATTTCAATGTAATATTGCCGTCAATTTTCTTTTTTACATGCGCCGTTTTCATAAAGTGACCAGACGATACCGTCCTTCGGAGGCTCACCGAAAATATATACGGTAAGTGTATCGCCGGTTTTTGTCCAGCCGGACATTCGGATGCCGTCTTTCAGCGTAGCCATGCCGCTCTTTTTCCTCCCACAGTACCCGTGTTTTAGAAGACTCCTCTCGCAGAACAAAAGCAGCGGTTGCGGCTTGGTTTTCGGCACCGATGCCTTCAACGGAATATTGCTGTACCCATACAGGGAGATCGGAACGGAAAAAGTTGTCCGCAATATATCCGTTTGTCAGCTTCGGCATATCCTCATCTAAGGAGAACGGTGTTTCTCTGTCTTTCAGCGTATGACGCACGGTAGCCTTGATCAGCTTGCCGTTGACCTTAACACCGTATTTTTCGGTATCCGAAGTGACGGTATACTTATCGGTCGGGGAATCGTAGATATATTCCCCGTAATGGGGCAGATTGCCGAACGGAAAGACAAGCGTGGCGGTCACCGTATAGTCGGCGGGGTTGCGGAAGGTGTACTCAGCCGTGACCTTCCCTGTATAGGCGAGGAATTCTTCGGTACTGTTGTAGTAATTATTCGGGAACTCCTGCACATCAAAGGTCAGAAGCTCCTTATCTACCACAAGCGGACAGTTCTTGTCTTTTATGAGTGAGCCGGTGCTGTCTGTTCCGCTCCGGTGACGCTGAGCGGGTTGGCATGAGTCGACTGAATAAATACGGTACTGAGCAACAGAACCGTAAAAATTACTGTGATTACTTTTCGTTTCACTTCTTTCACACTCCCTGTTTTCAGCAAACCGTTAACTGTAATTACTTCCCGATATCTGTGACTGTGCCGATAAACCGGCAGCCCGGCTGCGTCGTCTATAACGGCATAGACAAACGGACGGTCGTCGCTCTATAAACACCCTCCTCAAGGGCGGTATATACCGTTTCAGCGGTCGCCGCGCTGGCTTTTTGTACCTTTTTCGTCCACGGCGATATATGCCTTATTTGTCCCGCAGCCGGAAAGGCTCATCACCCCTGGCAAGAACAGACAGACATAAAATAACAGACATCCATCATTTTGTTTTCATCAATTCCTCCGAATTATTCTAATTCATGTGCATTGTATGATGTGATCCGAATCACATCTTCACGCAATTCTTCTGAATCCGTCGAGATCGTCATAACCGATTGCCCCCTCATTGACCAGGCGGCAAAGGTTAGCGAGAATCTCCGAGTTGCGCATTTCCGCCTGCACTCCGGTGCAGCGTTTATCCCGGCATATGCGTCTATACAGTTCCCAAAACTTTTCCGCTTCCGGGCCGTCACGGCTGAGCAGCTCAATGTATTCCCGGTTCAGCCTCCCGATATATGCTTCCTGCCATCCTGCGATTCTTTCACGGAACAGTATCCAATCCCGCTTTGATTCCCAATTATTCTGCATAATTTCACCCCGCGCAGCTGAATTATCCGTCATTCAAACAGATATCTCTTCAGATAATCGGCAACCGCTTCAGAAACCTGCTTTGACATCTTTACCTGCTGTATTGATAAGCAGATCGTTGCTTTAAGACCTCCATCTGGGATTTCAGGTAATATTCGTCCTCGAACATCGCATAGTGTACGCAGGCGCGGACGAAGATAAAGATCAGTGGCGTGATGACCGTATAGGGAATGCCTATTTTCGGCTCCAGCCGCTTGGCATATTCGGTATAGCGCTCGTTCACGCCCTCAAAGAATTTCTTGCCGTGCTCGATATATTTCGGGTGCGTATAGATCTGATACATCAGCCGATATTTTTTGCCGTGTTTTTTTGCCGTCCAATAGGGGACCTCTTTCACAAATCGGACAACATCCTTGGGGTCGGTGGGCGCCATCTCCATAAAGTCGTCCTCGACCTTTTTCCATGCAGTAGGCGGTCGACTCAATAATCAGCTCGTCAAGGTTTTTGAAATACGAATAAAGATTTGCCTTTGTGCATCCGCAGGCATCGGCCAGCGCTTTGATTCCCGTTGCCTGTCAGCCCGTTTTCGGCATAGCATTCAAAGCATTTTTCCATCATTTCACGCTTGCGCTCATTGTGCTGTTGCTCTGTTGTTTTCATATACGCCGCTCCTTTTTGATAACGACCGTTCGTTTACGATTAGTATAACATAGATTTTGTGAATTCAAGAATTTCGAGAAAAGAGCTGCTTCTGTCCGAAAAGATACAAAAAAGCGGGACAGCCACAATTTCGTCATAAATTGACTGTCCCGCTCAAACCGTCCGTTATTTCACGGAGCGGAGCCCTGAAAAGTGAATTTAGAAAGATGAGCAAAAACACTAAAACCCCTTGAAAATCAAGGGTTTCAAAGTGTGTTCCACATCGTGGAGTAATGATGGAGGTACCTCCCGGATTTGAACCGGGGCATAACGGTTTTGCAGACCGTGGCCTTACCACTTGGCTAAGGTACCGTGCTGCCGAAAAATCGGCATATAAAAAAATGGAGCGGGTTACGAGGCTCGAACTCGCTACCTCCACCTTGGCAAGGTGGCGCTCTACCAGATGAGCTAAATCCGCAAAAATGGTGCCTCCGGTCGGAATCGAACCAACGACACGGGGATTTTCAGTCCCCTGCTCTACCGACTGAGCTACAGAGGCAAATTTGGCGACCCGGATGGGGATCGAACCCACGACCTCTAGCGTGACAGGCTAGCGTTCTAACCAGCTGAACTACCGGGCCAAATTTCTCAAGCATCAAAGAATAAATCTTTGCGATGGTGGGGGCAACAGGACTCGAACCTGTGACCCCCCTGCTTGTAAGGCAGGTGCTCTAACCAGCTGAGCTATGCCCCCATCTGATTTGCGTCTCGTTTGACGGCGATATGTATTTTACTATAAAACCTCTCTTTTGTCAACACCTTTTTTAAAAAACGTAATTTTTTATTTGGGTTGTTTTAATTCTTAAAGTGAATTATAATTTCGTTTTCTTTTTGTTCACACTAAAAATAAATTTAAAAAGCTCTAATTTTAGTATTGACTTTTCCGACCGTTATGGTATAATCGTAGGGCAACAGAATTTAGGGGTGTAGCTCAGCTGGTAGAGCAGCGGTCTCCAAAACCGCGTGCCGGGGTTCGAGTCCCTCCACCCCTGCCACAGAAGTGACGGTTTTGAAAACCGTCTTTTTGTTTTTTGCTTTTCTTTTCTCATTATTATCTCATCTCTTAATTTGCACTTTCCGACACACAAAAAATCGACGGGATGAATTTCCCGTCGGTTTCTTATTCATATAAACAAAGCTCTTGTATCGCTTATGCAAAGATATGCTGTTATTTTTTATATGTTCTGTTTTAAGTAAATCACCTTTAAAACCTTTTAATCTCTTTGCCTTTCTTTTTTCAAAAGCACAAAGCGGCGGCTTTGCTACGCCCCGATGAAAAGGCCGTATTTTTTCTTTATTCTTTCAAGCTTTTGCCCAAAGGGCTTTGCCAGCGCAAACAGGAACAGGACATTTGAAACGGCATATTCCGCGGTTACAGGCAGCGCCGTCAAAACAGCGGCGGCATATCGGGAGAAATTGAAGCTGCCGTCGGCCCAAAGCACCGTCAAACATCCATCAAAAAAAAAGCACACCCGCAAAGGCTCCGTAAACGCAAAGGCATACCTTGTTTTTTTTCAGCGTCCGAGACATCAGACCCGCCAAAAAGCCCACCATTCCCCAGGCAAACATCTGGAAGGGGAGTCCACGGCCCCTGGCCGAAATAGAAGTTGAAACAAAGCCGACAACGAGCCCACCATGAATCCCGAGCTGCTGCCGAGCCAAACGGCCGCAATGACGGTGATTGCCGTCACGGGTTTAAAGCCTGGGAGCCACGCAAAAACAAAACGTCCCATTGCCGAAAGAGCCACCATAACGGCCAGCACGGTCATTTCACCCGACGCGGTATTTTTCCTTTCAAAGGTGAAAAAAGACCGCCGCACAGGCAAGCACCGAAAGGCACAGCGCAATCCACATAGTGGCGCCCGCGAAAAAGCAACGCACCGCCCGCGACGATCAAGGCGGCGGCAATTACCGAAAAAATCTGCCAAAACAGGGTTCTTTTTCTTATTCATCGCATCGGTCTCCCTTTTTTTCCGTTGAGGCGGCACAGCTTTACGGCATCGTCAGGTGACCGCGTTTTCGAATATCCCCTTGGTAATGCGGCTTGCGGCGGTGGTATAAAAAGTGTTTTTGAGAAAAAAGGCCGAGGGAACATCCTGCGACACGATTTTTTCCGTTAAAAAGCAGCGCGCACCTGTCGGCCGACACGGCTGCAAATTCAGGGTCATGGGTCACGGTAACAAGAGTCATACCGTCGGATTTAAGCTTTTGAGAATTTCCGCAAGACGGTTTTTGCCGTGAGCATCAAGACCCTTTGTGGGCTCGTCGAGCAGCATAATTTTCGGCTTTAAAGCAGCAGCTTTGCAAGAGCCGCTTTTTGCTGTTCACCGCCGCTCAAATCATAGGGATGTCTGTCAAGCAAATCGGATATTTCCGCAAGCTTTTGCAATTTCGCTCACGGCGGTTTCGGCTTGTTCGGATTTGAGATTCATAAGTCGGCAGGTTTCAAAAAGCTCCTCTCTTTACGGTGTTTTTGACAAACACCGTTTGCGGGTCCTGAGGCAGCAGCGTGAGATTTCGGCGGTAAAGCGATTTACCGTCGATTTTCTTTAAGTCGCTGTTTTGAACGATCACCTTGCCGCCATACGGCCGCAGAACGCCCGAAAGTATCCCGAGAAGGGTGGTTTTTGCCCGCGCCGTTGCCGCCGAGAAGGCAAATGTGCTCGCCCTTATGCACATCAAGGTCAAGCTCCTTTAAAACATCAGGCTGCTCCTTTTCATATCTGAATCGGACTTTTTTCAGCGACAGGTTTTTTTCGGTTTTAGGAGTTTTTTGTCTTTTTCAAGGCGTTTTACGAAATTTGAAAATTCGAGGCGATGAAATCATGGCCGCTGCGGACGGTCAGGGGCATTGCCCCCCACCCTTCAGCTCGAGAAAAATTCTTGCGGCCGAGGAAGAGCGCTTTTCATGGGATTTTCGGTATTTGAGGAAAAAAATTCTGCCGAATCTTTCGGACTGCCGTCAAAACAACGCTGCCGCCCTCAAGCATGATCATTCGGTCGCAAAGGGGCAATACCTCGTCAAGCCGATGCTCAACAAGAACAACGGTCAAACCGAATTCACGGTTGAGCCGATAAATTTCGGTAAGAAAATTCGACGCGGCAATGGGGTCAAGCTGTGAGGTAGGCTCGTCGAGCAGTAAAATTTTCGGCTGCATAACGGTCACTCCGGCGAGATTTAAAAGCTGCTTCTGACCGCCAGACAGCCGAGCCGTGGGACGTTCGAACCAACTTTCGATTCCGAACTAGGCGGCCGTTTCGGCCACACGGCTCCGAATCACATCGGAAGAAAGGCCGAGACTTTCAAGACCGAACGAAAGCTCGTGCCACACCTTATCGGTGACAATTTGACTTTCGGGATTTTGACCGACAAAACCGATTTCGGCGCAGGCCTGCCGCCCGTCAAGCTCTTCGGTTTCGATTCCGTCATATACAATCCTTCCCTGCTTTTCGCCGAAGGGAGAGATTTCCCTTTTCACGAGCCTTAAAGCGTGGATTTTCCGCAGCCCGAAAGCCCGCAAAGAACGGCAAATTCCCCTGCCGCACCGAAAACGACACATTTTCAAGGCCGTTTTTTTCGGCATCGGGATAACGGAAGGTTAAATTTTCAACCTGTAACAGCGCCATTTACGGCCTCCTTTTTTCAAAAATAAACGGTGCAAAACGAAAGCGCAAGAAAAAACTGCCGACGCCGCAAAGGTGAGCGCGTCGGTCCCGCCCCACCGCAAAACGGGATAAAAACGAAAAATCAAGCCGTCCCGCGGCCGAAGCCGAAGCAACAAGAGCGTCTGCGGTGGCGCAAAACGCCGTCAGCAAAACGTCCCCCGCACCGAAACGATAATCCGAATAATATGTGCGGCCGGAAAGCCCGAATCCCCTTCCCTTCATGGACGCCGCCGTATCAACGGCGTTTTCGAGAGCCCATGTCAAAAGCGCCGAATAGACCCGCAATGAGCCTTTAAGCCTGTCGGCAATGCTTTCCGAGCTGTAAAGTCCCATTGTTTTTGCGCGGCCCGTATCTTTTCGCCTGATTTTTAAAAAAGCGGAACAAACCGCAGCGTTGACGAAAGCAAAATCGAAATTTTCGGCGAAAGCCTTGCAAAAAAAGGAAAAGCAGCTTGTCCGAGGTCATGACGGCATTAAAACACCTGAACCAAACAAGTGCCGCGACAAGCGTGATTCCGAGGCTCACTCCGCAAAGCAGCGCCTCGGCGGTAACGGCGTTTCCGTTCACAAAGAAAAAGCGGAGTCGCACCGTTGTGAACGAAAAAGAGGGTTTGAAATCGCCACGGCGGCAAAAAACAGCGCATCAAAAAGCAGGTCGCGCAAAACGCCGCGTCCCTTTCGCAGAGTGATGTCAAAAGCAATCCCCCGGCAAGGGAAAAAATCTGAATCAGAGGAAAGGAGGAAAACACGGTTATAAGCAGCATTGACAGAAAGAAGAAGCCCGCCGACACGGGATGAAAACATTCGAACTTTTTTCACCGAATTCCCTTTCCGCTTTCAAAAGCTCCAAACATAAAGCTTTTTTTGACATGATTATATCACAAGATTATAATGAGGTCAATTTTAAGCGGAAAGTATATTGCACACAGCCGATAAATTTAATTTCTCTGACTGTCAGCCTTTTCAGTCGGCATAGAATTCTTCGCCGCTTTCAAGGCAAATGCAGCCGAGAGGATTTCCGAACACGGCGCCGCAATCCACGGCAATGTGATTGTTTTTACTCCATATTTTGCCCGCACGGCTTTTTGTCTATAAGCTCGGTGGGGTATGTCCCGTAACTATGACGGTGTCCTCAAAATATGTTTTGTCATATTCCGGCTCGCCGATAATGAAATCGGAAATTCGGCAGCGGTCAAAATCAAGCATTTTTCCCTTTCGGGAACCGTATGAGCAAAAAATATTTTCGGCCGCATATCACGATTTCCTCAAAAAATCGGCAGCGAATTCAGGTATGACAGCACGGTTTCCTTTTTTCGCTGTCGCAAAGCTTTATAAAGCTCTCATATGTGGGAATTCCGCCGTCAGAAAGCCACACGCGGAATACCGACGCAAATTCGCAGGCTCTTGGATCGTCAATCGGCATGGTAAGATTTTTCAGAAAAACATAGGCCTCGTGATCGTGATTTCCTTTAAGAGTGATAACATTTTCCCGTGCCGCCGCGTCGAGAATCACCTTCATGCCTCCGTTTCCTCGGTCGACAACATCACCGAGAATATAAAGAGTGTCGTCGCAAGAAAAATTTATTTTTGAAAGCATATTCATATATTTGTCATAGCATCCGTGAATATCGGACATTACATAAGTCATAATCTGCCTCCTGTTTGCGGTTTTTTATCTATCGAAAAAACAATAGCGGTCACATTGCTCCTTAAGACCGTTATTGATTCTCCAATTTTATAAGCCGAATATATCTGTTCATCATTCTTCATGGGTCGGTTTGCATAAAAGCACCGCCTGAACGACCGTTTTGCCTCTCAGCTCCACCGCCCCCACATATGTATCGTTCTTCTTTATCACACAAACCGACCCGCCGAATATTTCCCAATCACGGCCGAGACAATTGTGCAGCTCATCGCCCGCCTTTAAGTATTCGTAAGAATTTTTGAGTAATTCAAAGGAATAGCCGTTAACGGTGCAGTCGGGCAAAAGCCGTCCCGTTTGACGTTTGCAAAATCGGAACCGACACCGACTCTCCCGGGCGGTCGCACAGCAGATACCTTTTGTGTTTGGAAGCAAATCCGCGCCATCTTTTCCGTTCCTTTTGCGTTCAAAATCATTAAGCACGGCATAATCCGAAATATAATTTTTCAACTCCTTTTGGGACGATAAAATCAGATTTAAAAAGCGAAGTTATACCGAAAGCGTCCTTATAGTCGCCGTAAAACATCTCTGCCGACGGTCGCTGCCGCAAATAAAGCAGCACATCGAACACATTATACGAGTTAAGAAATTTACGAAACAAATCCTTTTTTTTATCAATTTCCAAAGGTCTCCGTTTCCTTTTTATAAAACAGCAAAGCCGGAAATTTATAGAAAATTCTTTTTATGCTTTTGGTATGCGGGACATCCGTTTTTATAAAAGTTCGGGCACATTTTTTGCCATGTGCAGCCTTTTGCATTCTTTTTTAAAGCCCTCCGCGATAATAACGCCATCCAAAGACAAAGGCAAAAATCAAAGAAATCCGCGTCATATCCGATAAATCTCGCCGCCAGTATGAATTTCTTCATTGTCAATTTATCCCGAGGAAACGGAAACGGCGACTTACAAATATCGGTGAACCGACGTTCAAGCTCAAAACGGACGGTCCTATTACCGTTAATTAGATGTATAATCGGGTCGGATTCCCATTTATCCGCGTTTGCGTTTGAAATGTCTTTGACCGCATACCTTTTCCCTTTTTTTTCGTCTTGAACGGACACATAAACCCGTCCTTTTTTCAGATTAAATATAACGGTTTCATATATATTCGGGCTGTCGACGGATATACACTTACCGAGCCATTCAATTGCCAAAAGGTCGTTAAGTCTGAGCTTTAACGTCAATTTGATTTTCCTGCGGCAGGAATCAACCGTAATTTCCATGCCACCGTCATCTCTGTACAGTCTCTTTCGGCAGCAGGGACAATCGAAATTACGGAATTCCTTAAACGGCGTATTAAACGACAGACAAGACGGAAGATCGTCAAAAAAGACTTGTTTGGCTCGATGTCCACCGCTCTATAAATTCGCGGTTCTCACCGTCACATCGGAAAACAATCCCCCTCTTAAATATTCCTTATATGCCGGTATTTCGACCGAGCAGTTTGGACATTTAATAATATGCCTTTGTTATAACCGCCGAGCCGTTTTTAAGCTCGGCACTTGTGATCATTCTTTGAAATTTCGCCGTCAAAATATCGGCGGCGGTTTCCCCGGCGATGTCATTTCAACGGATTTCACGTCGCAGTACAAACGGTGAACAGTTATTTTTGTTCGGACATTTTTACCCTCCTCGGTCTAAAAGGTGCTCGGGCAAACGCGTTGCGGTCAAGCAACCGATAGCGCCTTAAATATTCTTCCTTCCCTTTGCCGAGCAAATTATACCGCTGCCGATTTACTCTATTCGGTACATAAAAAAGAAAACAAGCAAACCGCCAAAGGAAAAAAACCTTAAGCAGCCTGCTTTGTTTTATCAGATGTATTTGATTGTATCTTTTCGCCCGCATAATGAAAAAAGCAAGGCAAAGCCTTGCTTTTTGCAACGGTCGGCAAAGCCGCACCGCACTTATTGTCTCCCGAAATCCGTTACAAAGCTTACTTCAAAGCAACAGTAAAGATGTAAGAAGTAATAAGTAAAAATCCCGCCCACCAAAGTGAACGGGAGATTTGGTCGAGATGACAGGATTCGAACCTGCGGCCTCTGCGTCCCGAACGCAGCGCTCTACCAAACTGAGCCACATCTCGTTTTCCGACAAACTACATTATATTATCCGAAAATGAATTTGTCAAGTATAAAATGCCGTTCGGTTTTTTTTTCTTTTTGCGGCGATACGCAAAAACATAAAGAAGCAGCAGAAACACACCTGCCGCCATTTCGGCATAGGCGATGATCATGTTTCCGAAAAGTCCGGCTCCCGCATATGAAAGAATGATACGCAGCACAAGGTGGGAAATTCCCGCCGCACCCGAAAAGACCAAATCACCCACACCTCGCAGTATCCGCGAAGCGCGGTGGCAAAGCCGAAAACGGGATAAAAGCAGGCAATTCTGACAAAGAAATCGGTGCCTATTTTCACGGCTTTCTCCCCAGCTCCGAAAAGCGCGATAATTTTTCCGCCGGTTGGAATGACAAAGGCGGTGAGAAGCACCGAAACACCGAGAGCAAGAACGGTTCCCGCCTTAAGACAAAGACGGGTCTGTTTTTCTCCTGCTCCGAGATGCCGCGACGCCACCGCCGAAATGCCCGAACCGAGGTTGACAATGGGAAGCATAACAAGAGTGTCGATTCGATAGGCGGTGGTTATGGCGACGACGGTGTCGGTCCCGAATCCGTTCATGAAGTTTTGGAGTATGAGACTTCCGACAGAGGTCACGCAGGACTGAATCATGGGCGGAAGTCCGTAGGAAAATCCCGCCTTTATCAGTTTTGATGAAAACACCTCTTTTGCAAAGGATAAACGAAGTTCGGGATGCTTTACACGGCTGTAAAGCACGGTAAATACAGTCATGAGAACCTGAGAAATCACAGTTGCGGCAGCGGCTCCCTTCACTCCGAATTTAAGCACCGCAACAAATACAATGTCAAGACCGACATTTATAACCGACGAAACCACCACCGACAGGAAAGGGCTTTTGCTGTCCCCGCCCCGCGAAGCACCGCCGAATAGACATTGTAAACGCCGAGAAAGGGAAAACCGAAAATATAATCCGAATGTAGGAGACAGCAAGGTCGAAGGAGTCGGGAGTTGTGTTGAGCAGACGCATGATTCCGCCCGAAAAAATGCGCAAACAACCGACACGACAGAGAAAAAAACGGCAAAATCACGGCAAAACCCGAAAGCAGGTTTCTGTTTTTTCGGTTTTACCCTTCCGAAATTTCTCGCCGCAGCACCGAAAGACCGAGCGCAAAGCCGGTCATGAGCGTTATAAAAAATTGACCACGGCCGTGGTGGAGCCGATTGCGGCAAGAGCCGTCTCTCCCTCGACATTTCCGACAATAAAGGCGTCGGCCCAGTTATAAGCTGCTGAAGCATTCCGCTGAGCACAAGGGGAATGCAAAAACGACCAATGATTTCATCATTGCCGAAAGCTGATTTTTCCGTTCCATTTTTCCCTCCGAAAACAAAAAACCCGACCGAAAACGGCCGGGTGACAAAAGCGGCAAAAGCTCTAAAATTTCACTCCGAAGATTTTGTGATGTCATTATAATATACTCCGCACCGTTTGTCAACATTGCTCGCCAAAACGGGTTTTGCCACAACCGCCACGAACAAAAACTTTATCATTCCCGAAAACATCGATTGATTTTATGCCGCAGCTTATCCGAAGGGTTGAAGTAAGAGTGAAGATATAAGAAATAAAAAGTAAAATCCCGCCCACTTATGTGAACGGGATTTTTGGCTGGGATGGCTGGATTTGAACCAGCGGGTGACGGAGTCAAAGTCCGTTGCCTTAACCGCTTGGCTACATCCCATTATAAAAATAAGGCGAACAACAAACAGAAACCTATTTATCATTCGCCTTTTGTGGGGGGTGGGTAGTCGGTCTCGAACCGACGGCCTCCAGAGCCACAATCTGGCGCTCTAGCCAACTGAGCTATATCCACCACATCCGACCCGCTTATTATAACAGAAAAAATTTAATAATGCAACCCCTAAATCGAATTTTTTAAACTTTTTTCATTTTATTTTTATATATTCAACCTGCCGCTCAACCGATGCGCCCGAAGCACAGCCCTTTGACTTTCTTCTGACTACTGCCGCCTCGAGATTTACGGCGTCGAAAATCCCTTCGTCGAAAAGTTCGGAAAACTTTTTATATTCCGAAAGTTCGAGATTTTCAAGCGTTGTGTTCTTTTCGGTGCAATAGGCCACTATCTCGCCGGTTATGCGGTAGGCCTCTCTGAAGGGCAGTCCCTTGGTGCAAAGATAATCGGCACAGTCGGTGGCGTTTATAAAGCCCTTTGCGGCCGCTGCTCTCATGTTTTCGGGAATGGCGGTAAGGGTATCAAGCATAGGAATAAAGACGGTCAGACACTTTTTGGCCGTTATGACCGAATCGAAAATCGCCTCCTTATCCTCCTGCATATCCTTGTTATAGGCAAGCGGAATTCCCCTTGAGAAGTGTCAGCAGTGCAGTCAAGTCGCCATAGGCTCTTCCGGTTTTGCCCCTGATAAGCTCGGCAATGTCGGGATTTTTCTTTTGCGGCATAATGCTTGAACCTGTGGAAAAAGCGTCGGAAAGGCGGACAAAGCGGAATTTCCACGAACACCACATGATTATTTCCTCGCAAAAACGGGAAAGGTGCATCATTATAATGGCTATGTCGCTTGCAAGCTCGACGCAGAAATCTCTGTCGGAAACGCCGTCCATGCTATTCATGCATGCTTCGTCAAAGCCGAGCAGCTCGGCCGTGCGGTCGCGGTTTATGGGAAAAGCCGTTCCCGATAGGGCGCAGCTTCCAAGCGGACTGACGTTAAGTCTCTTACGGCAGTCGGCAAGACGCTCCTTATCCCTCACAAACATCATTCCGTAGGCGCAAAGATGATGTCCGAAGGTGATGGGCTGAGCACGCTGAAGATGAGTGTAGCCGGGCATGACGGTGTCCTTATATTCCTCGGCCTTTTTGGCTATAACCCCGAGAAGGTCGCAAAGCAGCGAGGAAATCGTGTCAAGCTGCTCACGAAGATAAAGACGCACGTCGACCGCCACCTGATCGTTGCGGCTTCGCGCCGTGTGCAGCCGCTTTCCCGCGTCGCCGATACGCTTTGTAAGCTCAAATTCCACAAAGCTGTGAATATCCTCGGCCGAAGGGTCGATTTCAAGACTCCCATCCTCTATTTCCGAGAGTATTTTTTGAGCGTGACGACAATTTTATTCATGTCCTCGGCCGAAATAATGCCCTGCTCGCAAAGCATTGTCGCATGGGCGACCGAGCCTCGATGTCCTGTTTATACATCGCTCCGTCAAAGGAAATCGACGAATTGAAATCGTCGGCATTTTCATTAAGAGCGGCGTGCAGTCCGTTTTCCCAAAGTTTCACGAAAATTCTCCTTAAGGCAGGCACCTTTTTCGGCACCCGCAGTTTTTTACCGAAAGAAGCCCTCGGAAGATTACCGCCGAGGGCTTTTTGAATATCAAAATCAGTTGTCCTTCTTCTGAAGCATGGCCTTAACCTTGATGGGCAGACCGAAGAGGTTGATAAATCCGTCGGCGTCCTTCTGATTGTAAACATCGTCGGCGTCGAAGGTGGCATATTCTCGCTGTAAAGAGAATAGGGCGAGGTCACGCCTGCATTTATCATGTTGCCTTTATAAAGCTTGAGCTTTACGTCGCCGGTAACGTGCTCCTGAGTCTTGTCCACGAAGGCAGACAGCGCCTCGCGCAGAGGAGTGAACCACTTTCCGTAATATACGAGCTCGGCAAATTTGGCCGCAACAAGCTCTTTATAATGCATGGTGTCTCTGTCGACGCAAAGGGTCTCCGAGCACCGAATGAGCCTTGTAAAGAATGGCTCCGCCAGGGGAGTCTCTCGTAAACGCCTCTCGACTTCATGCCCACAAGTCTGTTTTCCACAATGTCGGCAAGGCCGATGCCGTTTTCGCCGCCCAGCTTATTAAGGGTTTCGACGATTTCAACGGCGGGCATTTTTTTGCCGTCAACGGCAACGGGAACACCCTTTTCAAAAGAAATAGTCACATAGGTGGGGCTTGTCGGGAGCCTGCTCGGGAGAAACGCCGAGCTCAAGGAAGCCTTCCTTGTTATACTGAGGCTCGTTGGCGGGATCCTCAAGATCAAGACCCTCATGGGAAAGGTGCCAAAGGTTTTTATCCTTTGAATAATTGGTCTCGCGGTTGATTTTCAGCGGGATGTCGTGATCCTCGGCATAGTCGATTTCCTCGTCTCTCGACTTGATGTCCCAAATTCTCCAGGGATCGATGATTTCCATTTCGGGAGCAAGAGCCTTTATGGTCAGCTCGAAACGAACCTGGTCGTTACCCTTGCCGGTGCAGCCGTGGCAAATTGCGTCGGCCCCCTCGGCCTTGGCTATTTCGCAAATTCTCTTGGCAATGGAAGGTCTCGCAAAAGCGGTTCCGAGAAGATATTCGCCTTCATAGACGGCGCCGGCCTTAAGAGTGGGCCAGATATAATCCTCAACAAATTCCTGCTTAAGATCCTCGATATAGAGCTTGGAAGCACCGGTTTTCAGAGCCTTTTCCTCAAGACCGTCAAGCTCGGTTCCCTGCCCCACGTCACCCGAAACGGCGATGACCTCGCAGTTGTTATAGTTTTCCTTCAGCCAAGGAATGATGATAGAAGTGTCAAGTCCTCCCGAATAGGCAAGAACGACTTTTTGATGTCTTTTTATCCATTTTAAAATCCTCCCGAAAGATTTATTTTTTAATTTACTTGAATTATATCACTTAAATTGCGTTTGTCAAGTAGTTTTTAATATTTTTTCAAAAATAATGTATAAATATTCAGAGCCATACATTACAGATACTTATTTCCGTCGCCGAGGAAATCGCGGCTGTCGGCGGCGAATTCCCAAAGGTCCTCGCCCGATATAATGGAATTCACCTCTCCCCGATAAAGAAAATATACATACACACATAAAGCCAGAGCATTATGAGCACAACCGAAGTCATACTCCCGTATACATGGGCGCTTCGGCCGAAATGGTCGGTATAAAAGGCATAGAACCAGGAATAGCACATCCACCCGAGGGAGGACATCACGGCTCCCGGCAGCGGCTCAGCACCGAGGTCTTTCTGCGGGGTACAACAAGATATACAAGAGCAAAAACACGGCCATTAAAAGAAATTTTCCCACCGTTCTGACGACCCTGTATATTATTTCAAGAAAACATTGTCGGGAAGCCCCTGCTTTATAAACTCGGCCGTGCGACCGCCCACCACCGAAATCAGCAGAGTGACAAGAATGTAAAGTAAAAAACCGAGGGTGTATAAAAACCGAGGTCAAACGGATTTGAAAGAAATTACGCTTGTCGTCGATTTTATAAATAAAATTAAGCCCCCTCATAATCGAAACAATACCCTTTGACGCCGCCCAAAGCAGGGCAACGGCCGATATTGAAATGACCGTCGCGGAGTTGTTTGCGAATATTTCGGAAATAATGCTTCGAATATACTCGGTCACAACGGCGGGAAAATGTCGGACAGATTATATATTATATCGGGGCTCAAAAAGGAACACGCTCGAGAACGGACAGCACGAGCACCAAAAACGGAAATGCCGATATAATGACAAAAAGGCCGTCTGCGCCGAAAAAAGCCGCCACGGCGTCATGAGTTATCTTTCGCCCGAAAAGCGAAAACGCCTTGTAAATCGCCTTTATATACTTCACACCGCTCCCCCTTTCGCGTCATTATACATATAATATCACAACCCCCAAAAAACACAAAGGTTTATTAAAAATAATTTTTTTAAAATTTTTGATTTTCCTATTGATTTTTGCCTCGTTTTATGTATAATAGCAAAGTCGACTGAAAAGACACGGAGAAATGTCCGAGCTGGTCGAAGGAGCACGATTGGAAATCGTGTATACGGCTACAACCGTATCTGGGGTTCGAATCCCCATTTCTCCGCCAAAAACCACCGCAATTCGTGAGAGTTGCGGTGGTTTTTCCGTTCTTTCAAAAACAATAACATTACATACAGGAGCTTTAAAATGCCGAAATACAGAAAAATCGAAGCAGCGGACGACAGGAAAATCGCTAAAATCATTCGGGCGAATTTGGAAAAAGCATAATTTGGACATTCCGGGAACGGCTTATTTCGACCCGCAGCTCGACTGCCTGAGCGCATACTATAAAGCCGAGCCGGAGAAAAAGAGCTTATTATATCGCCTTAGACGAAAACGACAAAATAATAGGCGGCGTCGGCATTGCGGAATTTGACGGGCTTTGCGATTGCGCCGAAATACAAAAATTATATTTGGATGATTCCTCCAAGGGGAAAGGTTACGGCAAAGAGCTTATGAAAATCGCCGAAAACGAGGCAAGGAAATCGGGCTATAAACAGCTTTATCTTGAAACCCACAGCAACCTAACGGCAGCGATATATTTATATGAAAAATCGGGGTTTAAACAAATTGACAGGCCGAAAGAGACCGTCCACGGCAAAATGGACCGTTTTTATCTGAAAAAACTGTAACCTGCCCTCCGAGCGCGGAATATCAGGCCTTTCGAGCCGATGTGCACATTGCATATAAATATTCATTTATGTGTTGATTTTTGCATTTACATGTGATGCAATGAATTTGTAAAGTAATCCTTTGGGCTGCCGACAGTCCCATTCCGCACAAAAGCGGTTTTTCTCACGTCGGTGCTCATGGGGAGAAAAGTTCATTGCAAAGGAGTAAATGTAAAATGAAAATCAAAGCCGCCGTAGTGCATGAAAAGAACGGGCCTTTTATTCTTGAGGACGTAGACCTTGTCGAGCCCCTCTGCCGACGAGCTGCTTGTAAAGGTCGTCGCAAGCGGAATATGCCACACCGACGAATTCGGGCGTTCCCAGGGCATTCCCATTCCCCTCCCCTTGTTTTGGGCCACGAAGGTGCGGGAATCGTCGAAAAAGTCGGAGAGAATGTCAAGGGCTTTGAGGTCGGCGACCACGTTGGATTTTCTTATGCCTTCTGCGACCATTGTCACAGCTGTATGTCGGGACATCCCAACTACTGTGACCATTTTAACGACATCAATTTCGGCGGAGTCGCCGGAGACGGAAAAACCAAGCTCTTTCAAAACGGCAAGCCCGTTTCCATGTTCTTCGGTCAGTCCTCCTTTGCCACACATTCCATAATCAATCAAAAAAAAGTGCCGTCAAGGTGGACAAGGACGTGGATTTGGCATACGTCGCGCCCATGGGCTGCGGAATTCAAACAGGTGCCGGTGCGGTTCTCAACACTATCCGCCCCTGAAATGAATTCTTCGATTGTCATTTTCGGCTGCGGCTCGGTTGGCATGAGCGCCATTATGGCAGCCAAAGTCGCCAACTGTGAAAAAATCATCGCCGTGGGCGGAAATCCCAAGAGCCTTGAGCTTGCAAAGGAGCTTGGCGCGACCCACACCATAAACAGAAAGGAAACCGACGACATTCCCGCCGCCGTTGCCGCCATAACGGGGCACGGAGGAGCCGATTATGCCATTGACACCTCCGGATACGGCCCCATGATTCAAACCGCCATTCACTCCACACGTTTCCACGGAAAAATCCTCCCTCTTGCTCCGAGCGGAGTTATCGAGCATTTTGACATCGGAACAGACGTGCTCATGAATATGCGCTCCATTATAGGCGTTTGCGAGGGCGACTCCCTTCCGCAAGCATTCATTCCCGAGCTTGTCCGCCTTTACAAGGAGGGTAAATTCCCGATCGACAAAATCATAACCACATATCCCTTTGAGGACATTAACGGCGCATTTGAAAAATCCCACGGAAGCGACGTCATAAAGGCCGTTCTCCGCATGGAATAAAATATAAACCATAAGCAAGACCGAATGAATTTGCGGTCTTGCTTTTTACGGCGTTTTACCCGATTTTAAATTTTTTTTACATCACAAATCGGGCAGCGCTATTGATTATTGCGCGGAAGGAGTCTATAATAAACAGACAAGGGCTTTAACCCCAAAAGAGATAACAAAGCACAGAAAGAAGAATTTTAAATGTGGTTCGTGTTTGCGCTGCTGTCGGCGGTTTTTGCCGCTTTGACGTCAATACTCGCAAAAATCGGAATTGACGGAGTGAATTAAATCTCGCCACGGCAATCCGAACGGTTGTCGTGGTGGTGATGTCGTGGGGGTATGGTTTTTTTTGACAAATGCCCAAAGCGGTCTTTCCTCCATAAACAGAAAAAGCTGGATTTTTCTCATCCTGTCGGGGCTTGCCACCGGCGCTTCGTGGCTTTGTTATTACAAGGCACTTCATCCAAGGTCGTTCCCGTGGACAAGCTGAGCGTCATAATTACCATTGTGCTTGCCTTTGTGTTTTTTACACGAGGATTTCACGGCAAAGTCCATCGTGGGCTGCCTGCTTATCGGCACAGGGACGCTTCTTATGGTGCTTTAAACATATATTACATGCAAAAAGACCCGAGAAAAACTCGGGTCTTTTTTTTTAACACATTACGCCTTAAATTATTCGGCGGTCTCCTCTGCGGGAGCTTCGGCCTCTTCGGGCTCGGTGAGAGCCTTGATTGAAAGGCTGATTCTCTTTCTCTCGGTATCGATCTGGGTGATCTTGGCCTCGACCTCCTGACCCACGGTCAGAACGTCCTGAGGCTTGCCGATACGGTCGTGAGAGATTTGGGAAATGTGGATAAGTCCGTCAATGCCCTCGATGATGTTGGCAAAAGCACCGTAAGCGGTCATGCTGACGATCTTAACGGTAACAACATCGCCCTCGTGATAGTCGCGAAGGAAAATGCTCCAGGGATTGTCCTCAGCCTTTTTATAGCCGAGGGATACTCTGCGCTTTTCGGGATCGAAGGATTTAACGTATACTTCAATAACGTCGCCTACCGACACAACCTCCGAAGGATTCTTAATGCGTCTCCAAGAAAGCTCGGAAATATGTACCATTCCGTCCACTCCGCCGAGGTCGACGAATGCACCGTAGGAGGTGAGAGATTTAACCTTTCCGGTGTATACCTTACCCTCTTCGATGTTGTTCCAGAACTCGGCTTCCTGCTCTTTTCTCTCGTCGCGAAGAACGGAGCGAATCGAGCCGACGGCACGGTGGCGCTGACGGTTAACTTCGAGAATGCGGAATTTAACGGTCTGATGAAGCAGATCGTCGAGAGACTCTCCTCTGGATGCGGTTGCCTGAGAAGCGGGGATAAAGACGCGAATGCCTTTGCTCATTACGAGCACACCGCCCTTAACTACCTCGACCACCTTACCGCTGAGTACCTCATCGGTTCCGGCCGACTCACAGAAGTTCTCCCAAATTGCGGAAGCGTCATAACGCTTTTTGGACAGCATTACGGTACCTTCCTGGTCGTTTGTACGCATGACGATAAGATCAAGAACATCTCCGACCTTGACCTCGTCCTTGGCCTTTACGTCGGGATCTGCGGAATACTCGTCGATGGGCACATAGCCGGCATGCTTTCTTCCGATGTCAACCTGAATTTCGGTGGGGGTCACGGCAAGAACATAGCCCTTGACGTGCTGATCGGTGGACATGTGGCTGAGCGAATACTCGAGAGCTTCCATATCTGACATTTCGTCAAAAGATTTCTCCGGGGCAGCGACAGGCGTCGATGCAGAGCTTTCCTGAGCCACCTCACTTTCGGGATTGGTAGCAGGGGTTGCCTGCGTTTCCATGGTTTCTGCTGTTGTCATAGCAGTTCCTCCTTGTTATCGACGTTGTCGATGATTTTTGACGTCTTTTCAAGAACGTCTTTTATGATCACAGCCGGAGTTGACGCCCCGGCGGTAATTCCGATTTTATGCACGCCCTCAAAAAGGCTTTTTTCAAGCTCGGCGGCGGTTTCGCAAAGAGCCGTCCTGCAATTTTTTTTGCATATGGCTGCAAGCTTTGCGGTGTTTGAGCTTTGCCTTCCGCCTATGACTATCATAAAGGTCGCACTCCTTTGAAAGAGCCTCGGCCTCGTTCTGCCTTTTGATGTAGCATCACATATTGTATCAAATATTTGAGCGTTTGTACATACCCTTTTTATTTTTTTCGCATTTTTCCCACAATTTTGAGTCGAAAGTTGTCTGGGAAACGGCCGTAAGACCTATATTTTGGAAATTATTGTTGCATTTCAGTATTTCATCAAGCTTTTCCTCGCTGTCAAAAAAACAAAACGGGAGTTTTTGCAAAGCCCATTATGCCCTCAACCTCGGGGTGATTTTTGTCACCGGCAATGAGGATCACATTTCCCTTTTCCGAAGCGTTTCTCACGATTTTGTGTATCTTTTTCCACAAAGGGGCAGGTGGCGTCGGCAAATTTGAGCCCGCGGGCCTTTATCTCACCGTAAACCCTTTCGGCAACGCCGTGCGAGCGAATGACGACCGTTGCGCCGCCGTCGCACTCGTCAAGGCTTGTCACGGCCTTTACGCCTTTTTTTTTTTCGAGAGCCTCAACGGCCTGGGGATTATGTATTATGGGACCGAGGGTGGACACCTTTTCACCCTCCCCCCCGAAAGGCGTTCCACAAGCTCCATTGCACGGCTCACTCCGAAGCAAAAGCCGGCGGTTTTGCAACCTTTAATTCCAAATCGAAAACCTCGTTTTGTTTAAGAATATTTTTCAATGCTTTCGGCAATGGGCTCCATAAGCTTTGCAGCCACGGCGCGAAGAGCGCGTCTGTCGCCCTCCTCAACCTTCAAATCGTCAAAGTTGACGGGATCGCAAACCACGATTTTGGTTTTTGAAAGACCTTCATTTTCTGACCCGGGGTGACGATTGCCACCGGCTGCGCCGGCACGCGAAGCTCGCTCATGAGAAAGGAAATGCCCGATTTCGGTCGCCCGAGACTTCCCGTTTTCGAACGGGTTCCCTCGGGAAAAATACAAAAGGTTTTTCCCTCTTCAAGGATTTCGGCGGCTCTCTTGAGACTTGCCGCCCCCCCCCTCTTTTGACCGGAAGGCACCCATTTTCTTTAAAAACCATGTAAAAAACGGATTTTGAAAAGCTCCTCTTTGGCCATAAAATTGAGCGCTTTTCCGTTTCTTCTTGCAAGGAAAATCAAATTTATGGGGTCGAGGAAAGAAATGTGGTTGGCATAAATTATTATATTGTTGTCCTTCAGCATTTTATCCTCGTTGATTATTTCAAAGGGATAAAATATCTTCATAAAAAGCCACACAAAGGGATAAACAATTTTCAAAAGAAGACTCAAAACCGATTCTTTCCTTTCCTATATGTCAAGCCGATCTTTTATAAGACCGAGAACGGCGTTTATTTCCTGTTTTAGGGTCATTTTGTCGGTGTCAACCGTCACGGCGTCGTCGGCCGCCTTAAGCGGCGCAATTTCGCGGTGGGAATCGTTATAGTCCCTTTCTTTGAGTTCGCGCAGAACATCGCCGAAAGCGGCATCTATGCCCCTGTGCTTAAGCTCACAGAAACGGCGCTTGGCCCGCGCCTCGGGAGAGGCAGTAAGAAAAATCTTCACATCGGCGTCGGGCAAAACCACCGTTCCGATGTCGCGGCCGTCCATTATAACGCTGTGTTTTTTGGCAATATCGCGCTGAGTGTCGAAAAGGAATTTACGAACCTCGGGAATCGCCGACACGTTTGACGCGGCCATGGAGGCCTTTGGGCGTGCGAATTTCGCCGCTTACGTTTTTTCCGTTGACAAAGACCTGCTGCTCACCCTTTTCAAAGCGCAGCTCCACCGAAAGATTTTCAAGAAGAGCCGAAACCCCTTCCCTGTCGTCGGGCTCAACGCCCGAGTCAAGGGCATAAACGCCCACCGCGCGGTAAAGAGCGCCGGTGTCGACGTATATTATTTTAAGTTCCTTTGCCACCGCCTTTGCAACGGTGCTTTTTCCCGCACCTCCGGGACCGTCGATTGCAATGTTAAACATAAATCACAACTCCCTCGGTTTTAAGAATACCATAAAAGACAGCTATCGCAAGCGCTTTGTTCACAAAATCGGTGCGCTCAGCTCCCGAACCCCTCGGCCGCCGCATGGGCCGTGGAAAATGCTATCTGAAGATTAAAGCCGCCGGTGTAGGCGTCAACGTCAAGCACCTCGCCGGCAAAAAAAGGCCTTTGCAAAGCTTCGACTCCATGGTTTTCGGGTCGACCTCTTTTGACATTTACGCCGCCGGAGGTGACAATAGCCTCGTCGACGGGGCGGAATTTTTTCACCGTAACCGTCAGATTTTTAAGCAGCTCGGCAAGTTTTTTCTCTCCTGAGCCGTTATCTGATTGACCTTTTTGTCTCCCGAAATTCCCGACAGCGAAACGACGACGGAATGAGCTTCTCGGCAAAAGCTCTGACAGAGAATTTTGAAAATCACGGTTTATGTTTTTCTCGAAATCCCGCTCGAGACGTTTTTCAAGCTTTTGAAGATCAAGCGCCGGTTTAAGGTCAATGTGAAGCTTATATCTGTCCCTTTCGAAAGGACGCATATGCGCCGACCCGCTTAAAACAAGGGGACCCGACAGACCGAAATGGGTGAAAAGCAGCTCTCCCATTTCGCGAAAAACGGTTTTGGACTTTGCCGAATCCTCAACCGAAAGCGTCACGTTTTAAGCGAAAGTCCCATTGCCTTTTTGCAAAAGCCTTCCTCGGTTTCAACGGGGATAAGCGACGCTTTGGGCTCTTCCACCGTGTGACCCGCAGACCTTGCGAATTTATAGCCGTCGCCCGTGGAGCCGGTCAGAGGATAGGAAACGCCTCCTGTGGCCACGAGAACATTTTCGGCAAAAACTCGCCGTCGGCGGTTTTGACTCCGATAACCCTTTTTCCGTCAAACAAAAGAGCGGTTGCCTCGGCGTTTATTGTTTTGCGCCCTTTGAAAACGGCAAAGCGCATCGACAATGTCGGAAGCCTTGTCCGACACGGAAAAACCCGATTGCCCTGTTCGGTTTTAAGGGGCACGCCAAGCGTTTCGAAAAGCCGCATGGTGTCGGACGAATCAAAGCCGTAAAAGGCGCTGTATAAAAATCTGCCGTTTTTGTGACCGAGGAGATAAGCGTATCGGCGCCGCAGTTGTTGGTCAAGTTGCACCGACCCTTGCCTGTTATGAGAACCTTTCGGCCGGGGCGGGAATTTTTTCGATTATGAGAACCTTAAGCCCTCTTTTGAGGGCAAATCCCGCGGCGCAAAGCCCCGCCGCTCCGCCGCCGATGATAATTACGTCGTATTTCATATTATTTTAAAAGCTTGGCCACCCTTTTTATGCATACCGTTCATATACACCGTTATCACCTGCGTCAAAGCAAGGTCATAGACAAAAAACATGACCTCTCCCCCGCAAGAAGAATGAGCGGCGTGTATTTTCCGAAGTCGCCCATACCCTCCATGGGAATTCCGAAAAGTTTAATTATGACGAAATAGGCAAAGACCACACAGGCGGTGAAGGTGGCGAATTTCACGATATATTCAATCACCTTGGACGGTATTTTTTCATAATAGGACTTAAGTATGGGATAAAATCCGAAAAAGGAAACAAACATCATGGCCGATTCCTTTTCGCAAAGCAACACCGTGAGAATTGCGGCGGCCACAAAGCTTCCGAAGGCCCATTTCGAATCGGTTTCGATTTTAACGGCGCAAAAAACGGCGCCTGCAAGGGCGGGAAGAGCAAAGGTCAGATAAGGAAAATATGCCGCCAGCATTATCACCACCGAAAGGGCGGTCATAACGCCGCAAAGGGCGATTTTTTTACTTTGTTTCATCTTCCACCTCGTCAGCAGCAGGGAATAAGGTCGCCGCCCATACACTCACAGCAGCAATCGGCGCAAATAAGCGAGGAGCACACGTCGCAGGAGCTGCATCCGCTTCCGCTGCCCGATGTGCGGTAGGCACGGCCGGAGCGCTGGCGGTTTATATTGTCAAATGCCGCAGAGTATTCGGGATTTTGAGGGTCCATGCGGGCGGCGGTGGCAAAATTGGTGTATGCGTCGTCAAACCAGCCGCGTCTGTGGAGCACCGAGCCGTTGAGAAAAATACCACTCGGCGGTTCTTTTGTCAACGGGAACGCCGTCGAGCAGGGTCTGAGCCTCGTCGAGACGGCCCGACATAATAAGATTTCTCACATCGGCAAAATCGCTGCCTCCGGAATAACTGTAATTGCCGTAGGAGGCGCCGGCTTTGCCGGATGAAGCCGAGCGGCGCTCGGATATTATCGCGTCGTAGGCCTCGTTTATTTCCTTCATTTTTTCCTGGGCAAGATCGGAAAGAGGATTTCCCGCATAATTGTCGGGATGATATTTTCTCGCAAGAGCGCGGTAGGCCTCCTTTATCTGATCGTCGGTGGCGTCTCGACACCCGAGAACCGAATAGGGATCATTCATGATTTTTCTCCTTCCTGCTTTTTACAATCGTTTGCTGTACCGACGGCAAGCCTTTGTACAGAATATTGTTTATTATTTCGCCGAAATTTTTAAAATCCAAAAGCTGCACGGCGGATATTGCCTCGCTTATGCACACGTTCATTTCGGCAAGAGCGCTTTTTGCCGCAAAATCATAATCGCCGCCGAATTTTGAAAACAAGGGATTGAATCTGCCTTTTTTGCATCCTCGTCAAAATCGTCAAGGGCATCGGCAAGATAAACCCATTTTCCGACACAGTAGCCCGTGCGGTATAATATCCGCCGCTGCCCCTCGTTTTCGGTATCGTATGACATTATCTCGCCCAGAGAAGCGGCAGACGGGTGGCAGCATTTGTCGAGACTCGGTTTCTTTTCGGCCTCGCAAAGAGCCTGCTCGTCCATAAGGGAGTCGATTTTTTGCGAAAGGTCCGGGCGCAGCCTTGCCGCCTTTTTATACTTTGCCTTTGCAAAGGGGAGCAGCAGACGACAGAGCGTTCTTTTGAAAAAGCCCTCGTCGCTTATATTGTCCTTTATTTTCCGATAAAACAGCAGCATTGCCACATCGGCCGAATAGTCAATGGCGTTTGAGGAGGTGCACAGCTTGTTGCAGCGGACAAAAGGATTAAAGCTGCAGCGGCACTTTTGAAATTTCATTCCGCCGTCATTCTCACAGGAAAGACGGATAAGAGCAAGAAAAACAAAATCATAATTCAGGGTAAATCGGGAAAGAATGCCGTATCTTTTTACCAAGCGTCTTGCAAAAGAGTGCAGTAAACGCCCTTATAGGCCTCATATTCCCTTACCCTCAAATCCGGCTTTGCCGCCTTTACATATCCGAACAAAGGAAATCTCCTTCTCATTTTATGTCATTATACATTAAGAAAAAAAGCAATAGTTTAACTCAATGTAAATATTAAAGCAGCTCTTTAAGAAAATGTCCCGTGTAGGATTTTTTACTTTTCGCCACCTTTTTCGGGAGTGCCGCAGACAACCACACGTCCGCCGCCGCTGCCCCCTTCGGGACCGATGTCGATGATATAGTCGGCGGTTTTTATAACGTCCATGTTGTGCTCAATAATAATAACGGTGTTGCCCGCATCCACAAGGCGTTGAAGCACGTCGATGAGCTTGTGAACGTCGGCGGTGTGGAGACCTATGGTGGGTTCGTCGAGAATATAGACAGTCTTGCCCGTGGCGCGCTTGCAAAGCTCGCTTGACAACTTGACACGCTGCGCCTCTCCTCCCGAAAGGGTGGTGGCGGGCTGACCGAGCTTGACATATCCCATGCCCACGTCGCAAAGAGCCTGTATCTTTCTTTGCGATTTTGGGTATGGGCTCAAAAAATTCAAGAGCCTCCTCGGCGGTCATTTCGAGCACGTCGTAAATGCTCTTGCCCTTATATTTTATCTCAAGGGTTTCGTGATTATAGCGGTGAGCCTTACAAACCTCGCAGGGCACATATATATCCGGCAGAAAGTGCATCTCTATTTTTATTATGCCGTCGCCCTGACAGGCCTCGCAGCGGCCGCCCTTGACGTTAAAGGAAAAACGTCCGGCATTGTATCCTCTGATTTTTGCGTCGGGTGTTTTGGCGTAAAGCTCCCGTATATCGTTGAAAACGCCGATATAGGTGGCGGGATTTGAGCGAGGTGTGCGGCCTATGGGCTGCTGGTTTATGTCTATGACCTTGTCAAGGTTTTCAAGACCGAGCACGCCGTCACACTTTCCGGTCTTTTACGGGCGCCGTTAAGGGTGTTTGCAAGGGTTTTATAAAGCACCTCGTTTACGAGGGAGGATTTTCCTGAGCCCGACACGCCGGTAACACACACAAACTCCCCGAGGGGAAATTTCACGTTTATATTTTTAAGATTGTTTTCCTTTGCTCCGACGACCTCAATAAACTTTCCGTTGCCCTCTCTGCGGTGTTTCGGCACCTCGATTTTTTTTCCGCCCCGAGAGGTAATCGCCCGTGAGCGACCCTTCGCAGGCCATAATTTCCTCGACCGTTCCGGCGCAGACGAGATTTCCCCGTGCACGCCCGCTCCCGGGCCGATGTCGCAGATATAGTCGGCATTGAGCATGGTTTCGTCGTCGTGCTCGACAACCACAAGGGTGTTGCCGAGATCGCGGAGCTTTTTAAAAGGGTGGCGATGAGCTTTGTATTATCCCTTTTATGCAGACCGATACTGGGCTCGTCGAAAATATAGAGCACACCCTGAAGAGAGGAACCGATTTGGGTTGCAAGGCGGATTCGCTGGCTTTCTCCGCCCGAAAGGGTGCCCGACGAACGGGAAAGTGTCAGATAACCCAGTCCCCGTCCTTCAAAAAGCCGAGACGGCTTTTAATTTCCTTCAGTATGAGATTTCCTATCATAAGCTCTCGGTCGGTCAGCTTAAGATTTTCTATAAAATCAAGCAGCTCGACAACCGACATACGGGAAAGCTCGTCTATATTTTTTCCTCCCACCGTTACAGCGAGGGATTTTTTGTTGAGCCGAGCGCCGTGGCACTCGGGACAGGGCAGCGCCGTCATATAGCTTTCGATGTCGTCTCTCGAATAGGAGCTGTCGGTTTCCTTATACCTACGCTCGAGATTGTTTATAACTCCCTCAAAGGCGCCTTCGTAGGAGGTTGTGCGGCCGCCGAATTTGCGGGTCGGGGGGAATTTTTTGTCTCCTGTTCCGTAAAGCAGCGCTTCTCTGCCCTCCTCGGGAATTTCGCCGAAGGGAATGTCAAGGGAAAAGCCGTAGTAATTTGCGATACCCTCAAAATACATTCTTGCTATCGAGCCGTATTCCCCGCTCATGCTCCAGCCGCTGCCCTTGATTGCCCCCCTGATTTATCGAAAGAAGCTTGTTGGGCACAATGGCGTCGGGGTCGATTTTCATAAAAACGCCGAGACCGTCGCACTTTTTACAGGCTCCGAAGGGATTGTTGAAGGAAAACATTCTCGGAGACAGCTCCTCGATGCTTATTCCGTGCTCGGGGCAGGCATAATCCTGCGAAAACATCATTTCCTCCCCCGTCTATGACGTCGACGATCATAAGACTGCCGTGTTCAAAGGCCGTTTCTATGGAATCGGCAAGACGGCTGCGTATTTCGGGCTTGACGACAAGACGGTCGACCACTATCTCGATATTGTGCTTTTTGTTTTGTCAAGCTTGATCTCCTCGGTAAGGTCATACATGCTGCCGTCGACCCGAACTCTGACAAAACCGCTTTTGCGGGCCGATTCGAGTTCTTTTTTACGTGCTCTCCCTTTCGTCCGCGGACAATGGGAGCCATAATCTGAATTTTTGTCCTCTCGGGAAGAGCGAGAATTTGGTCGACCATCTGATCCACCGTCTGCTGCTTTATTTCCCTGCCGCATACCGGGCAATGGGGAATTCCTATACGGGCAAAAAGCAGACGCATATAATCGTGTATCTCGGTGACCGTTCCCACCGTTGAACGGGGGTTCTTGGAGGTGGTTTTCTGGTCGATAGAAATGGCGGGAGAAAGGCCGTCTATGCTGTCCACGTCGGGCTTTTCCATTTGTCCCAAGAACATTCTCGCATAGGAAGAAAGAGACTCGATATACCGCCTTTGTCCCTCGGCATAAAGGGTGTCGAAGGCAAGGGAGGATTTTCCCGAGCCCGACACTCCGGTAAAAACGACCAGCTTGTCCCGCGGGATTGTCACGTCGATATTTTTAAGATTGTTTGCTCTTGCGCCTTTTATTACGATTTGGTCTCTCGGCATTTTCTTTTACCCTCTCTTATCTCTTTAATTCTGTCCCTCAAAAAGGCGGCGTGCTCAAATTCAAGCATTTTTGAGGCGACCTGCATTTCCTTGGTCAATTTCTTTATAAGCTGTTCCTTTTCCTTGTCGGAAAGACGTTTGACGGCTCCCTTGTCGGGCACCTTTCCCGATATTTCAAGCACGTCCCTGACCTCTTTGACTATGGTTTTGGGAACTATGCCGTGCTCTTCGTTGTATTTTTGCTGAATAGTGCGGCGGCGGAAGGTTTCCTTTATCGCCTTTTCCATGGACGGAGTTACGCTGTCGGCATACATTATTACGGCGCCGTTGGCGTTTCGGGCGGCGCGTCCCACCGTCTGTACAAGTGAGCTTTCGCTTCGCAGAAAGCCCTCTTTATCGGCGTCGAGAATAGCCACAAGGGAAACCTCGGGAATGTCAAGTCCCTCTCTGAGCAGATTTATACCCACAAGCACGTCGAATTCCCCGAGCCGCAGATCCCTTTATTATCTCCATGCGCTCTATCGTGCCAATGTCATGGTGCATATATCTGACCTTTATACCCACACCCGTGAGATATTCAGTCAGATCCTCGGCCATTTTTTGGTCAGCGTCGTGACAAGCACCCGTTCCTTTCGCTCCACCCGCTCGTTTATTTCGGAAACCAGATCGTCAATCTGCCCGTCGGTGGGCTTTACGGTTATTTCGGGGTCAAGAAGGCCGGTGGGGCGGATTATTTGCTCGGCGGTTTGGGCGGCATGTTCCTTTCAAAGGGGCCCGGTGTTGCGCTGACAAAAATCGCCTGATTTATATGGTCGTAAAAATTCGTCGAAACTCAGCGGACGGTTGTCGAAGGCCGACGGCAGACGGAATCCGTAGTCCACGAGATTTTCCTTTCTCGCTCTGTCTCCGCCGTACATTCCTCTGACCTGAGGAAGCGTTACATGGGATTCGTCCACAAAAAGCAGATAATCATCGGGAAAATAGTCAAGCAGCGTAAAGGGACTGCTGCCCCTCGGGCGGCCCGACATGACTCCCGAATAGTTTTCTATTCCCTTGCACACACCGATTTCTTTGAGCATTTCCATGTCATATTCGGTGCGCTGGCGTATTCTTTGCGCCTCAAGCAGCTTGCCCTGATTCTTAAACCACTTGACCCGCTCTTCCATTTCGTTCTTAATGTCGCAAAGGGCTCTGTCCATGCGTTCCCTGTCGATAACATAGTGGGAGGCGGGATAAATCGCCACATGATTGAGGGTACTTTTGACCTCGCCCGTCAGCGCGTTTATTTCGCTTATACGGTCAATTTCGTCGCCGAAAAATTCCACCCGAACGGCATTTTCCATGGAGTAGGCGGGGAAAATTTCCACCACGTCTCCCCTGACGCGAAACTTGTTTCTCACGAAATTGACGTCGTTGCGCTCATACTGTATGTCCACAAGACGGGAGAGCAAATCATTCCTGTCCATTTCCTTGCCGGGGCGCAGCGAAACGACCATGTTTTTATAGTCGATAGGGTCGCCGAGGGTGTAGATACATGAAACGCTGGACACGATTATGACATCCCGCCGCTCGGCAAGGGACGATGTGGCCGAATGTCTCATTTTATCTATTTCGTCGTTTATGGCCGAGTCCTTTTCTATATAGGTATCGGTCCCGGGGATATAGGCCTCGGGCTGATAATAATCGTAATATGAAGCAAAATACTCCACCGCGTTTTCGGGGAAAAATTCTTTGAACTCGCTGCAAAGCTGAGCCGCAAGGGTCTTGTTATGGGCAAGAACAAGCGTCGGGCGGTTGACCTTTTCGATGACGTTTGCCATGGTCAAGGTTTTCCCGAGCCGGTAACGCCGAGAAGCACCTGTTCCTTATAACCCTTTTCAATTCCCTTTACAAGCTTTTCTATGGCCTCGGGCTGATCTCCCGTCGGCTTATATTCGGATACAAGCTTGAATTTATCCATGATGCACCTCCGCCTTTTTCGCTCAAAAATCGCTATTATAGCATTATACCACAACATACTCCGCTCTGCAAGTGCGGCAACAGGTTTTACAATCGGGAAACCGTTTAAAACACTCTCGCTTTTTGCCGTCCGACGTGTTATAATATCACTCGATTTATAAGCTGCTGCCGAGTAGCCGGATGCAAAGCATTCGTTTACACATCGTTAGGCCTTTCGAAGATGTGTATGCGGGTGCTTATTTTTTGGAGGGTATATTATGATAAAAAATTATCTTTGCGGTTTTTCAAAGGGCGAGATTTTGCTTTGGTGCTCGTCGTCCGCCTTTATTATTCTGTCCTTCTGCCTGTTTGACAAGGAAAATTATCTGACGCTTGCGGCGTCGCTTGTAGGCGTCACTTCGCTCATTTTCAACGCAAAGGGAAACCCATTCGGGCAATTTCTGATGATAATTTTCAGCCTGCTTTACGGCATAATATCCCTCACCTTTTCATATTACGGTGAAATGATCACATATCTCGGTATGACCATGCCCATGGCGGTATTTGCCCTTATCTCGTGGCTGAAAAATCCATATAACGGCAACAAATCCGAAGTGAAGGTTAACTCGGTGGGCAAAAAGGAAACGGTATTCATGTGGCTTGCGGCCGCCGTCATAACGGGTGTTTTTTATTTTATACTGAGAGCCTTTAACACCGCCAATCTCATACCGAGCACGGTTTCGGTGACCACAAGCTTTGTTTCGGTGTATCTGGCTTTCAGAAGAAGTCCCTTCCACGCCTTGGCATATGCCGCAAACGATATTGTACTTATTGTTTTATGGACGCTGGCAAGCCTTGCCGATGTGCGTTATATTTCGGTAACGGTTTGCTTTGCCGCCTTTCTTATAAACGATTTATACGGCTTTATAAACTGTGGAAAAGGATAAAAAAACGCCAGCGGTCGCAGTCCGAAGCATGACTCGCAGCACCCTTTGGCTGCCAATCTTTTTGTTGACAATTCCTTGTTTTAATGTTAACATCACGGTAGAAAAAGGGGTTTTTTCATGACCGAAAACGAGAAAATGCTTGCGGGCAAAATATACGAACCCTTCAACGACGAAATGGTGGCGCAGCGCAGCCGTGCCCATGAGCTTTCCATGAAATACAATCAGACCTTTGAGGGCGACGAGGAGATAAGAAAGGAAATTCTCGACGAGCTTATCCCCAACCGCGGCGAGGGCGTTTATCTTCAGGGGCCGATTTACTTTGACTTCGGCATAAACACCGTGTTCGGCGACCGAAGCTATGCGAACTTCAATCTGACCGTTCTCGACATCTGCCCCGTGACAATAGGGACACGACGTGTTTATGGGTCCCGGCGCTTCGCTGCTCACTCCCCTTCATCCCCTCTGTCACGAGGACAGAAATCCTTATTTCGACGAAAAATGGGAAGAATGACCGAGCGTGAATACGGCGCTCCCATTACAATCGGCGACAACTGCTGGATTGCCGGAAACGTCACGGTGTGTGCGGGAGTAACAATCGGAGAGGGCTGTGTTATCGGCGCCGGAAGCGTCGTCACAAGAGACATTCCGAAAAACAGTCTTGCCGTAGGAAACCCCTGCAGGGTTATAAGGCAAATAACCGAAGCCGACCGTCTTAAAAAATCATCGAGCTTTTTTTGCCGACGACGATTTCGACCAAGTAAAATAGCCTTAAATTCAATTAAAATTCAAAGAACAACGGTTGCAAATGGCCGTTGTTCTTTTTTGATTTCAAGAGAATTTTTTCGGGAAAGTATTCCTTGGAAGTGTGTCACTTTGTTGTTCCCAAATGCGGTGATATAATTTGGAAAAGAACAAATCGAGGTGAATCGGAGCGGATGAACAACAAGGAAAAATTCAAAAGTGAAAATTTAAACGGTGCTTACGGCGAGCTCGCAAGCCTGATAGGAATAGAGGCGGTTTTGAAAATCCACGCAAAATATCGCGGAACAAGTATGTTCTTTCCGGTGGAGCTTTTCAATCGGAAATACATTTCAAATCAAATTGTCAGCGAATATGACGGGCATAACATAAAACAGCTGGCCACCAAATACGGATATACTGAGAAATGGATAAGAAAAATCATAAAAGAAAACCTTAAGGAGGAGTAGGTAAAATGGAGCAAAATCAAAAAAGCCGATAAAGATTACAAGCAAGCAGCTGCTTGTTTTTACCGTGTTCCTTGCCGTTGCGGCGGTCGTCATTTACGGGGTCTCAAGCGGCAAAAAGCAAAGCGGTAAGGTGCAAAAAGCACCCTTCCCCTCACAGAGGAAAATTTGGTCAACGACTGGGAACGGTCGGAGGGTGAAAAAATCTGTCGGTTGGGCTTTGAATACGGCAACGAATTTTATTATTCGGAATTTTCATCTGCCGAAAAGGCAACCCCGAGCTTACCGTCTGCAATGCGACATATAAAATCGGTGAAAGCGTTATTACCATGACCTATGAGCTTGACCTTGAAACCCACACCGACACCTACGGCATAAATCTTGCCGAGGACGGGCTGACTCTCACGGCCGTCCAAAACGGAGGAACGCTTTTGCGGGAAAATACACCCTTGCGGGCGACGGCACGGTAAATTCTCAAAGCTCAAACAGCGCTCAAAGCGCCGACGGCTCTCAGCCCGAGCAAAACGCCGCAGCGAACCCGTCAGCAGTTTCATCGGCTCCCGATAACGGAGCGGCTCTTCAATCGGCTCAAAATCCGTCTTTCGATTGGAAAACGGTCTACACGGATTATATTCGTTCTTTGGGAGACTCGTGGCAATATAATTTTTATTTATCTTGACGGCGACAACATACCCGGAGCTATATGTTCAAGGCGCAAGCGAAGCAGACGGTTCCAAAATCTGCACGGTTTACGGCGGAGAGATTGCAAGTCGGGAACTCGGAGCCTTCGGCAATTACTATATCCAAAAGAGCGGACTGATTTTGACCGCAGGAGGACACATGGGTTCCTATTACGACACGGTCTACTGTTTGCAAAACGGCGATTTTATCAAAAAATTCGACGGTGCATACGAAGTCGACGACAACACGGTTTATTTTGACGAAAGCGATTATAAATATAAAATCGGCGGGGCAACGGTGTCCAAAAGCGAATATGACCGTCAAAAAACACGGTTTTCAACGATTATTACGCAACAAGCCTCGACGCGTCGCTTATGAATCGATCTCAAATTCTCAATTACATTTTATATATTTAGTTTATAACGGTTTCGGCCGTTTTAAAAAATTCAAGGAGGAAAAGGTATGAACAAAAAACGTTGTTCCAAAACATTACCGCAATTTTCGGGGTGGTCGAATTTTATCCCTTGTGCTGCCCTACTATGTCATTTCGGCGTCGGCCTCGGCGGCGGGTTCAAGCGGAGAGGCCTCCGAAACGGTGAACGGCATAAGCTTTATAACCGACGGCGGCGCATGGGGATATATCTTTGTGATATGTCTTGCCGCGATACTTGTTTTCAACTTTTAAAACAGCTTGAGCAGTTTAAAAAGCTTGTCAACATAATCGGCTCGGGGCTTATGATTCTTTCGCTCTTTTCGGCGCCGTCGGCGATGTCTGTTATGGGCGGGCAGTCGGAATCGGTATCGGTCAACATTTCCGTCGGACACGGAATAGGCTTTTGGCTTGCCCTCATATGCTCGCTGGGCATTGCGGGAGTTGCAATTGTCAACTTTTTAAATCTTCAGGGCAATCCGTTTTTGACGCCGTCAACACATCGGCCGACGGAGAGGGTCCGGCACATCCGCACAAAGCATTGACTTTTCCGGAGCCGCCGAAAGGGTGACCGACGCCGCCAAAAGCCTTGCGGGCAGCGTTTCAAAGCAGGTGGAAATCTGACGGAAAAGGCTCAGGCAGCAGCTGCGGCCGCAGCCGAACAAAAGGCGTCTGCTCCCTCTGTTCAAAGCGCACCAACGTCAGCCCCTCAAAAGACCGCAAAAGCCGCTCCCGCCGCTGCCGTCGAGGACAGCGACCTTATCATGGAAAAAATCAGCAAGCTTTTTGACATGAAGGAAAAGGGCATATTGACCGAGCAGGAATTTAACGTGAAAAAATCGGAACTGCTCAAGAAAATGTAGCAAAGGCGGGGCGAAAATGGAAGAAAACAAGAAAAATTTTGACAACCGTATCATAATCGCCGCCGTAATTGCCGTTGCCGTGGCGGCAGTTGTGATTTACGGCATATTCGGCGGGAAAAAGAGCGAAAAGATTGATTTTTTCCTCGCTTGCCGTATCGAGCGAAAGCGATGAATCGTTAGAACAGCCCGAGTCCTTAGAGCCTGTTTTCGGAGCAGTCGGCCGAGCAATCGGCCGTCCAAAGCGAACCGTCGGCAACACCGACCGTTTCCCAAAGCCCGCCGCAGCAGCCGACATCCGCCGAATTTTTCTCTTCCCGACAGCATTATAAATGCGCTTAACACAAGCAAATCGGGCTTATTCGGCGCAAACGTTCCCGCGCCTACCGATTATTTTGAGGGTTGTGAAATTTATACTGTCAACGGCCTTAATATTCTTTACGAATTGTGGAGCGACAATTCAAAGCTGCCGAATGCAGTCATCTGTGATTGCAGCGTCCTCTTCCCCGAAAAAAGCCGGATATACGGCAGCCGAACTCAAAGAAAAGCTCGGCAGCTGTTTTGAAAGCGACGGTGAAGATCAGGTGGACGGAGGCTACGATTTAATTGCTTCTTGGAATGGATATGGAATTAGGTTTTCGGGAGCTGATCCTTCATATATTTCCTATGTAGCAATTTCTAAAACATATTAAAAGACCGCCCGAGCTTGAAAAACAGGCTCGGGCGTTTTTGATATTAACCATAACGCACATATCCGAACACGCCTGAAATGTCCTATTAACGGTGCTTTTCGGTTTTGTCGTCGCATATAGGCGTCGGCCTTATATGTTCCTTCGCACCGAAAATCCCTCGTTACTATACTCATTTCAGGTCAAAGAATTTTGTCGGCTAGAAAAATTCTCACATACAAGGCAAAAGCGCAGTTCATCCTGTCGGATCAACGAGCATTTTAACGCAGAATGTGGGGATTTTTCTCCGTCAAAATCGTATTCGTATATGTGCGTTATGGTTATAAGAAACAAAGCGGAAATCACAATAAAAAAGCAGTTCGTTTTAAAACGAACTGCTTTTTGGTGGAGCATAGCGGGATCGAACCGCTGACCTCTACGCTGCCAGTATAGCGCTCTCCCAGCTGAGCTAATGCCCCAAATTTTGCCCTCTCTCTGACGGCAAAGGTATATTACCACAAGAGAGGACAAATTGCAAAGTCTTTTTTAAAAAAATTTCATTTTATTTTTTCTTTGAGGTTTTGTGTGAAAATCTTTATTCCGTAACCGCTATTTTAGACTTCTTCCACCTGCCGGTTTGGATATACACAACGCCGATAATCGCCGACACAATGGGAGCAAATCCCATGGCAGCCGCAATTCCCGTAAGCCCCATGTTAAGACCCCAGCTCATGGAGAAAATATAGGCCATGGGCACGCGGAACACAAAGGCGTTTATGGCCGAATTCACAAGAGAAAACATGGTGTGCCCCGACCCGGTTGCAAGTCCGTTTGTGCAGAAGAAAACGCAGGCAAAAAGATAGTCAAAGCTGCAAAGGGAAATATACTTGGCACCGATTTCCATACATTGCTCGTAAAGCTCAAGGTCGGTTCCCGAAAGAGAGTTTTTATTAAGGAAAATACCCATTATCTGATTCGGGAAAAGATTTACAAGCCCGAAAACCACCACCGAAAGGGCAAGAGCAAAGCCCATACCAATCCACATGGTCTTTTTGCGCGGTCGTATTTTTTCGCACCGATATTCTGTCCCGCCATAGAGGAAATGGACGAGGAAAGGGCTATACAGGGCAATATACCGAAGGTGTTGAGCTTTTGGCCTATACCGAGAAGGGTGGTTCCCACCGTTCCCGCAATGGCGTTTGAAATGCCGGTCAGGGCAAGGAACGAAAGGCCAGTTATGGAAAACTGAACGGCCGAGGGACATCCGATTTTGAAAATCAGATTAAGCTTGTCCTTATATATTTTAAAGGATTTAAGCTTAAAATCGAATATGAAATCACTTCTTTTAAGATAAATCATGGAAAGCACAAAGCTCAGCCCCTGGGCAACAACGGTGGCAAGAGCGGCGCCCAGCGAGCGCATACCCATATATTTGACAAAAACTATGTCGAGAATAATATTTGTGACCGTCGCAATGGCAACGAACCAGAGAGGCCGTTTGCTGTCTCCCCATGCCGCGAAGAATTCCGCTGACGGCGTTATATCCGAAAATAAAGATATATCCGAAGGAGCAGCAAAGCAGATAGTTATAGGCCTCGTTAAAGGAAATATCGTCGGTGCCGAGCAGCCGCAAAATCGGCGCATTGAGCAAAATCATGAGAACCGTCAGCCCGACGCTCACAAAGGCGAAAAAGGTAAACAGCGTACTTATGGTCTTTTTTGGCCGTCGTTGTTTTTGCTCCCTGATACTGAGCGACAAGAACGGTGGCGCCGACAACAAATCCGGTGACGATGTTGGTTATCAGCATGGTGACCTGACCGCCTATCTGAACGCCGGAAACACCCACCGGGCCGACATACTGACCCACAACGACCATGTCAACGACGCTGTAAAGCGCCTGAAGCAGATTTGAAAAAAAGAAACGGCAGCGAAAAACTTATAAGCTGTTTTACAACACTCCCCTGCGTATAATCCTTCTGAAATTTTGACATTAAAACTTTTACTCCCTTATCTTGTTTGTCCGTCTCCGAAAATGACGTATTTATATGATGTAAGTTCTTTAACTCCCATGGGACCTCTTGCATGAAGCCTGCCGGTGGAAATTCCGATTTCGGCGCCGAAGCCGGAATTCTCCGCCGTCGGTAAAACGGGTGGAGGCATTTACAAACCGCCGCCGAATCCACCGCTTTTGTGAATTTTCGGCGTTTTCGGAATTTTCGGTTATAATGCTTTCGCTATGGCCAGTGGAATACTTTGCAATGTGGGAAATCGCCTCATCAATATTTTTACAACTTTAACCGAAATAATGTAATCGAGAAATTCTTTTGCGAAATCCTCCTCGGTGGCGGGCACAACGCAGTCTCCGAGAATTTCGGCACATTTTTCGCATCCTCTTATTTCCACATTCTTTTTTGTCGAGAAGGGCTTTTGCCATGGGCAAAAATTCCTTTGCGACAGCCTCGTGAACAAGCAGGCTTTCGGCGGCATTGCAAACCGATACCCTTTGGGTCTTGGCGTTATAAACAATGGCGGCGGCTTTTTAAGATCGGCAAACTCGTCGACGTAGATGTGACAGTTGCCCGTTCCGTTTTCTATAACCGGAACCGACGAATTTTCCACAACCGCCTTTATAAGACCCGCTCGCCCCTCGGAATGAGCAAATCGAGAAGGCCGCTTGCCCTCATCATTTCGTTTGCCGACTCGCGGCTCGTGTCGGTCACAAGGCAAATGCAGTCCTCAGGAAAGCCCGCGTCTTTAAAGGGATTTACTCATGGAGCTTGCGATAGCGATATTGGAATTTATCGCTTCCTTTCCGCCTCTGAGCACAACAGTTGTTTCCCGCCTTGAGACAAATGGCGGCGGCGTCGGCCGTGACGTTGGGGCGAGCCTCGTATATAATGCCCACAACGCCTATGGGCACCGAAATTTTTGCTGATTTTAAGGCCGTTTGGGCGCTCGAAAGAATCAAGTCCCTGCCCACGGGATCCTCAAGGCGGGTTATCCACCATCCCCTCCGACATGGAGGTCAGACGGTCGTCGTTTAACATAAGACGGTCGAGAAGTCCCTCGAAAGGCCGTTTTCTCTCCCCTTTTCAAGGTCGGTCATGTTTGCGGCGAGAATTTCCTCCTCGTCGTCAAAGCCCCCCCTTTGCCATGTAAAAGCAAAGCGGTGTTTTTCATGTCGCATCGGCCGCCGAAAAAATTTTTCCGCCGCACGGGCTCTTTGCAAAGTTCCTTAACCATAAATTCAGCTCCTTTTTCGGCCTTGAAAAGCGTGCCGACCTTTTGCCTTCAAAAAGCTTATACATTTCCGACGGCTCTTTTCCGCACATGACAACGGTATCTATCCCGCGCTTTGCGGCATATTCGGCGGCCTCGATTTTTGTCCTCATGCCGCCGGTTCCTCTGTTCGTTCCGGCGCCGCCCGAAATCTCATATATTTCATCGGTTATTTTATCCACTCTTGAAATAAGCTTGGCGTTTTTGTTCTCTCGGATTGCTGTCGAAAAAGACCCTCAATGTCGGTGAGAATAATGAGGAGGTCGGCTCCGCACACGGCGGCCACCATGGCCGAAAGACGGTCGTTATCGCCGAAAACAATTTCCTCGACCGCCACCGTATCGTTTTCGTTTATGATCGGCACGGCGCCCATTTCAAGCAGACACTCAAAGGGTGTTCATTGCGTTTTCACGGCGTTTTCCGTCCTCGATACAGTCTCTTGTCAGCAGCATTTGAGCCACATTCAGCCGTATTCGTGAAAAAGGCGGCTGTACATCGCCATAAGGTCGCATTGACCGACGGCGGCGGTCGCCTGTTTTTCTTTTGTCTGCGTCGGGCGGCTTTTTAAGCCCCAGACGGTTCTGCCCGGCAATTGCCGCTGAGGAAACAAGAACAATCTCTTTTCCGCTGTTTTCAGGTCGGCGATAACCCTGACAAGCCGCTCCATGCTTCCGAGATTGAGTTTACCGTTTTCATAGGTCAGAGAGGATGTTCCGACCTTGATGACAATTCGTTTTTATCCAAGCAAATCACCCTCAAATTCAAGTTGTTCGGTATATTTGATATTCCTGTCCACCTCGGCTCGAAGTTCCGAAAGCGACGGGAATTTTTTTGTTTTTCTGATGTATTTTACAAGACTTACTCTCGGTCTTTTTCCGTAGAGGTCGCCCGAAAATCCGATGATATTGGTCTCGGCGCGGAATTCGCCGCGGTGAATGGTGGGACGGGTTCCGATGTTGCAGACCCTTTATAATTTTCACCGTCTATGTTCACGTTGACGGCGTATACCCCTCTTTCGGAAGTATAAATCCCTCGGGAAAAATCTGATTTATTGTCGGCATATCGAGGGTTCTCCCTATTCTGTCGCCGTGAGCCACGGAAAATCAAAGGAAAAGTATCTTGAAAGCATCTTTGCCGCGGTACCAACCTTTCCCGATTCAATTGCCTTTCGTATTCGGGTGGAGGAAACAGGCTTTCCGTCAAAGCTTTCGGCCGAAATGACCCCAAGTTCCATTCCTTTTGACGGCAAAGGGTGTCTAAAACCGCCGTATCGCCGGCGGCGTTTTTCGAATTTAAAATTAAAGCCGCAGGACACCTTTACGGCGCCGAGACTTTTCACCAAAAACTCTTTCGACAAATTCTTCCGGCGACAAAAATAAATATCCTCAAAATCAATGTCAGGATACATTTTATACCGAGATTTGCCATAAGCTCGTTTCTGCGCTCTCTTGTTGTGAGGGCGGGAGGGCTGTTTTATCCTTTTTCTGTTTATGACAAGTGCAACGGGAAAATGCCCCGACAAGACTGCGCTTTCAAGCACCTTTTTATGACCGGAATGAACTCCGTCAAGGTGCCGACAGCCACGGCGGGGCATAAATTTTTATCAAAATCCTGTACGCTTTTTAAAATCTGCATTTTAAATCCTTAAAACAAACATTTGATGTTGAGAAGTCCCTTTTCGGCGCACACTTCACCGAGACCGACGGTTTTTTCGCCGTCCGTTACGGCAAAAAATACCCTCGGGATTCTTCGGAAGCTTAAGGCGGTCGAGACTGAGCTGTCCTCCGTTTGAAAATCTTTTTTGGTCTGAGCCGCCGAGACCCTCACCTGAGGAAAGCTTTCCACCGCCGTGTCAACGGGCAGAATAAGCTGCTCGGGGGTCATGTTTCTCGCCTTTTCAAGGGGAATGCAGCGGTCGATCGAACAGCCGCAGGCGCTTCTTTTCTCCTTAAAGATTTCATGCATCCGCCGACACCCAGCCGCCGTCCCATGTCGTCGGCAAGGGTGCGGATATAGGTTCCCGAGGAGCAGTATATTTCAAGGGCAAAGGAGTTTTTTCGGTCTTTCCGAGATTTTTGGGAATAGACCGTTACCGGGCGGGCTTTCTCTCGATTTCGATTCCCTGCCGCGCAAGCTCGTAAAGGCGAACTCCGTTTTTGGAAATTGCCGAAAACATGGGCGGGACCTGCATTATCTCCCCCGGTAAACTCGGGCAGTATTTCGCAAAACTCCCTTTCGCTCACGTCACATTCGACCGCCTTTTAAGTTTCCGGTAACGTCAAAGGGTGTCGGTGGTCATGCCGAATTATATTTCGGCAACATACCTTTGTCCTTGACCGGCATAATGTCGCAAAGCTTGGTGGCCTTGCCCACAAGAGGGGCAGCACACCCGTCGCCATAGGGTCGAGAGTACCCGTATGGCCGATTTTTTTGAAGAGCGCCCCTCATAAACTGCGACGGCATCAAAGAGGTAAAGCCCCCGGGCTTATCTATGAGCGCCGGCCATCAGAGCACTTTCCCCGATAACACGGACGAATTCCTTTTCCGCCTGTTCAAGGGTCATGCCCTCGACGGCGCAGCCCGCCGCACGGTTATGCCCGCCGCCGCCAAATTTACCGGCAGATTTCCGCCGCGTCGACGGGGCATGGGTTCTCACCGAAATTTTGAAAAACGCCGTTTTCCTTTTCTCTGAAGGTGACGCCCACAAGAACGCCCTCCACCTTTCTCGGCATGGAGGTTATTCCTTCAAGGTCGTCGTCGGACACACCGGCTTCCCTTTTCATCTGTTCGGTAACGGCGATAAAGCCGCCTTGCCGTCGAAAAAGAATTTCATCTGTTCCATAAGACGGCCCTCGATTTTCATGCGTCCTCTTGTTTTGGTATCGAACATTATGCGGTTTATTTCGGAAAAATCAATACCGTAGCCCATCATTTCGGCCGCCATAATATGGCTTTCGGGAGATGTGTTGGAATATTTAAAGCAACCGGTATCGGTGAAATTCCCGTATAAATACAAGCGGCGATATAGAGTCGATTTCGACATTCATGGCCTTTAAGAGCTTTAAAATGTTTTCGCAGTTTGCGGCGGCGGAAGCGTCCACAAAGGTGTACTTTGCAAACTCCCTGTTGAGCCCGTGGTGATCCACCGACAGCAGAATTTCCGCGCCCTTCTGCTCATATTTTCCGAGCAGCTTTGAATCGGCAACATCCACCGAAACAAGAGCCTCGGGCTCAAAATCCCAAGGCTCGTATCCGTCGGTTATGAACGAATAGGACTTCGGTATTTCGTCGCTGCACAGCACATTTGCTTTTTTGCCGAGCCGTCTTAAGGCCGTGCAAAGGGCAAAAGCCGCTTCCCACCGTGTCTCCGTCGGGACTTGCGTGGAGAAAAATATTGAAGTTATCCCGCTCGAGAAGGAGATTTTTGCGAATTCCAAATCAATTTCATTTTAGTCCTCTATATCCTTTAAAATCCTTGAAATGTCGGCGCCGTGAGCAATGGAGCCATCGGCAATGAATTTAAGCTCGGGGGTTTTGCGGATGTGAAGCCGTTCTGACAGCTCTTTTCTTATATATCCCGAGGCCGATTTGAGCCCCTTTACAGTATTTGCCGTCGCGTCCTCGGCTCCGAGAGCGCTGACATATATTTTCGCATAGGACAAATCTCCCGACACCTCCTCCACCCTGACGATGGACACAAAGGGGTGCGATTCGCGGATCCTTGAGAGTGCGGAAAATGTCCGCAAGCTCTCTTTTAACATCCTCGTTAATTCTGTTTTATTCTTTGAGAAGGCAATATTTTCACCCTCAATTTCAGTCGCGGTATTCTTCCATAACAAAGGCTTCGAAAATATCTCCCTCTTTAATGTCGGAGAACTTTTCAAGACCTATACCGCATTCATAGCCCTGTGCCGCTTCCTTGACATCGTCCTTAAAGCGGCGCAACGAATCGATTTTATCCTCGGCCACGACAATACCGTCGCGGACGACGCGGATTTGGCTGTTTCTTGTGACCTTACCGTCGGAAACATAGCAGCCGGCAATGGTGCCCGCCGAAGAAATCTTGTAAACGGCGCGAACCTCGATTCTTCCCTGTATGACCTCGCGGAATTTGGGAGCAAGCATACCCTTCATGGCCGATTCGATTTCCTCGATGCAGTCATAAATTACGCGGTACATACGCATATCCACCCCGTCGCGCTCGGCGCCCGCCTGGGCAACGGGGTCGGGACGGACGTTAAATCCGACGATTATGGCGTTGGACGCATTGGCAAGCATGACGTCGGACTCGTTTATGGCACCGACGCCTCCGTGTATGACCTTGACCTTGACCTCGTCGTTTGAAAGTTTCTCAAGAGACTGACGGACGGCCTCGACCGAGCCCTGAACGTCGGCCTTAACGATGATGTTAAGCTCCTTGACGTCGCCCTCTTTAAGCTGATCGAAGAGGTTTTCAAAGGGTAACGGTCTTAAATGACTTGAACTGCTCCTCCTTGGCTGCGGCTTTTCGCTGCTCCACAAGCTCACGGGCAAGACGCTCGTCGCTTACGGCGTCGAAGGCGTCGCCGGCCTCGGGAACCTCGGCCATACCGGTGATTTCCACGGGTACCGAAGGACCTGCCGATTTAACTCCTGTTGCCCTTGTCGTCGGTCATGACGCGAACACGTCCGACGGCCGTTCCCGCAACCACAATGTCGCCGTTTTTGAGGGTTCCGTTCTGCACAAGCAGGGTGGTGACGGGGCCGCGGCCCTTGTCAAGTCTCGCCTCGATGACAGTTCCCTTTGCGGGACGGTTGGGGTTGGCCTTTAAGCTCAAGCATATCCGAAACAAGAAGCACGTTTTCAAGCAGCTTGTCGATGTTCATGCCGGTATGAGCCGAAACGGGAACGCATATAACGTCGCCGCCCCACTCCTCGGGAACGAGCTCGTGCTCGGTGAGCTGCTGCATTATCTTGTCGGTGGAAACACCGGGCTTATCCATCTTGTTAATGGCCACAACGATTTGAATGTTGGCGGCGCGGGCATGATTTATGGCCTCTATGGTCTGGGGCATAATTCCGTCGTCGGCAGCCACTACAAGTATTGCAATGTCGGTCGCCTTGGCGCCTCTCGCACGCATTGCGGTAAACGCGGCGTGTCCGGGAGTGTCGTGGAAGGTGATGTCCCTGTCGCCGTATTTTACGCGGTATGCGCCGATATGCTGGGTAATTCCGCCGGCCTCGGTGGAGGTGACGTTGGTCTTTCTGATTGCGTCGAGAATGGAGGTCTTACCGTGGTCAACGTGTCCCATAACAACCACAACGGGGCTTCTGGGCACGAGATCCTCCTCGTTGTCCACCGTGTCGTCTATTATGCGGTCCTCGATGGTGACCACGACCTCCTTTTCGACCTTGGCGCCGATCTCGATAGCGACCATTGCGGCGGTGTCATAGTCGATAATTTCGTTGACCGACGCCATAACGCCCAACTTCATAAGCTGTTTTATGACCTCTGCAGCGGTCTTTTTCATGCGGCTTGCAAGCTCGCTGACCGAAATTTCGTCGCCGATGGTGACCTTAATGGGGTCTTTTTGATGCGTTCAAGCTGAATACGGCGAAGCTTGTCGGCCTCGGTCTCCACCTTGGTGCGCTGCTTCGAGCGGCGGTAATCCTTGGAACGCTGATTTATCTTCTGCTTTCTGCCCGAGGTATCGCGGTCGGAACGCTCGGGAGCAAGATTGGTGTATTTTTCGTTGTACTTGTCAAGCTCGACCTGAGAGGTACGGGTGTCGATGTGGCGGACGGTGCCGGGGCCGCGGTTGGGAGCGACGCTCTCGGCGTGGACCTTTTCTTTCTTTTGGCCTTTTCATAAGCCTTTTCAAATTCCTTCTCGGCCTTGGGGTCGGGCTTTGCCTCGGAGCCTTCTGAACGGGCTTTTGAGGCTTTTGACGATCGTTGCGGCCTTTTCGACTTTTTTGTCCGGCTTTCTTTTCGGCAGGCTTTTCGACAGGCTTATTCTGAGGCTTCTGCTCGGGTTTTTGCCTCGGGCTTTACCTCAGGCTGCTTTGCGGCAGGCTCGGCGGGCTTTTTCGGCGGCACCGTTTTTGGCGGCGTCGGCCTGTGCCTTGGCGGCCCTCAGCATCTCGGCAATTCTCTCCTGCTCGGCAAGCTTTTGAGCCTTCAGCTTGGCTTTTTCCTCTTCCCTTGCCTTTCTTGAGGCTTCACCGGTTTTAAAATATTCGTCAAAGCTCTTGACGCTGTTTTCTGGGTATAGTGCTCGAAAACTATGTTGAGCTCCTCATCGGTCAGCGCCGTCATGGATTTTTTTGTTTCTCCGGTGTATTTCTGAAGAAGATCGATAACGTTT